>MDTC01008334.1_pt1 | contig 62676 bp, 68 predicted proteins | sample 811181 | NCBI WGS metagenome assembly MDTC01 (sample SAMN05326644, study PRJNA326480) | marine metagenome | isolation source: seawater | place: Pacific Ocean: North | collected 2011 | reverse complement strand
ATCTACTGTAAAACCATCATCTAAAAAAGTTAAAGTAAGTGTTAGTTCACCTAAATCTACTGTAAAACCATCATCTAAAAAGTCACCCGGAAAAGTTAAAGTAAAAGTTAGTCCTGCTAAAAAATCACCTAAATCTTCAAGAAAACAAACACGTAAAAAATAGCTTTTAAAATAATATATTCGTATAAAATATATAATATTATATGAATATTCCACAACATTACATTCCTGAGACATTAACTAAAAATGATAGACTAAAACAAAAAAAGCAAATTAAAAATTCAAGAAAAAACTATTCTGAAAAAAAATATGTAATACGTGATAAACTGGATTCTTTTATATCAAAACCATCAAAACATATTGTTGATTTAAAACGGGCATATCCCGATATACATCGTTTAAAAAATTTACAGGATCTTTCTAAAAAATTTAAAATCCCTATATCAAGCTTACAAACAATAATAAATAAAGGACGGGGTGCATATTATAGCAGTGGCTCTAGGCCGAATCAAACACCAGATAGTTGGGCATATGCCAGATTAGCTTCAACCTTACTTGGAAGAAATGCATGTAAAGTTGATTCACACGTATTCAAAAATACAGATATAACTTGTGATTTACTTAAACAAAAATATAATAATAATTCTAAAAAATATCCTAAAAAAACTTATTGTTCCCCCTCTTCTAAACCATTTCCAATAATAAGGGATAATGTAATGATATCTAAATTTAAAGATTGTTCTAATCCAATTAAAGCAGTTAAGGATGGAATTAAGCATTATAACAATAATCAAATAAATAAAATTTATGGTAAAAATTTCGGAGTATCATCCCTAAAAGCAATGGGATTAATTCCACGTTCAAATGGACTATATGATATAAATAGCAAATCTAAACCATATTGTAATAACTATTTAAAATACTACGCTTAATATTTAAATTATAAATATAAACTAAACAAAACGATTATTCTTTCAGATATTATATTTTTAAAAAATAATAACTCAATCTCGTCTGTCGATTTATTATCTAATAATTCATCATTAAAACTATATAATTCATCACCAATATTTACAATATTTTTAAGTATACTTTTTTGTAATATATCCACTATAACATAAACGCCTTGAATTTTTTCAATAGCAATACCTAATTTACCCTTTGGTAAATTGATTTTCTTTTTTTCTTTATATAATTGATGTAAGTTTTTAGCATTATAATCATTATCCAATAATGATTCCATATAATATAAACTTTATTATTATTTTAATAATAAACGTTATAATATGATTTATAAATTACCAAATATGTATAGTTTTGTTTACTCTTTTATTCTTTTCCACATACAATTACCACGTTTTGTTTTTTGTGATTCCCATTTGAAGCCATCATTCCCATATAAAACTTTTCCACAACAATCATTTGCTGAATAGGGTGGAGATTTACGTGTAGCTGATAAATATTTTGGTTCATGTTGTTTTTTACATAATTTAGTTAATTTAGGAGTTTTATCTTTGACTCTTTTTGGACTTACTTTTTTAATATCAGATATTTTCTTTAGTCTTTTCCACATACAATTGCCACGTTTTGTTTTTTGAGATTCCCATTTCAAACCATCATTACCATATAGTATTTCTCCACAACAATCATTTGCTGAAAAGGGTGGTGATTTACGTGTAGATGATAAATACTTTGGTTCGTGTATTTTTTTACAATTTTTAGATAACATAGGAGTTTTATCTTTGACTCTCGGACTTACTATTTTAATACCACCTTTTGGTTTTAGTTTTTTAGACATAGAAGGTGAAACATATCCCAATATAGTACCTGATTTATCAACAACTCTATTCATACTAAGTACTTTTTGTATGTATTCTAAAACTTCAGGGTTCATCGTTTTTTCTGTTTCTTCTGATTTTTTTCTTCTATCTTTTACACATCTGCCTTTTGGACTAAGTACTTTACCAGGGGGGCATTCTTTTTTGACAGGTGCAACTTTAGTTCTATCTTTTACACATCTGCCTTTTGGACTAATAACTTTTCCAGGCGGGCATTCTTTTTTGACAGGTGGGACTTTAGTTTTATCTTTTACACATCTGCCTTTTGGACTAAGTACTTTTCCTGGCGGGCATTCTTTTTTAATTTTAGAACGTTGCTCGCGTTCTTTTGCTTTTGCTTTTGCTTCATCTAACCGTTTCTGTGCTTCTTTTGCCAGTCTTTCCAAATTTTTAATCTTTGTATTTACATCTTTTTTGGCTGTTGGTTTTGTTCTATCTTTAACACATCTTCCTTTTGGACTAAGTATTTTACCAGGTGGGCATTCTTTTTTAGCTACTGGTTTTGTTCTATCTTTAACACATCTTCCTTTTGGGCTAACTATTTTCCCCGGAGGACATTCTTTTTTAGGCATTATACTATATTTACACAAAAAAAATATATTAATCTTATACTTAACGATAATAATTTATATATTCAAACAACAATATATACTTATGCATACGCATAATATACCAATGTAAAAGCAAATTGTATTAATTATAATATGCTTAAAACACAGTACATTAAGTTCTTTAGTCATATACGTATTGTAATTATGATAACCCTTTTTACGGTAATATGGTCGGACACCAATACCTGATATAACTGAAATTTTTTTAAAACCATTATTCCAAGCTAATTCTTCTACATATTTCAAAAGTTTTGTACCAAGACCTTTGTGTTGTGTACTAATATTATTTGCAGTATTAATTCCAGTATGTTCTCCATATACATGTAATTCTCTGATTAGAGCGTGACCGTGTAAATATGATACAACATCATCCCATAGGTTATTTAATCGAAGACGGCAAAATCCATATAAATTTCGTTGATCTTTTGTTTCAAATGAAACAAAGTATTCAGTACCACCAGAAGCTTCATATTGTTGTACAAATAATTGTATATCATTTTCATTAAAAGATTTCATTTTGATTTCGCGTTCACGGATATCATTGCAAATTATTCCTTGTTCTTTCATTTTAAGATCAATAACTTGTCGCAAATTTCCACATTTTACACCGCCCACAATACTTTGGTGAGGAATATCCCGTATTACACGATTGACTCTTACATAACGTGGTACTCTTTTAAGTGAATGAATTAAAACAGGTACTAATTTATAAGCAATACCTTCAGAATTATCTTCGCCATAAGGTACGTATTTACCTTCCTCTTTCCATTTTTTGATTTTAGTAAATGGTGTTACTTCAGTTGGATATAATTTCCATTGATCAGCTTGTAAATCTGGATCATCAACTATTTCATTAATACATCTTATATCTTCTTCTGGTGAAGATCCGGGCAGATCAAACATAATATGAATATCGCCTTTAAAACCATTCTGTTTAAGAATGCGTAAACCTTCTTTATTCTGAGCCAAAGTACATTGGCGATTAACTTTTTTCAAAATTTTGTCATTTGTATGTTGAAATCCTATTTGTACGCGGGTTACTCCTAACTTTCTAAAAAACTCTATTTCATTAAGATTAATTATTTCTGGATTTTTTTTATCCTTAGGTGATACATAATCAGGGCGAGTTTCAATAGTAAGACCGATCATTCTGATAGTTGATATTTCATTAAGCCGTTGTTCTTCTTCCAATGAAAACATTTCACGTTGTTCTTTCCAATTACAATAAGTATTACAAGCATAGTAACAACACGTAACAAACCAAGTAATGTAATCTTTTGGGTAAAAATTAAATGTACCACCAGATATTATAAACTCACATTTACTTGGAGTATCCTTAGATGTAGAAAGATGTCCCATTAATTCTAATTGATGAAGTCTGTCAAATGTTTGACCTACTGGATGATGTTTATTTTCAGTTGCTCGCATATTACCTGGCTCAGTAGATAGATAAGAACGTGGTTGTGTAGGAACACCATTTTCATCTTTTTCAAAGGGACAATAGAAACAATCCATTGGACAACCTCCTCTTTTTATTACACTTTCATCGGCATTTTTACCCATTTGATTACCAGATGTAAAAACAGTAACTACATTAACACCGGACCAACCGCGTGGCATCTTAAATCTCATAAATCTATCAAGAGATTGATTCTTTTTAGTAATAGAACCGTCTTCAATTAACATATTATAAATTTTGCGCATTTGGATTTTAGAGAAACATTTTAATTTATGAGTTCTTCTTTCTTTTACTATATGCTTTGTATATTGTTTAGCAGATTCAAAATTAATATTGTCAGCCCTTTGAAAAAAGCCTTTCATTTTATCATAGTCTGTATCACTTATAGTAAATTGATTAAACTTCTTATTAAAAACATTTTCTATATCACTTGATGTGTAGTCTTTTGCAAATTCGGTACTAAACATGATTAATGATTAATTTTATCAAATATTTTAAAATTAATCAAATTTTAATTATTGATTAATTAGTATCTGTTTATTTAATAAATAATAATAATAATTTGTTACTATATATTAATAATGAATATAAATAACTGTAATGAATGTACACGTTTAGATAATAACTGTGCTTACAATTTAGATTGTAATAATCAACTAAAAAATAACAATGTACAATCACCTTGTCCTGCCCCTGAACAACCTATTCTTAATTGCGATCCAAATAAACCATGTCCAGTATTAATAAAAAAACCTAAACCAGATAATCTTTACAAGCGCCAATTTCCAGATAAACCGTGTTCTAATATACCAGATTATAGAGGTTCATTTAAGATTTGTGGTGTATATAAATCTAAAACAGATAAAATAAAACATAATTTAAAAAATCATATAAAAGTTGTAAATTATCCAGCTAATAGTTTAACACCTGGAAAAGGTTGTCCTAAAACATTTTTACGTAATATAGATATAGATACAGAATTAAGACGGGGAAAGAATCATTCAGAATGTCCTATTAACAACTATAGAACTACTAATTGCGATAATATTGTTGTTAATAATCCACGATTGTTAGATTTACCAACTTGTGAAAATAATAAATACTTTGAATTCGATGATGATATGGGATACGAAAAACTTAAATGTGACAAAGAGCGCCAATTAATAAGTAAAGATACTTCGAAAAAATATAGATTAAATTTAAAAGATACTAATTTAATTAATTTTAATTACATTAAAAACGAAAACTCTTGTACGTCTGATCCTCTTAATCCCGCACCATCACTTTCTAAATTAAAACAGCCTCTGCTTTTTCAAGATAATCCTAATGAAAATGATTCCTTTTTACAAGTTGGACCTGACCGTCTGCCACATACACTTGAAAATATATGGAATAATGTAACTAAACGTAAATATATATAATTATTCAAAATATAGAGTTACATATAATATACCTATTATTGCTGATAATATACTTAAACAAATATTATATTTATGATAACTAAAAATCATTATAAAACTGATATTAATACATAATATAGATAATAAAAGTATACTTTTACGTATATCATTATTTATAGCACTTGAAATAGTAATTATAATAAATGCATTTATAATAGCAAATAATATTGCTTTCAATCTTATAGAATTATTATTAATATTATAGTATTTATTATTAGAGGTATTATAAAAATTTAAGCCAATTATTGGTATTAAACCCCATAATAAATGATGACCTTGTAATTGAACAAAATTAAATAATACATTTTTTAAATCAAAGTTATTATATATTATATAGGAATATACAAGACTATTAGTTAAAACTGTTTTATAAAATATCATATATATGGTTTTAATATTGATCAAATAACAGAATTTAGAATCAGTATTAACCTTACACAAGTCGCTGAAATTTTTAAGTGTTATATGGGAATTATTAACTACATTACTATTATATTGTTTTTTAATTCCAATTGCAACAGTAGCAGTTTTAAGCATCGGTATGTCATTATTACCATCTCCAATTGCAACCGTATTTATATTATTTCCTTCAAAAATATTAGTAATTAACTTTTTATCACGTGGAATTAAACTATATGCAATAAAATTGTTAGAATATCTCAAATTATAGGAGAATTTTATCATTTTAGCATAATTTGTTTTGGCTAAATGTAAGTCATTTGAATTAAATATAAATGTTCTTTTATTTATATCATCAATAAAATTGCAATTATCTAATGTGTATAGCTTATTTAATATATTAAGTTTATTAGAAATGTATATAGCGGTTTCATATCTATCTCCTGTACATATTGATATTTTTTTGTTATCTTTTTTGAGTAAATTAATAGTATCTACACAATTATCTTGTAAATCATCTTGAATACCAAGTATAGTTAAAAATTCAAATTCGCCCATATTTTCATATTCTATAGGATTAATAGATTGGTCATATTCTATTTTTTTAATTGAAAATGCAATTGTACGTAAATACGGATATTGTACGTCATATTCATTTATTATTTTATTATACGCATCTATATTATCTTTTTTTAAAATATTTTTAATTGAATTTATAGATCCTTTCGTAACAATGTAATATTGTTTTTCATTTGGTACATAAAAAATTACTGATGATTTTTTTCGAATACAATCAAATTCAAGTTCTCTCATTTTAATTAGCTTAACCTCAATAGATTCATAATTACGATTTACTATAATTTTATTATTATTAATTTCAATACAAGTCCCTATAGATATAAATTTTTCACATATAACTTGGTCTTCTATTGTACTAAAAATATTATTTTGATGATGTAAACCTATTACAATTTTATGTAGAAATTTTAACGGAATATTAAGGTTAACAAAATTATTATATATTGATCCGTTATAAGATAAATGTGTCAATAATAACTCATTTTTTGTAAGAGTCCCAGTTTTATCACATATTATTCGATCTATTTTTGTAAAATTATCAATAGCTTTAGGATTTAAGTATTCCACTAAAAAATTACTTTTTAAAAAAGTTTGAATATTTCTATTTAAAGTAACCAGTATTTTTGCTGAAAATGGAACTATTCCATTAAGTAAAATCCACGCTTGAACTAATCTTTCAATTATATAAATTATTCCACTATGGTTACTGTTTTTATATGATAAGTAAACTATTGAATATGTATAAATCATAAGCAATGGTATGAAAATATAAATTAAGCTTGTAGTAATGTAATCATCAAGTTTATTACTTGTAAAAAGTTTTTCATTTTCACATGAAGTATATGAACGTATTTTAGTACCAATTTCTGTGACTATTAATATAAATTCGTTTCCATTATTTAGAGAGCCACCTGGAATAAAATATCTATGATCTAATTTGTACTTTTTGTTATTAATTATACCAATAGAATTAAATAACTTTATAGATTCGGGGTAATCTTTTATATGTAAAATCTTAACATCATCTAAATCTATTATTTCTTCTTCAATGTTACATAATGACTCCTTACATAGTATATCACATTCCCCATTGAGATTAGATAAACTTATTTTAGCATATTCATCGTCATATATTTTATATAAAATTCCATCAACAGGAATAACAGAATTTTTGTTTATCAGTAACAAATCACCAACACATATATCTTTTATTTTTTTAGAATAACTTATGTTTGTCTTATTATTAATTACACTTATAGTATTACAGAAATTAAATTTATATGTTTTATACGTTTCAATTATAAATTGGTAAATAATATTTATTAATTCAATAACATAACATAACATAAGCGGAATAAAAGTAGAGAATGGTCCAGACGGACTCCAATGAGATGGTAGTATATTAATTTTTGAATATGTTAATATTTGAAATATAGATAAAATTAAAAAATATAAATTTTCACTTGAATTTAAAAAATACTGTTTTAATGATAAAAGTGGTATGTCAGTAAACTTAAACTTATTATATGAAATATAGTTATTAGCTGCTGAATAAGAATCTATAAATATATTCATTAAATATTGTATTATTTATTGTAATGTTTAAATAATTTAAATATAAATAGATGATATAGATATTATGAACATTGGTTTATCATTGGCATCTACTGCGGCTACTGCTTTATTAGGAAGACAGATAATGACACAAGCTATATCTGATGCATCTTATTCCATATATTCATCTATAGGAGAAGTATTTTATTATACTGCTTATGTAGATAAAGCATTATGCAAGTTGGATATTGGCAATAAAATAAAAACAATGGAACTAACTTGTAAAGACTTGGAGAAATTAGATAAAAAAAACAATGAATCAGTTAATTATTGTTTAGAAAATTTACATGATATGATTATAAGAATAAGAGAAGATTTAAAACAAATCAGTATCATTATTAAAAATCATAGAGAAAAATATTTTAATGGTTGGAGATCAGTAGATGTAAAAGAACAACTTAATAATTTACAATTACATTCAGAATTACTCGATGCTCGATATGATTTGCTTGTTAAAACCTTAAATATAACTACTAATGTTAATAATTAGTGTCAGTAATAATTAGCGTTAGTAATAATTAGAATTTATTAATTATAAAGTAATAAATTCTAACGTATATAATATGTTAGATTATAGAAGTATTATTTTCTTATCTCATATTATTTTGATAGGCCCTTTATTAGCATTGGTTGGATATAAATTAAAGAAAAAACAACCAATTGAACCACAATTGTATGATATTATTTTAGCACTTGGATTAATTACAATAGTATATCACACATATAAATTAGTTTCATATAGAATTTTACTCCAATAATTTTTCAAGGTAACTTATATCACTTTTAGAAAGTATAGTATCTAATTTTATCATTGTATCTTTTTTTAGTATAAATTTAGTAAGTAAATTAGGTCTCATTTTTGTTGTACAGTACTTAGTATTACCAGTATGATGAACATATCCTTCATATTGACCTATATTTAATGCTACTTGCATTATTTTTTTTAATGTAGGTTTATTATCAACAGGTATTCTTACAGTTTGAATTAAGAAATGGTTTTCTTCTATTATATTTTTTTCACCATGGCCATTAATTATAAATTCAGTTATATCCATAATGGCATTGTATTTATCTTTTGAAACTGGTTTCCATTTGTCCGCGGTCCAATCAGTTTTTTCAGTAATTTGTTTTATCGATTTCCAATAAGCTTTACCGTCAAAATTTTTATTTTTAATTCTATGTTGTTCAGATTTTAACATAATAGCATCAAATAAACATTGTACAGTATTCAAAATCATATTTATATATATATTTATATTTATACGCTTAAATATTTTTTTTAATTTATTAATTAACAATAATATGTGCGAACTTGTAAACGAATTAAAAAAAAGTCCTATATGGAAAAAAATACATTCTGACGAAAACATTATTGATATCACTAACTATCTTAAACAGGATGATATAGATTATAGTGAGATTAATGCTCTTTTAGATTTTATTCATTCTGAATACGGTCTTGAAAAAAATACAATAACTAAAAAATTATTTACAAGTATAATAATGATAAGTAAATTTCCGGATGATCTTATTGGTAAAGAACGTGGAGATAAAGAAGATTTAATTTATACTAAATCTAAAGAAATATATCAACTATTGTTAGAAAATAATATAAACAATATAAACAAAAAACTTATTACATTTAAAATTATATTTAATGAATGGAAAAGTGAAGATAAACTTAATCAAATTAATTTATTATGTGAGATGTATTATAAATATACGGATTCGTTAAATGAAAATAATTTAAATACTCAACTGTCAGATGATGAAATATTGAAACAAAATAATGATATTACAGTTACGATGGATAATGAGGCAAAACAAGAATATATAGATAAAATAAAAGAAATAGATAAAATTAAACGGGAAGAATTTGTAACCCAAATTAATTTAATGAGAAATAAAATATTACATTCTTTAAAAAAGCTTACGCCAAATTTTAAAAAATATCTTAAAAATTATGAACTACAAGACGTAAAATATGATGAATCTGTATATAAAATGTTTTATTCTAAAATGAAATATGTCTATTGGAAAAATATAAGAAGTGATATATTTGAAAAAAAGGATATTGAAATATATAAACACATACTAACAGATTATATTGAATTAATTGATAGTTTACAACTTAATGATTTAAATAGTTCAGATATAAAAGCTTATTTAGATTATGATATTAATGAAGACAATCTAATAAATGGTTGTATAACTATTTGCAAGTTATTTATTAAAATTAACAAGTCATTAGATAGTGAAAATTATGATGAAATATATGACATGTTATTAAATAAATTATCTGATAATGAGCAGTATGTTACACATATTTTTAAATTTTGTTTTGATAGATTAGAAACAATAAAAAAGATTAAAACTACTATTAATATTAGTAATCATAAATAGTTGGTAAATTATAATTTATTAATAAATCATTTAGTTATTAATAAATTATATGTGTTTATACTAGATGCTGTCTATTATTTGTTTTTTCGCTATTCTTATATTAATATTATATATAATTAAGAAAAATGACATTTATGAAACATACGTAAATAGTTATAAAATAATTAAACCTACTTGTAACAAAGAAACCATATTTAGATCAATAAATAAACTTGATAATGAACTTGGAGAATTAACCTTTTTAATTAATAAAAATAAACAACTATCAAATAAATATGACGAAATGTATAAATGGTATGAAAAGAAACGTAAACTTGAATCTATGAATAAATCTGTTAATGAACAGAAAAGAAAGGAAGGCAAAAAAAAATATGAAAGAGCTCTTAAAAGAGAACAAGATAAAGCGTATAAACTTACATTAGAAAAGAAAAAAAATGGAAACTTATAAATTAAATATCAGTATAAAGTAATATGTATATTATATTGATATTTGTAGTTATATTATTTTTTATATTACATTGTATAAAAAAACCAAGTAAAATAGAGACATTTAAAGTTATTTATAGATCATTAGATACGTGTAATAAAAATAATATAAGCGATGCTATTAATAATGTTTATAATAGAGTTCAACATTTAAAAACCGATGTAAATATTTTGAATAAACAAAAGTATAAAGAAATGTACGATTGGTATTATGATAAAACTTTTACTCAACGAAATATTAATAATCGTAATATTATTTTAGAACCGGATGAAACTGGTGATAAGTCCAGTAAAGATATTAGTGATGAAGATCGAAAACAAAAAGCTATTGATAATATTAAATCTGCAAAAAATACTGATAAAGACTTAAAAAAAATGATTGCTAAACAAAATGAATCTAAATCTCCTGAAAATGAACTTGTTGATTCAATGACAGATGGTGTTTTAGATGGCCAAACACAAAATATGGATATGTCACAAATAACAGATGAATGGGTAGATACAAAGGGTAATATATTAATGAGAGATAAAGATATTTATCAAGAAGAACTTGATAATATTGATGATATGTCATTTGATGAAGTATGGTCTAATAAAAAAAAAATATGGAAAAATAAATGTAAAAAATGTAATAATGAGTGTTCTGTAAAATATAAAGATAATAGTGAAATTGATTTTCAAACAGGAAATAATAAAAAGTCTAATAAACTACATTGTGGTGATAAATTTCCTAAATTTACAAAAGAAGAATTAAATAAATTAAGAGAGCCATATAACACAATTGTTCAGAAAAAAGCTAAAAAGGAAGCTCTTTCTGTTTTTTTATTAAGAAATATTAAAAATAAAGAACAATTAAAGTTTGAAATAAAGGTAATGAAAAAAGATTTAATGGGCGAACATATTGAAGAAACAACACCTCGATTTAATTAAATAAAAAAAAAATTTGATTATATGGATATAAAGAATAATTAATATTACCTATTATAATGGTTAAACACGCAATCGGAATTGATTTGGGAACTACATACAGTTGTGTAGGAGTTTATAAAAATGGTAATGTTGAAATTATAGCTAATGATCAGGGTAATCGTACTACACCTTCATATGTTTCGTTCAATGGAACAGAACGTCTAATAGGTGACGCTGCTAAAAGTCAGGTTAACAATAATCCAACAAATACGGTATTTGATGCAAAAAGATTAATTGGTAGAAAATTTACAGATTCAACAGTTCAACAGGATATGAAACACTATCCTTACAAAATTATATCTCAATCTGAAAAACCTGTCATTGAAGTAAATTATAAAGATGAAAAAAAAGTATTGCAACCTGAGGAAGTATCTGCTATGGTTCTGGGACATATGAAAGAAATTGCCGAAGGTTATATTGGTGAAAAGGTTACTGATGCTGTTATTACAGTGCCTGCATATTTTAATGATTCACAACGCCAAGCAACTAAAGATGCAGGTAAAATTGCTGGATTGAATGTCCTGCGTATTATTAACGAACCTACTGCAGCTGCTATTGCATATGGTATTGATAAAAAAGAAGAAGAAAAAAATGTACTAATTTTTGATATGGGAGGTGGTACATTTGATGTGTCTTTGCTTAGTATTGATGAAGGTATTTTTGAAGTAAAAGCTACAGCTGGCGATACACATTTGGGTGGTGAAGATTTTGATACTGAATTAGTTAATCATTTTGTTCAAGAATTTAAAAGAAAACATAAAGTTGATATTACAAGTAATAAACGTTCGATGAGACGTTTGAGAACTGCTTGTGAAAGAGCTAAAAGAACCCTTTCTTCGTCTACTACTGCTAATATTGAACTGGATTCATTATATGATGGTCTCGATTATACCAGTAAAATTACAAGAGCTAAATTTGAAAGTATTTGTAGTCATATTTTTAACAAATGTATTGAGCCCGTAGATAAGGTTTTACGTGATGCAAGTATTGCTAAAAACGAAGTTCATGAAGTTGTACTTGTAGGAGGGTCTACACGTATTCCGCGTGTACAGAAATTGATTTCTAATTTCTTTAATGGAAAAGAATTGAATAAATCTATTAATCCTGATGAGGCAGTAGCATATGGTGCTGCTGTTCAGGCATCCATTCTATCTGGTAATGTAGATGAAAAACTTGATGAGCTTCTTCTATTGGATGTAACTCCTTTAAGTTTAGGACTTGAAACTTCAGGAGGTATTATGACTAAACTTATTCCCAGAAATACAACTGTGCCATCTAAAAAATCACAAACATTTTCAACATATGCAGATAATCAACCTGGTGTACTAATTCAAGTATATGAAGGTGAACGTTCTCTAACACGTGATAATAATAAGTTAGGAGACTTTCAACTGGATGGTATCCCACCAGCACCACGGGGAGTACCACAAATTGAAATTACATATGATATTGATGCTAATGGTATTCTTAATGTAACAGCTGAAGATAAATCTACAAATAAGAAAAATAATATTACTATTACTAATGATAAAGGACGTCTTTCTAAGGAAGATATTGAGGAAATGGTAAAGAAAGCTGAAGAGTATAAAGAAGAAGATGATAAGATACGTGAGAAAATAGAAGAACGTAATGGATTAGAAAGTTATTTATATGGTGTTAAAAATAGCATTAATGAAGAAGAATTTGGGAAAAAGCTTGGCGATGATAAACAAACTGTAGAAAAACTTGTAGAGGACGGTATTACATGGTTAGATGAGAATCACGATGCAGATACCGAGACACTTAAATCTAAAAAGAAAGAACTTGAAGAAAGTATTTCTCCTTTAATGGCTAAAGGATATCAGGGCCAAGGACCCCCAGGTGGAATGCCAGGTGGAATGCCAGGTGGAATGCCAGGTGGAATGCCAGGAGGTATGCCAGGTGGAATGCCAGGAGGTATGCCAGGTGGAATGCCAGGAGGTATGCCAGGAGGTATGCCAGGAGGTATGCCAGGAGGTATGCCAGGAGGTATGCCTGAACAAGATGAAGGGCCAAAAATTGAAGAAGTAGATTAAATAATATTCTAATATATTAAAATTATAATATATTAATATATTAATGACACGTAAACATAAGGGTATTATTCAAGATGGTAAGAATAAGGGACGTTTAAAAAAAGGTTATTTTTTTACTGGAGAAAAAACTAAAACAGGTTTACCAATTATTAAACAAACAGGTGGATTTTTAGGATTTGAAGTAGTCAGACAGGCAACAAGACCATTAACTCGACAAGCAATCGCTACAGCTAGAAAGTTAGTAAGACCATTAACTGGACAAGCACCCTCTGTAGCTAAACAGTTAACAAGACGGCCAGACAACCTATTATCAAATGTGACAGTAAGAATACCAATACCTCTAAATCAAGTTGCTAATCGTGGAGTCACTGGTTTAGGTCAGATTGGCAATAGGATACACACTGGTGTCACTGGTTTCGGTCCGATTGGCAATAGGATACACACTGGTGTCACTGGTTTAGGTTCATTTGTCAGTGGTGTTGGTGCTGCCGTTACTGCTGGTCTGGCTCTAACCAGTAGAGTTTTTTCTAATGAAGTCAAACAAAATATTATTAAATCAGCAGAAGATACAATAATAAAAGAATTATTATCAAAACACAATATTCTTATTACATCCGATTTTTATAATAATTTTTATAAATTTTCTAATAGTTTTGTTGATAACTTAAAGGGTCTTATTGAATTTATATTTGAAAATCACGATCAAGGACTTGAATCTGCAATCAATGATTTACATACACTGCCTAATAATCCAAAAGATTTAATAACAACTTTACTTAAAATATCTAAAAAATTAATTAATGAGTATATTGATACAAAGGCAAATGAATCTGCACAAGACCATCAACCACAATTAAGGTACTATAATAAGGAACCTTTATCAGAAAGCGAAACCCAATTATATAATAAACTTCATCAATTTTACGATATGAAAACAATTAGTAGTCTAAATGATACACAATTTAAAACTATATCAGATATTATAATAGACAAATATGTCGGCCATATAGATGATATAGATGATATAAATCTGATTAAATAACAGTTATTCGCATATTATTATAAATTTAAATATAGTCTATATTTAAATTTATGAAGGTGAATGCATTTCCAGAAATATTTAATACATTTAGTAAAACAAATATAAGTAATACAAAAAAAGCTATATTAAACAATCTTATTTTACAAAAATATAGTGTTGAAATGTTAACTAATAAAGATGGTTGTATTTTTAAATTAAAACATTTAGATTTAGAAAATGGTCTATGTTTAGAAGACTATGTCAGTTGTGGTGATTTTACCGCACCTAATGGAATAATATATTTACCTAATAATATATTTGAAAATCTCTTACTTGACACAGATTCAAAAAACAGAATAGAAATTGAATTATTTAATCCACCACAAGCAACCAGTATTAAACTAAGACCAAATACGAATGAATTTGATATGAATATTATTAAACATCAGTTAGAAACAGAAATTAAAAATAATCATATGTTTTTAAAATTAGACGATGTTATTACAATTGATAATAATTATTTTATTGTTTCTAAATTAGAACCGTATGATATTTGTATGGTTAATAATACTGATTTAGAAGTTGAATTTGATAAAATCGATATAATTGATCCTATAATGGATGATATTAAATATGAAGATGATAATGAACGAGTTAATATAGTATTTAATGAAACAGATAAAAATTTAATATCTAATATAGAAAAACTAAATATAGAAAAACCTGATATTAAAGAATTACGTGAAAAAAGAATTGCGTTTTTTAGTAAATAAATAGATTATCTTTTTATATAATAAGTATAATGAGTGAACAAATTAATTCAGACAATTTAGCTAAAAATGTTGGAAACAAAGCAAAGGAAATATTAGGAAAAAGTACCCAAGTATTATCTAATAAATTAGCAAGTTATGGTTTACCTGTTGCTAAAATTGCAATGCAACGTGAAAAAGCTATGATATGGGTCAGTAATAATAAATGGCGTGTAATTACAGGATTACTTATTTCATTATTAATCATATTTTATTTTGTAGCTATTTATAACAGAATACCAAGATATTTAGCACGTATGGAAGTGTATGATATAAATGTAGCAGGATTAAGTGCTAAAAATGAAATTATGAATAATGATTATTGTTTAGGTGATTTTTGGATTGCATCATCATATAAATCATATTTACCTTGTACTAATTATACAGACTATGCATCAATTGACTCTATTACACATTGTCTTAAATATGGAGCAAGATTAATAGATCTTGATATATTTAATAGTGGTGTATTTGATACTTGTCCTGATCCAGTCGTATGTAATGGTAAAGAAGTGGGAAATTGGCATTATACTAATGAATTATTATTTGATGACGTCTGTAGAGAAATATCTATGTTTGCATTTAATCCGCGTAAATGTGGTAATTCATCTGATCCATTATTCTTAAGTCTTAATTTTAAAACTTGGGGTAATAAAAATACTATAGATAAAGCAGCTACAATTCTTAAAAAACATTTTTCTGAATCAAGAAGACTTTTATGTCAAACAAATGCAAAATATGCTTTTCAAGGAAGAAGACATTTACCAAACGGTCTAAATATTGCTGCAGAACCTATAAAAAATTTAATTAATAAAGTAGTAATTATTTGTACAGGTAATATTAAAAATACTGAAATGGATGAATTATGTCAATTATATGGAATAAGTCCAGATATATTAGATGAAGACCGGCCTAAATATAGAATTTCTGATAGTAATGAACATAATTTCGAAATGAAAATTAAAACACATCTTCAAATAGAAAATTATGGTTTTTCAGAAGCCAAAGAATTAAAAAATTTTAATAAGGGCACCGCTGGAACAAACGGTATAACTAAAGTAATACCCGATTTTAAAACACGGTCAAAACAAAATTATAATTGTTGGATACCGTTTTATTATGCGTGTACATTTATCTGTATGAATTATAATGAACCGACTGATTTTATGATGTCATATGTACAGCGTTTTAAAAATTGTAGTTTTTTACTTAAACCATATAGATTAAGATATCATAAAACATGCATATATCCACCCAAAGAACAAGATCAATCTGTATCTTTTGCCCCACGGACACAAACTATTGCTGCTGGATATACAATGGAGTATTAACAATTACGTAGTTTGTCTTCATATAATCTCAATGCACTATCAAAATTAGGAAGTGGAGTAAATACTACTATTCGTTTTGTTTTCATTAAATCTGATGATTCTTTATAAGATAAATTTAAATATTTCATTAAATAAGCACATATAATAGTTGCTGACCGTTGTTTACCAGCATAACAATGAACAAATATAATTTTATTTTCCATTAAACAATCATATATATATTTTGAAATATTATCTAAATAATTGTACATTTTACTTATCTCTTCTTTTTCTAAATTATCTTTTACTTTTATTCTTATATTTTTACTTTTATCGGATGTAAATGGAATATCAGTACTTGCATTTATTACTACATCTATATTTTTCATAAATTCCGGATTTTTAGTATCTAATATATTACCTAACCATAAACCATTTAATATTTCTGTTGCCATTTATTATTATTAAATATTAATAATAATTAATCTTTACTTATATTTTTAATAAATTTACGTATTATTATAAATTTCTCCATTAAGTCCGTATATTCATTAATAAATTTGTTTATTTTAATTATTGAATGTGGTCTGATAAATGTATGTTTAGTGTAAATAAATTTATATTTATTATTAGATAACAAATAATGAGTATTAATTAAATTATACATTAATGGATAATATAAGTTTAACATTTTTAAACTTGGCATGAGTTTAAACTTATTAAAATTTAAATTTTCAAATACAGTTAATTTATATAAAAATTCTTCTACAAATTTTTCAATTGCATTAGGCTCTTTTCCATAGTTAGACATTTTATCCTTTACTCTAACTTTAGTAGATGATTGATATAATTCAATATTATCTGAAAAAGATACCTTTTTAACTTTATTGTTTTTTAATATAATTTTATTATTTTTAAGTGTAATTAGATCTGTATTTATATTAATAATATTCCAATCGTTAAATATTTTTATATCACTTATATTACTTTTATATGTGTCTAAATTAACTTTATACATTTATTATATACATAATAATTATTATGTATAAAATACCTTACTAATTAGTTATTTCTTATTTCTTATTTCTTATTTCTATTTGATTTAGGACTTTTTTTACGTCCACCTGCCTTCTGACTTCTTTTTCTATTAGATTTTGGACTTTTTTTACGTCCACCTGCCTTCTGACTTCTTTTTCTATTTGATTTAGAAGCCTTTCTGCGTCCACCTGCCTTCTGACTTCTTTTTCTATTTGTTTTTGGACTTCTCTTTTTATTAGATTTTTTATTTTTATTACCTCCTCCACCTTCTCCAAACATATCACCCATTCCATCTAAAATACCATCATCTCCTTCATCTGCATCACCTGTATCACCTGCATCATCTGCATCACCGGGTACACCTTCATCAACTGAGTCGCCAGAATTAGAGTCATTATTTTCATTTGAACTATTACCATCATTCGATTCCGTATTTGATTGAGTATTAGTATCAGAATTTGATCCACTCACTGCACCAGCCAAAGCCTTAACTCCAGTTAGACCTACCCCAAGCCCTATACCGCGCCCTAAACCTTGTTTTATGCTACTTCCAAAGGTTTGATCGTCTTTCATAACTTGTAATTGTTCTTTATGCATTTTTATCTGATCTTCACGTGTCAGTTGTCCTTGTTGAGATTGATCTTGTACAGGTTGTCCTTGTTGTACAGATTGAGCTTGTTGTACAGGTTGTTCTTGTTGTACAGGTTGTTCTTGTTGTGTATGTTGAGATTGTTTGACTGTTTCTAATTCTTCTTCCTTAGATTTTAATTTTTCTTTTAAGTCAATTATTTCTTGAGATTGTTTTCTTACTACTTGATTATATTTTGCTCTTGCCATTGCTATATCAGATGATGATTGGTTATTAGGTTCAGGAGTTGAAAATAGATTACCCATATATATATATTTATATATTTATATTTTCTAAAAATATCTTGTCATTGTAATTAAGGGCAGCAATAGCATCTATAAATGAATAATTTAAACAATGATAATTCTGTACAGTTTTAGTAATATTATTATGTAAATCATCACTTAAAGGTGTTATTTTAGGAATAAAATTAATAAACGTTGCTTCATCTGAGAATGATGAAAAATATGAACCAACTATTAAATCACATTCTCCTAAAATTAAGAAATCTACAATAGAATTAATCATATCATCTTTTGAATTTCTATTATATGATTCAGAAGGTGAATTAATAAATTTTCTATTTGGAAATTCATTAACTAAAGTTTCATATATTTTATTTGAATTAGATACTATAATAAATTCTCTATCATCCTTAATTTTATTAATTATTTCACTAAATTTTTTTATTGGGCTATTTTTTGTAAAATTTACAACATCATTATTTTTTATATCCATTTCATCATATTTATTAATTACGTCTCTGTAATGTACACCTATATATTTTTTATTTTTAACAATTTTGTTTTGAATGAAATCATTTAATTTGGTATTAATAGTATCATTAAAACTTAACTCATTGTACGTGCTTTTTTTTCTTGACAAAAAATCTAATCGTTGTTTATTAGTAAATTCATGTCCGCCTTCTAATAAAACATATTCATATTTATGTTCTGTATCATTAATTACATCATCTATTTTGTCAAATATTTGATTTGTATGAACTCGGCCAAAATAACAATAATTTGTATTTTGTATATCGTCAAAACTAATGGTACTAAACATATCATTAGTAAATATTTCATTTAATTCAATGTTACATTCTTCACTTGCAATCCAACACACTAACAACGATAGATTTAAAGATTTCGCATAAATTATGCTTGAAATTAACATCCGCATTCTGTTTGCGAACCCTTGAGTTGGTATAACTATAATACCTTTAGATATCATCTATTTTATAGATATAAAACCTTTAATTGTTTATTTTTAATGATATATTATTTGGTTTATACAAATAATTATAATAATCGTGTGTAAAATCTATTTTAAAAAATTTTAAAACTTCTAAAGCATCTGTCGGTGAATCAGAAGTAAATATTAATTCAGAAAGTATTTCTGATAAAGTAATATTTTTATCAATATACTCTTGATAAGTTTGTCCATTTAATCTAACAAATTCATTGTTTTTAGTAAGTTTACTAAATATATCAACCGGTAATAAATAATGCATAATATTATAAATAATACTTATAAATAAAATTATATATAATTATTATTATGTCTTTTATAAATATATTATGGACTATTTAAAAACAAAATTTATTGACAGTTTTGAATTCTTTGGAAGTCCTAATTATAATAAAATTACAAATAATATATATTTAGGTAACTATAAATCAAGCAAGTTAGATAGTATTAATAAAGAATCATTCGATGTTATTGTTAATTGTACACCAAAATTACCATTTTATTCTCATAAAACTAAAAATTACCGCATTAATGTCAAAGATGATTTAGCTTATCATTCTAATATATTGCTTACACAATATATTCATAAAATATTACCTATACTACACCATCATATCATTAATAATAAAAAAATTCTTATCCATTGTCGTGCTGGAATGCAACGATCTGCTGCAGTTACTGCTTGTTATTTAATGAAATATAATTCATTAAATAGTGCTGATGCTATGAAATATATTAAAAAGAGACGTTCTGTAGCCTTTTTGAGCGGATCTAATTTTTACACAACAATTAAGTTATTTGAAAAAAGTACATAAAGTTATTAATATAATTATAAATATTAATAAACTTATGAGTTTTCCACCAATTCCACCATTGACTCTAAATGTTTCTGATATGGAAATTTCTAACTTAAAGCTTGATGATATTACTTTTGAAAAGGTTCATTTTGATTTACCATTAAAACCATTATATATATTATTTATTGGTTTATTTATATTAAATTTAGTTCAAACTTTCTTTATGATAACAATATCTTATCATATTAGAAGTCATACAAATAGAATAAAAAATAGCCCCAGACTTGGCTATTTAAGTAATTCTGATTAATTTTTAAGCCATTTATTGTGATCTACTATTGACCCAATTTTGTATTTTATTAAATGATATGTTATTCAACCATTCATTTATAGAAAATTCTTCATCCTGTTTCTTCGTAAGCATTTCATCTTTACGTTCTTGAATCTTAGCTTTCAACTGAGTCGGAGTGAATGTCTTTTCGCAGCTAATCTGTCCGTATGAGTAGTGGTCGCGATCCGACATCCTCTCACACTCCTCATCGAGTTTTTCTTTACGTTGTATTTCCTTTTCTTGTTTTGCTTCATATAAATCATTAAATAGTTTTCGTGTGTTCATCGCTTCCTTAAGATTTTCCATAGTATCAGAAATATCGCTAATACCAAGGATTTGTAATAATTTTTTCAAAATAGTATCATTAGTTGCGATATCAAGTAATGCGTCTTTTTTATTCATTATATCAGTTTGTCGTTTCCCACGCCCTAAATATGTATATTTATCTTCCCTGATTTCTAAAAAAGTATCGCTTTCTATCCAATCAGAAATCAGTTTAGAATCAGTTTTAATATTCAACTTAAAAAGCCAACGTTTTAATTCTTCATCATGAAAATTGAGGTTAAAAATATTCAGTCTTTCCTTCTCCGCATTCAATTTGGCCGCTGCCTCTTCCTTCTCCGCATTCAATTTGGCCGCTGCCTCTTCCCTTTCAGCTCTATTAGCCTTTAATTTGGCCTTTAATGTGTCCTTGCGCCTTGCGATAGCCTCGTCAGACATACCGACCATACTTTTTAATGAACCAAACATACCTGTACTACCTTCACTTTCACTACCTTTACTCGCCGATAGAGGATTACTTATAATTCCACTTAATTTTGTACCGAAATCGCCAACAATTGAGCTTCCTTGTTCCATAATAGCACTGGTAGTACTGGCAGCAACCTTAACACCAACTGATTCAGATAGAATGCTAATTTCGCTTAACATAAAATCTAAAGCATCCCATTGAGCTCCTAATATATCAGCCGGTAATTTTAATATTATGTTTAATATTTCTCTAAGTTTACTTAATTTGTCTTTAAATAAATCGCACATTTTCTTCACAGAGCTATCATCACTTCCCGCACCTTTACAATTGTCTTTTAATTCTGTTGCTTCTTGTTTAAGTTTTTCAAAATTTTTTTTTGCAACTGTATTAAACTTAGCTATATAATTATCAATTTGTGTTTCCAAAACATTTTCTTGACTGCTTCCACTTTCTTCATTTCCTAAGTCAATAAGTATCCTATATAAAGAATGTTGTTTAAAAAATTGCTTATCGAATTCTTCAATTTCTAAATAATTTTCGATATCTATACCTTTCAGCTTTTTATCTATTTTACGCTTACCATATTTAACTACACCCGCCGCTGCACCCGACGCCGCGCTCACTGCTCCTTTAATTGTATCGGCAGTTGATCCCAAATTTCTTTCCAAACTTTGTATAGCGTCTTTATTTACAAAATCGCTCACAGTATCTCCAAAATCAGAAATAGCCGTATTTATAGTTCCTTCATCTTCGTCTAATTTCTCAATTTCTAATCCTCGTTTAATAGCATCTGTTATAAGATCACAAGCATTAGGTTTTATTGAACACTCTGATATGGATGACGTTGGATTTCCTTTTGAATCGACACATTTTAATTTGTTTTCTTGGACTTCTTTTTTTTTTAATTCCATATGGTCAAATAACTCTTGTTTTGTTTCAAATATTTGTTTTAATTCAATTTTGTTACCACTATCAAATTTATAAAAAGGACTGGTGTAATAACAACCGTGTTCATCTATTATTTGATTAATAATAGTACAAGCTTCATTTATACTTCTATCACAACTGTTTAATACTGTGAAGGTCTGTTCAGTTGATTTAATAAAACTTTCAAGTGCAGCAGGAGGCAATAACAATGACCATTTCGCTAAAGGTATTGCTACTGATCCTAATATACCTTTAAATGTCAGATCTCTTCTCTTTGGTATTTTAAATTCTTTTAATAACTTATCCGAAGTTTCTCTTAGACCTTTAAGGTCTTTTTTCATATGTCCAGCAATATCTTTACTTTTTTCAAAAGCTTTTTTTGCACTTTTCATTCCGACAGATCCTGCATCACCAACCAGTTTAGTACCCGAAGTTAAAACGCTTTTAGATGTCTTAGATGCACTTTTAGCTGCTGTTTTTACAAATTTACCAACTTCCTTACCAGCTCTCTTATTAGTAACAGCTACTACTGCATCAATTGCACTATCTCCTACAGTTTTTTTTTTTAAAAAAACTTGGCATTCCTCTCTTTCCGCCATATTGATATGTTTCATAATTTGATCCAAATGCTTGAATACTTTCTTGTACAAATTTTCTTATACCGTTTTCTGTCGCTTCTGTATATCCACCATTTTGTATAATATTTTCAAATACTAATTTTAATTTACCGGTTATTTTTTCTAATCTACGTAAATTATAATTAATATTTTTGTCCCTTCCTCCACCAACGACTATTCTTAATGTTTCTACTTGTGCTCCTGCTGCTCCTGATGCTGTCGTTTTATCGATTGATTCAGTGCCCGTATCAGATTTCATATTTTTTTTTCGAACCTTTTTACCACGGTAAATAGATTGCACAGATACAGCTAATTTGTGCATATTCCGTTCATCCGATAATGGATCATATTTTACTATTTGCTTTGTTGTATCATTTTGAACAGCTCTTAATTCTTTAACAATTTTTTTCAATTTATGTTCATTTAAAACTAAGTCTCCTTTTGATTTTCTTTCATCATAATCAGCTTTATCTTCAGCATAATAGTTTCCTAATGCATTACATAATCTTGATTTAGCTGGTCCATCTAATTTATCAATTTTACTTTGACGATGATGACCACTAACGGTATGTGCTATACTTACAAAAAGTGGGACTAATTTATGCATATATGGTTTTAATAAAAGTTTTTTATAGATGTTTGATACATTTTTAACACCTCTTTTAACTTGACCCATATTTTCTGATTTATTTCCAGTATTTCTATAGCAACCTTTAGACACACTATTTTTTGTTGAATCAGGTATTGATTTCAATGCGGTACCTATTTTTGATAGCGAGGTTGGTAGCTTTGGTAACGAAGTTGGTAACTTAATATTAAAACTACCTCCTTCTCCATTATATACATATTCTTTATAGTATTCTTCTAATATAAGTTGTCCTTCAAGTGAATTAATACTTACTTGATTTCCCGTTATAGGATTAATAATAGTATTATACATCTTATTATATAATAACATTATTTCAATAAAAAATGATTAATTAATATTAATTAGATAATATTTCAATTATGTAACTTTATATTCACTTATAATATCTTTAGGTAACAGTTCAAATCTTTTTTCATTCAATTTCTTAAAACATTTTGATATAGTTACCTCAGATGTTTTACAAGCAAGAGCTACTTGTTTTTTTGTTATATTTTGATTTGTATGAGCACAAGCAAGGAAGATAGAACCAGCTGCAACTGATGGGGCTGTATTATCATCTACCAAATTTTTAAATATTGCTTTAATTGCTATAAACTCAGATACATATTTTATATGTTTTGGTATTGGTAAATTAGAACAATAACGTTCTATAAAATCAATTGGATTTGATGAAATAGTCTTTAATTTCTCATTATCTTTCTTCGCCAATCTCCAGTTATCTCTAAATTTTTTTATTCCTCTTGTCATATCTTGTAATTTAATTCCAAAATATGATGCAATTTCTTTTGAACTGCGTGGTACCTGTTCATCCTTACAAGCAAAATAAACACAAGCTGCTATTATTCCATCCCTATTATCTCCCCTTGATATATTTACATCTCTTATTATATTATAAAATTCTTTAGCTCTTTCAATTATTATAGTAGGCAATCCATTCATTTTACTACAACTTGCTATTTTACAACATATTTTATATAAACTTCTTTCTTTATAGGGCATTTGATGCCAAGAATTATATTGCACCATTCTTTTAATACTATTATTGTCATATGCACGTTGTTTAATTAAAGTACCTAATGAAGATTCAGGTAACATATAATTAGTAGGAAGCCCAACACGTTCAGGATTACTATTTTTATTATCATTGTCGCCATAAAATCTATATTCTGCTTCATGACTTAATCGTTTACTTTGTATTTCACCACATCTTGTACAAATATGAACTCCTGATTTATACATTAATGTAAATGTCTTACAACTTGCACATGCATATTGATCTTCTAAATCTGTATCTTTATTTTGATTACTACTATTTTCACATAAACTTTCTATACTATTATTATCGCTTATACTTACCTCATCAATGTTTAACTTAATCTCTGAAAATTCTTTATCACTGGGATTAAATTTATCAAATTCACCCCATATATCATCAGTCGATGATAAATTAAATTCGTGAGAAACTGATGTATCACAAGCCATAATTAAATTTTTTTTATATTATCTTTAATATAATATAAATCAAATTTTCTATTTAAAAAGATTTCCAAATGAATCCTGTTTATATTGTTTTTTATTTTCTTGATTTATCACACGATTATTTTGTAAATCAACCATCTCCTTACGTTGTGCTATATAACCTTCTACACGTTCTTTCTTAAAATCCAATGTATATAATTCTGATGTATAGTTTTTATTTAATATATAATCATATGGTATCATAATATAGCCATTTGTACCGTAATTATTACCAAAAGTAGTAGCAGCTATAAACATTTCTCTTTCATCTATATATCCTACTAAGACCATTGAAATTCCTCCTAATTTTTTATCTAATTTTTCATCTGGCAGCCACATATACGAATCTACATTAGATAAATCGTAGTATACAGAAAACCCTACTAATACAGGTACTTCGTGTTTTAATAAAGTCTTAATAACTTCTAATTCTTGATGTACTTTATAAATTTCTATAAATTTGAATGCACCAGACTTTTCTATTAACTTGTTATCAATGTGTGTATTTAAATTATCGTTAGTCGTTTGTAAATCATTTTCCGAACAAAACCCAAACGATTTTATACTATTAAATATACTTTCAAAACTAAATAAACATTTAACATTTCTATAAAATGTTATATTTCTGTAAACATACATTACAGATGGTGGAAAAATAGGTAAATTATTTTTAAGTAACTGATAATGTAAAATATATATCACGGATATTATTGGATTAAAAGGTAAGTTATTTAAAGATTTTATTTGTGGAAATGATGTTCTTAGATCTATATATCCAGGTAATTGATCTGTTAAATCATATTTTCGTCTTAAATTTGACATATATATAGTATCGTATTCATAGCCAGGTAAAGATGGTATCCAGTTATATTTATCAAAATAATAATCCTTTTTAGTTTTAAGTTCTTGTGTATCTTCTATACTACAATTACTATCATGACTTTCTGCAGCCCCCATAATATATTAATTAACATTTCTTTTTTAAATAATAATCTTATTTTATAATCTTTTTTATTGAAGTAATAAAATATTCAACTTCATCATCATTAATATTTAAGGGTGGTAACAATCTTATATATTGATTATTGTTACCTGCTAATAATACTAATATATTATCATTACGGAGTTTATTAACAATATCTAATGCTATTATATCATTATCAAATTCTATCCCAATCATTAATCCATATTGTCTTATTTCTTTGATACCCTGTATATTTACTAAATTGTCTTTTATATATTTTCCTAATTCTAATACATTTTTTTGTATTCTTTTATCACTTAAAATATCAATTGTTGCTGATGCCGCTGCACTACATATAGCATTTCCACCATAGGTTCCTCCTAAACATCCCTTCTCTAATTTATTCATTATATCTGATTTAGTAACTACACCGGCTAACGGATATCCACTTGCTATTCCTTTACCAAAAGTCATAATATCTGGTATTACTTCTTTTTGTTCTATATTCCACCACGTTCCTGTACGCATAGATCCACACTGAACTTCGTCTATTATTAACATAATATTATGCTTATTACATAGTTTTCTTACATATTGTATAAAATCTTTATTAATATTATATATACCTCTCTCACCTTGAACTGGTTCTAATATTATTGCCGCTGTATTTTCAGGAGCTGATTGATACTGCAAAACAAGATCAATAGCTTCTTTATTGTATTCAGCACAAAAAAATATATTTGGAATTAGAGGAGTTATATGTTTTTTACAGTTTAAATTTGAACTTGTTATTGATAATGCACCTAATGTACGGCCGTGAAAACCACCATTCATTGATATAATATTAGACTTACCCGTACTTACCCGGGCTATTTTTATAGCATTATCTGTCGCTTCTGAACCACTGTTTACATAAAAAAAATTATCTAAACTTGAATCCGGCATAATTTTAAGTAATTTTTGTGTTAATTCTATTTGTATTGGATGTGATTTAAATACTTGTTGAGGTATATGAACATATTTATCTACTTGTTCTATTATCTTTTTTTTAATAATTGGATGACTATGTCCAGTATTCATTGCACCTATACCAGTGGTTAAATCTAAATATTTGTTATTATTAGTGTAAATAAAACTACCACAAGCTTTAATTGGTAATATTTCACTATGTAGCTTTGATATAGAAGCTGGTATATGTCGTAGTATATTCATTTATTCATATGTAATACTGTTTTTAAATAAATATTTAGAACATTTCATTCCATAATTTATTATGTATTGGTTCGGACATTTCAACTAATGTATTTATATATAATTTATTATTGTAATAAAAATTGTTTATCCAGTCTGTATATTCATCCAATTGTGAAGGCGTAGTTACACCAAGCAATATAGTATCAATATAAGAGTTTTGATATGTATAATAGAATGCTTTTTCAACTATATTAATTTTCTTTTCACTGCAAAATTGATTTAATTTATTACATGTTGCTTTTATTTGATAATCAGATGGATGCCATTTTGGTGGACCTTGAGGTGTTAATAAACCCATACTTGTAACACCACCTTGAATAATCTTAATATTTCTTTTTTTCCAAATATCACAATATTTAATAAGTGAGTTATTTATAAGAGTATAACAACAATAACTTAAAATAAAATCAATATTGAAATTTTCTGATATGTAGTTAAGTTGCTCTAAGTATAGACCTGATATTCCTATATGTTTAATAAAACCCTGGTCTTTAAGAAACTTTAATGCAGGTAAAGATTCTTGTATAATAAATTTAAGAGAACAAGCAAACTCAATATCGGTAATAAAAACAATATCTATATATTTTACTCCAAGCCTTTTACGACTGTTCATTACACTTTGAATTATATCATAATATCCATATTTGTATTCATTACCAACTTTTCCAGCTTTTGTACTTATAAAATATCTATCACGGTTATATTTTTGTAAACATCTACCAAGTATTTCTTCTGATTTACCGTTACCATACTCTGGTCCAGTATCAAAATAATTATATTTGTGTATTATTGCTTTATCAACTATTTTAGTACAATCGTCAAATGTCATTGGTTCATAGAAATTTGCAAATCCAGCTGTACCAATTGATATACGCGGGATATTCATATTTATGAATATTTAAATTTTTTTAACTTTATATATATATATAATGAACTTAAAGGGTTTAAATACGTTTACGTATAATGTATTATTATATGTAGTGTTTAGTATACTATATTGTATTCTTAAATTAACATCTGCAGATAGCAGTGTACATTTTAATGGTGCCGAAGGAGAAGGTTCAGTTGGTTACTTTAATTTATGGTATTATTCATTAGTAACACAATCAACAGTAGGATATGGTGATATATATCCTGTATCTATTATTGCAAAAGTAATAGCAATGGCACATATTGTTTTATTTGTATGGGGTAATATTGCAATAGGATTTAACTAATAAGAGATTTAAATATAGGGATATTTATAATATAACCATTGTTTTCGTCATAAATTATTTCAGATTTTTTATTTAGTTTTTTGTTATCTAACATTCTAATTAAAATATCGTGATAATACTTCTTTTTATCTATGGTTATATTATTTTCAGTAATTTGTTTCGTTATAAATTCATCTAATTTTATTTTTTTTAAAAATCTATCTAATCGTGACCATTTTCTATTAAATTGATTTTTTTCGAAATGTGTTTGTAAGGAGGATATATCGTTAAATGTATTTTCTTGAGGGATTACCTGTGTTTTACGCACATTTTTTCTATTATTTTTTACATATTCCATATAGTTAATTGTATTTAAATAAGTGTCTAAATCATGTTGATTTCCTCTATATTCTTTAACCGGTTTTTTACAATTTTCATTTTCTGAAGGAATTTCCAATTCAAGAGTTTTTTTTGAATTTTCTAAAGACTTCTCCAGATTAAATGTATTAATATCTTTTTTTAACGTCTCAAATAGCATTATTTATAATTAATAATTATTAATAAATTTTAAATCAAAATTTATTATCACTTATATATATATATAATCATTCATGAACTTAAGTGACATTAAAAGAAATAATAAAAATATATATACATTGATTGTTGCTCTTGCTGTAAGTTGCTGGTTCGAAGGAATAAATAGACTTATACGCACATTTATACCATTAGATGTTAATACACTTCGAAATGGATTATTAATGTGTACTTTTGCACTTTTAATATTTTACATGGACGATGGTAATTTATCTGAATTATACAATTATGATGTAAATGATCCAAATAAGTATGCTGCTGCAGTTGCTGCTGCAAATGATTAATTTTACTTAATAAATTTGATTATAATTTATTAATTAAAGATATAAGCAATAATTACTTGTATGATAGACACCTTCAAAGAAGATATTTGTAACCTTGTAAAAGATTATAATAGAGAATGTATATCGTCTACTATAGATGATGTATGTCAATATGTTTTAGAAATGTTACCTAATTTAGGGTATAATAAAAAATATTTATTTGATCGTTTTATAAGACAACTAATTTCCGAACTTTTTCCAGAAAATTACGGTGATATTTATAATAATTTTATAGTAGAAAGTAAACCTGAAGTAGTAGATTTTCTTAAAACTTTACCACAACATGAACAACGTACTAAAGAATGGTATGATGCACGTATAAATAGTATAGGTGCAAGTGAATCATCTGCTATATTTGGTCTTAATCCATATGAATCTGTAAATAAATTGATTTTAAAAAAATGTGGTGTTGTTAATCAAAGTGATCAAAAACGAATGAAAGCAGTATGTGAACATGGTGTAAAATATGAACCAGTTATTCAAGATATGTATTGTAGAGATAAAAATACTTCTATATTAGAATTTGGAAGTATTCGTCATCAAGATGAAGAGTTATCTATTATAACTGCATCACCTGATGGTATTACTCCCGAAGGTTGTATGTTAGAAATCAAAGCACCTGCTAAACGAATAATAACAGGTATACCACCTTCATATTATTGGGTACAATGTCAACAACAGATGCAAGTTTGCAATTTAGATAAAGTAGATTTTTTGGAAGTTAAAATAGAAGAATATTCTAATTTACAAGATTATTTAAATGATTATAAAGATAATCAAAATGAACCATTTACTAAAGACGGTTTAGAAAAAAATGTTGTTATTGAATACCATAAGCTTGATTCTGAAAATGATTTAGGATATATATATCCTGATAAATTATTATCATCCGATGAAATAAAGGAATGGAAAAATGATAATATAAATATACTCGATAAAAGTGACAATAAACAATATAGAAGACTTAGTTATTGGAAATGTAAACAATATTGTTTAACACCTATATATAAAGATCAAGAATGGTGGGATAATAATGTACATAAATTTACTGAGTTTTGGAATAAAGTTATTAAATATAGAGAAACAGGTTTTAATGATCTATTACCTAAACCAAGAATATCTAAAAATAAAGAAAAAATAATTGAATGTCAAATTATAAGTGATGATGAATCTAAAAAAGAAGATTACTGTATTAATAATGAAAATTGTTTAATTGATAGTGATGAAAACTAAATTTATTAGTTAAAGATTTTTTATTTAAAAGTGTTAATATATAACCTTATTAATGGATCAGTTAGAAAATTATGAAATTAAAAAGAAATTGGGTGTTGGAGCATTTGGTGTAGTTTATAAAGCCTTTGATCCTGTAAAATCAATTAATGTAGCTATTAAAATAGAAGATTCTAAAAAACATTCCAGATTAGAACACGAATATAAAATTTATAAAGAATTAAATAATATAGCTGGTTTTCCATCTATATATTTTTTTAAAAAAGGTGAAGAAAAAAACATTTGTGTAATGGATTATCTTGGACCGTCATTAGAAGACTTATTTGAATTTTCATATAATAAATTTACTATAAAAACAGTATTAATGATAGGAATTCAAATTTTAAATAGAATAGAGAAATTACATAATGCAGGATATATACACCGGGATATTAAACCAGATAATTTCTTAATTGGAACTGGTAAGAAAAAAAGTAGAATATTTATGATTGATCTTGGATTATCTAAAAAATATTTACATAATAATCAACATATCGAATATAAAACGGAAAAGAATTTTACAGGATCATTTAGATATTCCTCTATACGCAATCACAAAGGAATTGAACAAAGTAGACGTGATGATTTAGAATCTATTGGATATATGTTAATTTTTTTTCTAAAAGGTAAATTACCGTGGCAAGGTTTAAAAGGATCTACTAAAAGTAAGCGTTCTAAAAATATTTTTAATGTTAAAAATAATACTTCGTTAATGGACTTATGTAGTGATATACCTAAAGAATTTTTGTATTATATGAAATATTGCCGTATATTACGGTTTCATCAAAAACCTGATTATAATTTATTGCGTAATTTATTCATAGTTTTATTTAAAAATAATAAATATGATTTAGACTATATTTATGACTGGAATATCGTAGCTAAAAAGAAAAAAAAAGAGTTAATACAACAAAAAGAAAATTAATTAATAAATTCTAATTAATTTTCTTTATTCTTTATTCTTTAACCATACAGGGTTTGATGAAATTTTAAGACTATACGTTGTATTTGTATTATTAGGACCCCATATAACATTTTCTGTTGTAGAAATATTTTTTAATATATTATTAACAATATATTTTGACATAACATCGTTATTGCCTGTATATTCTATTTTATCCCAAAAATAATCTACTACCGTTTTAATATCAGTTTTATCTAATTTGTCCTCATCTACTTGATCTACAATATTATTATTTGTTAGATTATGAATAAGATATGTAGGTTTATTTTGATGTGAACGGTGTTTAAATATAAATCCTATATCTTTATTATCACCATTATTAATTATAATATTTTCACCAACTTTAAATTTATAGTTCATTATTATAGTATTGTATTTTTTTTCCATATTAACTTAAAAATTATTTATAAATTATATGTAATGCATTCAGTAAATGATATTTCTATATCAATGCTTATAGATAATGATATTCAAAATAATAAACCACAAGATGATATTTGTGGATATAAGCCGTTGCCATTAAAAAGTTCATTAAATATAAACGATAGAAAATTATATAAGTGGGTTCCAGATAATAATGTATTACAATGTAATAATTGTCCTCAAGAATTTAGTTTGCTTATTAGAAAACATCATTGTCGTAATTGTGGTAAAATATTTTGTCATAAATGTTCTGACTATTTTATTAAAATACCCTCTAATATTAACACAGTTCCAAAAGAAGATAATTTTTATGATTTTAAAACATATCTTGAATATTTTAATATTAATTCTGAAGAACAACGTGTTTGTAAATTTTGTTATAATAAAATATTTGAACTTAAAGAATTAAGTAAAACTATAAAAATTTTTGATTTATTATCACTTAATATTTTAGATTATAAGAATATTTCACGTGTATGTAAATCTTGGAATAAAATTGCAACATATTATTTTTCTCATTTTAGAGAAATACAGTACTATTTTCCAGATCAACATATAACTGATAAGGAAGTTTTAATACTTTATAATAATAGATTTAATATCGCAGGACATTCTAAATGGATTTTACAATTAATTCTAACTATAGATTGGAATTCAGATAATGTAACATATAAACAAGACATTTTAAATATAGTTAAAAAAAAAGAAAAAACTACCAATTGCTGGGATTTAATGTGTACAAGATCATGTTGTACTACTCTCCAAGTCGAAGATATTATAATTATATTATCTAAAAAATATACATATGCACCACTTATTAAATATATAGTTAATTTATTATATGATATTTCTGATATTGAATTAAACTGTTATATGTCATTTATTGTAAATATATTAACATTTTATAAAAACTATACTATTATTTCAAATGAAATAGAGGATTTTTTATTAAATAAATGTAATAATATAACATTAAGTAATCAGTTATTTTGGACTATAACAAGAACATTAAGTAACCCAGATAGTTATAATTATTTTACTGAATTAAGACAAAAATTAGTTAGAATTTTACCAAAAGATACGTATCTTTTATTTCAAAATGGATATGACTTTACATTGAATTTAATTCAAATAGCGTCTCAATCAAATGATAATATTGTTGAAAAATTAGTATCTTATTTAGAAAGTTATTCTTTTGAAAAATCTGGTTTTAATTTACCTATTAATTTTAATAAAACTTTTAGGAAAATTGATATTTCTAAAATAAGATCTATCGATTCAAAAACTAAACCAATTATATTACCGTGTGTATATGATGATGGTAAAATATTTAATATAATGTTAAAAAATGAAGATATTAGAAAAGAAGAAATTATTATGAAAATTATTACATTGATGGATCATTTTCTTAAAAAAGAAGATAAACTTGATTTATTCGTAACTGTATACAATATTCTTCCTATATCAACAGAGTTTGGATTTATTGAATTTGTACCAGATTCTAATACATTATATAATATACGAGAGAGTTTACTTTTTTCAATACAAAACTATATATTAGAAAAAAATTCTGATATGAGTATAAATACATTTCGAGATAAACTTTCCAAATCGTGTGCAATATATTGTGTTATAACGTATTTATTAGGAATTGGTGATAGACATCTTGATAATATCATGATTACAGATGATGGAAAATTATTTCATATTGATTTTGGATATATATTGGGTTGTGATCCTAAACCAATTTGTCCCGATATTCGTTTAACACCTGAAATGATAGATGCGATGGGTGGTGTAAATTCACTTCATTATAAAAATTTTAAAACATTTTGTGGCCGTGCTTATAATTGTTTAAGACGGCACGCCCCTATATTTTATACCCTTTTATTAGGTTTAACTGAAGCTATTCCAATAATTGATCCATTAATTACAAAGGAAAATATAAAAAATCATATATATCAGCGATTTATTCCTGGTGAAAATTATCAGACTGCATTTAAACAATTTATTCATAAGTTAGATTCAAATTCGAATACTTTCTCTGAAGATATAATAGACTTTTTTCATAAAAAGTATAAATCTAATTCAGACTCTACTTCAAAAAGTTTATCAGATAGTGTTCCTAATGTAATTAATAAAGCATCTAATATGGCAAGTAATGTAAAAAATACACTTCAATCAAAACTAAATAACCTTTCTTTACCCTTTTTTTAACTATGTACGTTTTTTATTTTATTTTAAATATGTTATATATAGTATAATGAGCACATATTTAAGTGATTCGTGGAAAATAATTAAAGATGAAGCTCCATCAAAAGAATCGGTAGGCAAAACTGCACTTGGATTGGGTGGTATTTATACAACTTTTCTTATATATCACCATCGTAAACCTATTTGGAATTGGATAACAACGACTTGTAATGAAGGATATTGTTTATTAACAAAAAAAAATAATAACTGTAATAAAAATTGTCAAACTGATAAAACTGATAAAACTGATAAAACTGATAAAACTGATGAATAATTAAATAAATTCTAAGTTAAATTTTATTTAATTATTTCAATAATATTATAATGAATAAACATATACCTAAACAATTTATTTCAAACTTTGATCCAAGAAAAATAAGAAAAACACACACTATAAATAATAATCTAAAGAAAGATATTGTAAAAAAATTTACAACAGGTTTATCTGAAAGAAATATTACAAATACACTAAATGCTGCTATTGAATTACATTGTTCTGGATATTTTGATTTAGTACTTTCAAAGTTGACTAATTTCTATCTTAATGAGATTAATATTTCTCAACCAAACGGTATTTTTTATATTTATAATATAATTAATTATTATAATAAATATAGTTGTAAAGATAGAAAACAAAAACCACTTCTTATTGTTAATGATCAGGTAATACGAAATTTTATTTGTTTTTTTACAACGGTTATTATTACTAATACACAAAGAAAATTAATTAAACTTCCTAAAATAAAATCAAATGATTTTAACTTAGCAAATAAAAAAAAAGCTCTTATTAGTAAGAATTTATCTACAGTATCAAAATTTTTATCAAATGATGATCCTAAAGAAATTATAATTCCAATATCAGAAATATGTAACTATTTTAATAATGAAAATTTAAATGATAGACATCATAAAATTATATATTGGTTATCTTGGTTATTTGAATACGATAAAATTTATCATAAAAATAGTTTACTTGTTAATGAAAGATCTGTTTCAGGAATTGATAAAAAATATCATAGAGAGTTTATATGGATAATATGGACAATTATTAAATATTATAGTAATGAATATAATAAAAAATATATTTATAAATTATTCGATTTGTATACTAATAATTTTACAAAAGGTTCTAAAAAATCAAAATCTAATTTAATAATTGTAGCTATACTATTTATTATCAATCCTTTTCCAAAAATAAAATATCCGATAGAGCCTATAAAACTTGAACAATATAAAAATGCTTCTTTACATGAATTAAAATGTAACGAATATTATTTAAAACTTTTTCAAAATAAAGTATATCAGTCTATATAAATTAAAAATTATAAATATGTTTAATAGTTTGATTTATTAAATCAAACTATTAATAAATGACTACTATAAATAATATCCCTAAAAAGATATTAAATGATGTTCAAGAAACTTCTTCGGTAAAATCATCTAATAGTAATAAAGAAACTTCTTCGGTAAAATCATCTAATATTAATAAAGAAACTTCTTCCGTAAGATCATCTAATAGTAATAAAGAAACTTCTTCGGTAAAATCATCTAATAGTAATAAAGAAACTTCTTCGGTAAAATCATCTAATAATAAAGAAACTTCTTCAGAAAAACCATCCAATAAAGAAGATCAATATGGGTATTACAAAGGTGGATTAAATTTTTATAAATTATTATATATTTTACCTGTAATATATTTTATTTTTTATACTAAATTAGACATAACACTACTTTTTTTTGTTTTTAGCTTATTTACTTATAAGTTTTTTAATAAGCTATTTATCAAAAGTTTAACAAAAAATTGTTTATTTTGGTGTACTTATTTAATAGCTTTAATTATTTTATCATCTAAATATGGTTTTGAAAAAAATATTTCTCAAAAAATAATATCGGGTTTATTAACTGCAATAATATCAATGTATGGTGCGTGGTATGTTCACTATCTTTCTCATACATACGATTTTAGAAAAAAATTTAATTCTTTTAAAAATAAAATAGACTATTCAAGTAAATATAAATTTGTAAATGCAATCATAAGTGCTATTAATAATATTATATATTTTATATGTGATGCTTTTGATTTTCATTCTAAAATACACCATAATCCACATTTAAATAAACGGTGGTATAATAGAGTAGTTGAATTTTTAGAAAATTTTATAATTATGTCGGTTCCATATGCCTTTATTGCAAATACATATAATATTGGTTTGAATATATCATCTACCACATTATATTTAAACAAAACTATTTCAATTTTATGGGGATTAATATATACTACTATTCATAATATAAATTATTCTATTATTAACCCACAAACACATAAAGAACATCACCTTAAAGATTTAAGGTATGCATATAATGATTCTGATGAACAAGTGACTAATTATGGACCCGATACAATAGATATTATATGTGATACTAAATATAAATCAAATATTATAGAGGATTTTAATCATGCAAGCATTAATGTTATTACAATAACAATTATAATTATAATAATTAAAAGCAGTAATATAGAAATACTACGTAAATTATCTAATTATATATAGTTTTGTTAATTTTATAATTAAATTTTGTTAATATATTATATCATGTTTTTTAATTTTCTCTTTCCAAACAAAGATAAATTTATAGATAGAAAAAATTCATTTATCAATAGATTAGAGAACTATTGTAGATCGGTATCTATTTCAGAAAAAAATCTAGGTACTTGGATTAGAGCTATTCATTTTAATCTACCAATTTATATGCTTCTTTTTATTATGTTTGGACCAAAATGGATTGCAAATTTGGGTTTAATTGGAGTTTTTATTACCATATCTTTATTTATTTATTTACGTGGTTGTTGGTTATCACATCTTGAAAAAAGAATATGTGCAGATGATATTAATATAGTAGATGCATGGTTAGAACTATCAGGAATAACTATCAACTATAATGATAGAGCATTACTTAATCAACAGCGATACAAAGCTACATTTTTTATAGGTGGGCCGTGGCTTTTTACAGTATTCTTTTTATATTATTACAGATTTATATATAAATAAGTCTATGTATAATATAATGACTAAACCATTACTAACATTTTGTTCTAATACAATAAAACATTTTAAAAATATAATAAAAAATAATAATACAAAATCAATACTTATAGGTGTAAAGGGTGGAGGATGTAACGGATTGGCATATAGTATAGAACCTACAAATAATCCGCCAAAAAAATATGATGAAAATATAAATATAGATAACACTGATATTATTATTTGTGGTAAAAGTTTACTTTATTTAACAGGGACACATATTTCTTGGGAAAATAATAATTTAGGAAGTGGTCTTGAATTTAATAATCCTAATATAAGTTCTACTTGTGGATGTGGTTCTACGTTTTCACTTTAAATTTAATAAATATCACTAATATTTGAAGATGTATTGGTAAAACTTGTTACCGAGTCTTGGCGACGGTAACGTCGTTCGGATATTAATTCGATTAACCTATTTATCCTGTCGATTGAATTCATATTGTTCCCGCTATTATCACGTACGATATTTGTATTATCATTATTATCATTATCATAATTATCATTTTCATTATTATAATCATAATCATTATCATTATCATAATTATTATAATCGTCATAATCATTATCATCATTATCATTATCATAATCACTATTATAATCATTATTATCATCTACATCATTATCATAATTATTATTATAATTATTTAAAGTATTTGTATTATCCAGATCATTACGGTTACTTAAACTAGAAATATAATTGCTATAACAATTATTAATAAACAACCCCCACTCATTATAATATGTTACCTTATAACCATTTAATAAATAATATGTCAATCTTGACATAAGTGATTCATGCCACCACGTTGATGAAACATATTTATAATAACCATATTTTATATTATCTAAATTATTAAATAGCTGATCTAAATAGAAACTCTCATCTTCAGTATCATTTTTATAAAATTCTTCTGAGTCGAATTCATCTTGTTTTTCTATTTCCTCTTCTTCTAATTCATCTCCTGTATCAAATAGTGAAGCTAAATTTGATAATATTTTATCCGATTGTTTTGTTTCATCATCTTTATGTATTATATCAAAACCATATCTAGAGTATTCACATTCTGATAATAATCTGTTATTATCCTCTTCATATATTTCTTCGCACATTTGTTCAAGCCAGATCATTCTCCTGTAAATATATGAATACTTTTGCTTTAAAATACACTTCGAGTGATTTTCAAAATCAATGCGTTTATCAGCTATATCAAGTTGCTTATTAAGATAATCAATATCATCCAATAGAGCATAATTTCTATCAGTTAGAATACTTAATTTATTTTGAGTATTATTAAGTTCTTTTTGAATTTCAGAAGCTTTTTTCGGATCTTTATGATCTGGAATATTTGATAATTGATTTAGAATTCCTATATAAACATCGTCAGGTATTCTATCAGTATAATCCATTAATATAGCTGCTACTTCTTGTTTAACTGAACTCATTTCAGTAAATTTAATAATAAATAAAAAAAATATTATTATCAAATTTATTTACAGTCTTGTTCTGTTATCTTATAAGCCCAATGTTGTAGACTTTGTCTAATTGCTGGACTTACTGAATAGTCGTTATATCCTGTTTCAACTCCTTCCGATCTTTTCTTTTTGATCATATTTATTAATCTATTCTTAAATCTTCCTTTTGGACCTGTAAAATTCAACCACCTCTGAATTTGTCTATCATCATCTGGTGTTCTTCTTCCATTATAATAATCACAATACCAATGAACCCATCCATATGGATTATATTTGGTTATCCAAGGATCTGGTCCTTTTTCCCATTCTTCTAAACTTGTACCCACTTTCTTTCTATACTTATTTATTTTTATGTTATATACACTTGATGTTAAATAATTATTTGGTATATCTTTCCACCAATGTTTTGGATAATCTAAATGTACATTATTATATTTTTTTTTTGTAATAGACGAATAAATTGGTCTCCAATATGTGCCACCAAAACTACCCAGTTGAAATATTTGACGTGGAGTTAAATTTGGCCTAAATTCCGGATTATCTGGAAATAAAAGTTCACCTAAATTATTTCTTTCAATCATATTTAATATAAAATAATATAATCTTTATGTATAAAGATTAAGTATTATTAATAAATATGTCAGTCTGTTTTGGAGCTCATATATCAACCTCAAAAGGTATAGTTAATGCAATTAATTATTGTAAAAATACTCTAAAAGGTGATATATTACAAATATTTAGCCAATCTCCCAGAAGTTTAAAAGGACCCACTAAAAAAACTTTATCTGAAGCAAAAAAAATAAAAGAAGAACTTCAAAAAAATAATATTAAAATAGTATCACATAGTCCTTATACAATAAATCTTGCTAAAAATATAGAAACGCATAAATATATGGTCGATTGTCTAATAAAAGATTTAGAATTTGTTAATTCCATTTCTGGTATCGGTTCAGTTGTTCATATGGGAAAATCTGTAAACTTAACTACTAATGAAGCATTAAAAAATATGATGTTAAATATAAAATATATTTTATCAAAATATAACGGTAAATCTAAATTAATAATAGAAACATCTTGTGGCCAGGGTAGTGAATTATTATCAAAATTAGAAGATATTGGTATATTTTATAACGAAGGTGTTGATAATTTAAAATTTACATCCAATGAAAAAAAAAGAATAAGTTTTTGTATTGACACTTGTCATATTTTTGTTGCTGGATATGATATGCGTGATATTAATTGTGTTGAAAATTATTTTAATTTATTCGATAAATTGATTGGAATAGATAAATTGGATTTAATTCATTTTAATGATAGTTCAAAAGAGTTTAATTCAAATGTAGACCGCCACGCCAATATTGGAGCAGGGTATATAGGCAATCCCGATAAAGGTGGTAATATAGAAGGTTTAAAAAGGGTGTATAATTACGGTAAAAAATTTAAGATACCTATGGTATTGGAAACTGAAGATATAGAGCCTTATGTAGAATTAATAAAAAAAAACATATGGAAATTTGACTAATTAGTTTGTTATTTATTAAATTAATATTCAATAATATTAATGAATATTGTTAAATATTATAAATATATAGAATATTTGATAATAATAATTTCAGTTACAATTACTATAATAGCATCAATGTATAAAATTAAACATCCTTTTTGGGATAAGCAACCTGTTATGCGTGATAAAACAACAAAGGTTGGATTAATATCTAAAAATCTAAAATTTAATATTAAACTCAAAAGTAATCAAAAATTACATATTAATAATTATTCATTTAATAAAATATATAGCTTTTTAGATAAGAATTTTTCTAATAATTATAACATAAATGAAATATACTTCAAGTATATATTTAATAAATTTAATAGTTATAATATTACACTGACCGAAGATGATAATATAATAGGATTTATACATTGTGATCCAATTGATATAATGTATAATAATCATAAAATAAAATTTAACTATGTTGACTATTTGTGTATTTCTCCTGAACATCGAAAAAATTATACAGCTACAATACTTATTGCATCTATTATTAATATGTTTCCCCGTGATACACCTTTTATGTTTAAGATAGATAAATATAAATTGCCGTTTCAACATATTTTAAAAAGTTTTTATTATGTTAAAGATTTGCGTTCGTTAAAACCTAAATTACAAACAAATATAGAAAGAATAACTCCATTTAATTTTTATAAATATTATAAATATACGAATGCATTATTAAAAAGATATAAATTCAGAAAACATTATACTAAAAAAGAATTTTATGAAATTTTTCTTAAAAATAAGGTTTTAGATATGTTCATAATAAATAATATTAGTGGACATAGAACTATCATAATAGGTAAAAAAAATATATATAATAATCTATCACAAATATATAATTCATTCGAAATAGATTTAATAATTGGCGAAGTAAGATATACAACCGATGTATATGAGATACTTTCTAAATATCTAAAAAATAAAGGTTATAGCTTCATTTCAATCGCATCAATAGGCAACAATATACAATTTATAAAAAATAATAATTTTGTTAAAAGTTGTCCTATTTATTATTACACATATAATTATTATATACCATATATTAATGATAATGATTGTGGCTTTAATATTAACTAACTCACTTAAAGTTAGAGTATTAATGTATAATTATGTCTGATCAAAGCTATACACTAACTGGTAATTTATTAGTATGGGGATTAATATCTGGAACTCTTTTATCTTATCTACCACAATATATAAAAATATATAATAGTAAAAATACGAAAGGAATAAGTGAAACAACTATTATATTTGGAATTTATAGTTGTATATTTAATATTATAGGAACAGTGCAAGAAGATTATAAAAGTATATCTAATTGTCATACTAATAATAATTGTTATAATACTATAATTCCAATTATTCAATTAACTGCACCTGGTTTATGCATTATTACATTATATTTATTTTATATATATTTCAGTAAAAATCCAGAAGACAGACTAATAATAAATAGTTCTACTAAATTTAAATACAAATTTATATTAAAAAGAGCTAAATTTCATCTTGTAATTAATTCCATACTAATTATTAGTGCTATATTAAATATTATTAATTCAAATTATGATACAATTAAAAATGTAGGAAAAATATATAATTTAATAAGTGTTGTTTTTAGTTTGATAATGTGGTTACCCCAGATATATACTACATTTAAACTTAAAACTGATTATAGTCTATCTTTACTTGCATTAAGTATTCATTCAATCGGCTGTTTTATTACAGTATTTTATCAGTATTTTATAGCACATCAATCTATATTAGTTATTTTAAATTATATTGTAGGTGGTATATGTGAAGCTATAATAGTATTTATTGTTTATTATTATAGAAAAATTAAAGTAAGTACTTATCCACTTGCTTATAACAATTTAAATTATACGACTTTATAATATCAATTAAATTTTAATTGTTATTATATTTATTTATTAGGTATATTTAATCTTTTTTAGGAACTACTCTGCTTAGAAGACCATTAATGTTCATAAATGTATATTCCTTTTTAGCATCTAATCCAAATAATTTTACAAGGGTTTTGTCGGCTTTCCATGATTTACGGTTATCTTCCAACTGAAGTTTTTTATCTTTAATATATTGAGATACAGCTTTCATCATTACTTGACGAGTATATCCATTGCTGCTGGTTTCAACGCCATTCTTAGTTAAAAAGGAACTCATTTCAGAAGTTACAGCTACAGGTTTTTGTTTAACAGTTCTACGGGGCTTGGAACTCTTAGCCAACCTGCGTTGTTCCCTGTCTACTTCAGTAGCAAGTTTTTTAAGATTACGGTGCATTTCACGTGTTTGTTGCGCCTGTTGCGCTGCCATATCTACAAGGGCGGTCAACATTTGTTGAACGGTAGATTCATTGGTGGTTTCAGATTCTTGGGTTTGTACTTGAGTGCTCATTTATACTTACTTATAAGTAGATATGTTTAAGTATTTATTTATAATGACTTTATTAATTATAATACTTAAAGAAGGAGCTTTTATCCTTAATTTTCAAAATTTATACGATTTTATATTTTTTAAAATTTAATATATAGAAAATTAATTAAAGATAAAAACGGTATAGAATATATATGGACACAAAACATGACTCTCAAAAACAACTTAATAATATGAGTTCATCTGAGTTAGATCAAAAGACTGATTACTGTTTAACTAATCTAAAAATATTAGCTAAAATAAAAGTTGGTGACAAATTATGCTTTGATGAACAATTACAACATTTTGTACTGGATGAATGGTGTTATACACAACCACTTCTAAGATGGTGGTCTTCTGAAGGAAGAAAACCGACTATAAAATCTTTAGATGAATTTGTTAATATTGTTTTTAAAACAATAGATAATATATACTCTAATGAAGTAGCAGAGCCATATAATGATGTTAAAAATACATATTATGCGAGTATGACAAATTCCAATCACATTTTTAAGGAAGAAAATACTAATTTACTACTTTCATTTATAACTGAGTTACGTAACGCTATTAGTGGTATTAGTAATTTAAAACAAACATATAATAATGATGTTGGAACTGTTTCTTCACTTGATATTGTAATTGAAAAAATGAATGTACGTGTAAAAAAAATCCAAGGTATACTTCAAGTGCAACATCACAAAAATGAAGATTAATTTAATACTATATTAATACAAGTATTAAAAATATTATAAGTACAAGAGTATTACATTTAGTAATATATGGATATATTGGTTTAATAAAATAATTATCTTTATAAGTGTCAATATTATTGTGTATAATTACTGTAGCTATACACGAAAGTGTAAATATTATTATTGCTTTAAGTAATCCCATTAATATATGTTATACATAGAAATTTAGTTATTATAAAATAATAAATTCGTATGTAATAAACTTATAAAGATTATTACATATTAATATCAATTATGAGAAAAATAGGAATTGCTTGTATTACATCAAATAATGCAATTGGATTTAAGAATAAATTAATATATAATATACCATCTGAACTTCAACATTTTAAAAAAACAACATCAATTACAAAATATAAAAATATTCCTAATATTTTAGTTATGGGTAAAAATACTTTTAACTCAATCAACTGTAAACCATTACCAAATCGTATGAATTGTGTTATATCCAGTAATTATAAAACCTTACAAAATCAATATAAGTTAAACAACCTTAAATTTTTTCCTTCAATAACTAATTTTCTTGAATATTCTGAGAAATTTCATAACAGTTATAATAATATGTATATATGTGGTGGTAAAAGTATTTATAATTACTTTATCAATAATAATTTATTAGATTCTATTATAGTTTCTAAAATTAATTCTTCCAGTGATTTTGAAGCAGATACCTTTTTTCCAATTATTGATAATAAGTATTCTTGTATTAAAACTGATTCATATTATAATCAACCAGCAACATTAATCAATACAAATACAATCAAATTATTAGATTATTCTATAAGTACATATATACCAGATTATAAAATTAAGAATATTAAAAATAATGATTCTGATAACGTAGTAATAGATACTTCTCATAATGAATTTGTATATTTAAACTCGTTAAAAGATATTTTAGAATCAGGATCTATTCGTAAATCACGTAATTCAAATACAATTTCTAAATTTGGTATAGATATGTCTTTTGATATATCTAAAAATATACCTCTTTTAACTACCAAACGTGTTTATTGGAAAGGCGTTATTCATGAATTATTATGGTTTATAAATGCTAATACTAATGCATTAGATTTATCTAAAAATAAAGTTAAAATATGGGATGGCAATTCATCCAGAGAATTTCTTGATTCAATAGGTTTAAATCATTATAAAGATGGTGACTGTGGTCCAATATATGGTTTTCAGTGGAGACATTTTAACGCAAATTATAATTCATATAATCAAGATTATACAAATAAAGGTGTAGATCAACTTCAACAAATTATAGATTTAATTAATAATGATCCAACCTCCAGACGTATGATAATGTCAGCTTGGAATCCTTGCCAATTAGATGAAATGTGTTTACCACCATGTCACGTTTTATATCAGTTTTATGTAGAAATATGTAATAATGGTGATAAATATTTATCATGTTCAATGTATCAACGGTCTGGTGATATGTTTTTAGGAATTCCATTTAATATTGCATCTACAACTGCATTAACCTATCTTATTGCTCATCATACAGGTTGTAAACCCAAAAAAATAACGATAAAAATAGGTGATGCACATATTTATGAAAATCATATAGAAGCAGTTAAAACCCAACTAAATCGTACTCCTGTAGATTTTCCAACTCTTAAACTCAATTGTAATAAAAAAAAAAATATTAATGATTATAATGTTGATGACTTTATATTAGAAGATTATAATCCTGCTCCTACAATTAAAGCACCAATGATTGCTTAATTTAATAAACTATATTATTATATATTACATATATAATGGATCCAAATAAATTATGCAATGTATCTCCTATTATACATAGTACAAACTATATAACTCTCACTTGTAGAAATTGTAATAATTTATTTCAACGTAGATTTAATGTTCAACCTACAAGTAATGAGTATTATAGGTGTGATAATTGCCGGGGATTAAGATCTGTGAATATACAATCCCTTTGTTTAATTCAATAATTATATATTATAGACAATTTAATATATAACTATATGACCATAATCTGCACACAATATACTTTTTATAACTTATTATTAGATACTATCTATTTTTTTCAAAATATAATTAGTATATATTATATTGTATTCAGAGACTGTTTTATATGGGCTTTTTATATTTTTTATAAACTCATCAGTGATTATTTTATATTTATGACTATAATTCTTAATAAATTAATGTCTTTTCCAACTATTTTATATTTTATAATAGCATTGTATACTTCTTTATATTTTATAAAATGCTATTTAGAACTAATAATTAAATTAGCGACCGTGAAGTAGTTGCTCTACTAATGTCCATCCACCAAAACAGAGTATTCCTGCTTGTACAACTAATATTCCTTTTGGTAAATCTAACCATTTTCTAAACATTAATGGTTCCTGTTCTTTCCCTTCATCTTTCTTAACTGTTGGTAGTATTATTTCGAGATCTTTTACTAAAAATATACCTATTATCATTGCAGCCAATAAAAATATTAAACTAAAAATTATAAAACTTACATTGTATGCCATACTGCCTTTACCTCTATAATATCTTGAATATCCAAGTAAAGCAAGTGATATTGATGTATACAATCCAGCATTACGTACAGTTGTATGAAACATCATGATTAAATCCTTTTCTGTATATTTCATATAATATAAACAAATAATTTATTATTACTCATTTGTTTAATTTGAAAATAATAACTGACATATTCCATCATTAATTTTAAGAATATTATATGTAGTTGAATATAGTTTTAAATTATATTTTACATTTTGTTTATTTTTTACTTCGTAATTATAAATTTTTTTAAAGTCAATTTCCAATCTCACATCTTTAATATTTGTAAAATTACAAGCTCCGCTTGGTTGAAATTTTTCAGGATTTATTGAAAAACTATATATTAATGGTCCGTTTAATTGACTATTAGTATGATGTACATATGGTATTATTTTAGAATAATAATTTTCACTTTTACCTGATAATCTTATGTCACCATTAAATTTTATTTCTAAAGAATCAATTATATTACTTGTAAAAAAATTATAATTATTCTTATTAATATATGGTATATCTTCTGGTAAACGGTAATTCCAATTATTTATAAATGTATAAATATCCGAATTAGTATATGCCTGTAATTTTTCAACATAAGAATCATTATCTAAAGTATCCAAATTTGTTTTTTTTACTAATATATTATTGCTACGATTATAATCTGTACGAAATAAACCCATTAAATTTATTGGATTAGAATTATCAATTACATATTTTGAATTACATAATCCATAAAAATAACTTTGATAGTCATATACTGAATTTTCTTGATTTACATAATCTAAATTTGTATAATTCGTAAATTGGTTTTTTTCCATAGTATCATCTCTATACGGTAAAATATAAAGTTCTTTTGTTGGATTAAATAATTTTAATTCAATTATTTTTTTTCCTGATAAACCTATAAATTCATTATTTACTACACGTTCTATTAAATATTGATGATCCATTTCTTTCATCAATTTATTTTCTTTATCATCTAAATATATATATTCAATATCTAATCTCGGCTTTAATTCCCATCTATTATCTCCTGTATATTCTAAAAAATTAGATATCTCTTCTGATTTTGATTCTGGCCTTTTTCTTCTTGCGTGATAAACAGTATCAGTGGTATGATTATATAAATATTCGCCATTAACATTTTTAATACTATTATTAAAACTTATGTTTTGATCAGTAGTTTTAAATGATTTTTGTAGAATAATTCCCTTTCCTCGTTCATTTGCATTAGAATCTATTATAGTATATAAATGTTTAATTGGTTTTAATTCTATCTCAAGTGTAATTTTAGCATTATCTAATGATACCAGTGGTATTTCTTGGCCTCTATATTTACTAAACCAAAATGATAATGGTACGGATATATTTCTTGATTTTATTGAAGGTTTAGTTTTATTTCTTTCACCAACTTTATATTTATTCTCTATATTTAAATACGGATTGTATATATCCGGTACATTACCAATTAATTCATTATATATTTTTAATTGTTCATCAGTTAACACTGAATTATTATATATATTAATATATCTACCTTCTATTTCTTCTATTATATTATCATTAATAAATACTTTAGCATAGTTAATTATAGAAGTTCCTATATTATCTATCCACTTAAATTCTAATTTAGAGTTACTGTAAATATCTGGTAATAAAAATTCTAAATTCATTTTAGAAATTAAAGAACCGTAATGTGGTACTTTTATTATTAATTTTGTTGGATTATCATAACTTAAATATTGGACGCTATCAAAATTTAATGATTTACTTTGTATAGCAAAGTTTGAATGACGCTTATATACACAATTAAAATACGATATTTGTGGATTTCCAGTTATAAATATATCTTTATTTCCTATAGCTACTAATTGGAGTAGAGCTCCAGTCATTTATAATATATAAATTTTATAATCTTTAACTATATTTAATTTCTAAATAATAGATCCCCCATTCCAGATTTAATTTCCAATATATTATAATATCTGAAATATACAAATATATCATATAAATAATTTTCTGTATCATAATCAGATGGTTTTTTTAAATCAAGATCAATACTTATATTATTAATATGTTCTAAATTACATTTACCACTTGGTTCATATTTGTCAGGATGTAATGAAAAACTATACATATAAACTCCATCTAAATAATTTTTTTGATGTTGATAAGGTTGGATTTTATTATAATAATTTGAGTCTCTTTTAGTAACCCTTACTGTTTCATCAAAACTAATACCTATCTTTTTTATAATTTCCTTATTAAAAAAATCTTGATTTATTCTTGTTATGCTTGGTATATCATTAAAATGCCTATAATTCCATATATCTAAAAAATTTTGTATATCAGAATTAGTAATCGAGTCATCTGGATTTATATATAAATTTTCATCTAAACCACTCCAATCATCTTTGTCTAATTCTTTTTTAATATCTGTATTAAATTCTGTCAAATTTAATATTTTATTAGTTGATCCTGTTTTACCTTTAGATGAAATATAATAAAAATAATTCTGATAATCAAGATATTTATTATGTACATCATCCATGTTAGAAAAATTTAACCAAAGATTTCTATCTTTAAGATCTGTTCTTTTGGATATAATAAATATATCTTTACACATTTGACGTGGTATTACAGATGAAAGTTCTTCTCTTAATAAAACCTTATTTTCTCTATTAGTAGATCCGTATTTATGTATAGGTTCAACTAAATATTGTAAGGTGTTATTAAAATAATTTATCTTTTCATCCTTGTCTAAAAAAATAAATGTAGTATTTAAAATTGGGTCTAAATTCCATTGATTATTTTTAAATAAATTATTAATAACATTTTTATTAATGTCTTTAACAGATTTTATTTGATTATGTTTTATTGAACCAGATATTTCGTGCACAACACTATAATTGATTAATTCTTTAATGGGACGTATATCTATTTCAAGCAATGCATCGTGATAAATTAAATTTTGTATAGGTAATGAACAGCCAATATCTCTATGAAACCAAAAAGGTAACGGTATTAAAATACGATTTTCTATAAATGTTGGAACATTATTGTAGTTATAATTTAAATAAGTTTCATCTGATATATTAAAAAATTTATTTTTATTACTATTTCCAATAGAAGAGCCTTCATCTCTATAGATATTCGTTTTATTTATGATAGTAGACATATTTTTACGCATCTTATTTTGTTCTTGTGTTTCACTTAAAGTATTATGTATGTGTAAAAATTCTGTATCGAACTTTTCTATTAATTCACCGCCTATATATATTCTTGCTTCTTTAATAATCATTTCTCCAATATTATCTGCCCAACTTATTTTTAACTCAGGTGTATTACATATAGATGGTATAGTTAATTCTAAAAATACTTTGTGTATTAAATCTCCATTTTTTCCAAATTTTAATTTTATTGTTGTTGGATTATCAAAGTGCAGTGAATCCATTTTTTCAAAATGTAAATCAATAGATTGCATTGCAAAATTAGAATATCTTTTATAAACCTTTTTAAAATACGTCATCTCAGGATTTTTTGTTAAATAACTATTTTCAATACCCTTTGAATATAATTGTAGTTTAGATCCACCCATTTATAATATAAAAATAAATTTCCTTTAGTTTTATATTACTTAATTAAAGATTATTTATGATTATTATGAAAATGTCACTTACTAAACAACAACAGTTTTACGTTATTTCAGATATTACCGGCCCATGTTTATTCACTTTAGCATTTAGTATAGCCAGATTCAGAAATTGTATTACACATAGCTTATTTTTAACATATTTATTTGGTATATTTATTGGTTCAATATGGGAAATTCCATTTGGTATTGCTGGTAGTTCATTTCTTGTACCTAAATTTGACAATCCATTAGGATTTGGTGTTCATATTTTACATTCATTCTGGGATAGTATAATATTTTTAATAGGAATGTATTTTATACATATTCGTAATAAAAACAAACGTTGTGGTTTACTGCAACTTCTATTATTAATTATTTGGGGATTATTTCAAGAGTTTATTGTTGAACTATTATTAAATGATAAATATTGGTATTATAAAACAGATAACAGAAATAACCCAGTAGTATTTACAATTAAAGGTGTATCTTATACTTGTGTCCCATTTCTTGTATGGATAATGTTCCCTATTTTATATTTAGCAGGCGTATTTAGTATAATTGATTATTACGGTCCATTATATAAAGAAAGATCAATTAAAGGTATACAAAATACTGTATTAATTTCAAGTGATAATGATAATGATGATAGTAATTACACTACTGAACGCCGTATAGAAGTGAATAGTGTAAATATAGCTAATCTATAAAAATTTTTATTTCTACTATGTCTTTAAAGTATGAGTTCGGATTTTCTGTTTCATCTCCTCCAAATTGCCATATTATGACATCATCAATAATATCCTTAACAATATTTTCAGGACATAAATATATAACTTCAGAATTTAAAAAGCCATATAATACCGCTTCTATACTAACTGAAATATTAGTTGATACTATTTCACACCATTCTAAATGCTCATTATTTGTTAAATGAGATAGATGCTTATATATACTATTAAAATAAGGTTGATGACTTATATGTTTTGTCAACTCAATTTCTTTTATTTCCTTTAATAAAATTTTTAAAAAACTTATTCTTTTATCTTCCCATTCCTCAAAGGAACCATAAATCATTTTAGGCTTTATAGTTTCTTTATTCATTCTTTAATATTATGTCAGTTTAAAATATCTATAATCTACTTTCACTTCTGTATTATATGATAGATAGTCTTCTACAAGATTATTAAATTTTTTACTAAATATTTCTGCACTTTTTAACGTTGGAAATATAATTGTTTTTGATATTGAGTTAGTTCTTATATTAAAAAGATTTATAAAATATCCATCCTTATAGATTATATTTAAATCAAAAAATTTATATCCTTTTGAATAACTGTTTTTTTCATTTTCAACACATATCTCTCCCCTTGAATTTATAAAGAGTATTCTGAATACTCTTTTTTTATTTATAATCTCTTCTATTTCCATACCTTTAAGGAGTAATGAATAGAATTTATAACCTAATTTTTTTTTTTTTATTATTTTTAAAAATGCATTAAGTGGTATATGCTTAACATTCATTAGATCATACGATTCCATTAAATATTAAATATTAAATACATTTAATATTTAAGTGAAAATTATTTATTAGCATATACTAATCCACCCATACCGTATTGTATTGATAAAATATTATAAGTAACTGTATATATACTTACGTTATATTTATACGAAGTAAATATATCATTTTCATATAAGTGAGGTTTTTTTAAACTAATATTAAATGTAATATTATCAATTTCAGATAAATTACAAGATCCACTTGGGCTATATTTTGATGGTTCAAGTGAAAATGGAAAAACTAATATATCGTTTATGTAAGACCCATTGTAGTGATTCAGTAATTGTTTTTTCGAAAAAAAAGATTCATTCTTCAATTCTAACCGCTCTGTATTATCTAAATCTATACTCATACTGTCAATAATATTTCTTGTAAAAAAAGCATTATTTATATGATCTATTGTTGGAATTTCGCGATATTTTCTATAACTCCATATATTCAAAATCTTTTTTAACGTTGTTTTTGTATAATTTGCTTTACCATCATTATCTATTTTATATTGCTGGTAATCTTCATAATTTAGATTTTCTGAATCATGATTTGAAAAATTAAGCCATTGATTCCGGTTTGAAATATCAGTTCTTTTAGGAACTATTATAATTTCCTTAGTAGGATGATATAATCTTAAATTTATAGTATTACTCCCCGAAATATTTAATATATCTGTTTTTTGCACTTGTTCAATTAAATATTCTTGTGTATTAGCTGTAATATAATTTCTTTCCTTATTATCCAAAAATATATAATTAATATCTAATATTGGATTAAAATTCCAATCACTTTTTATAAAGTCATTTATATTATTTATAGTAGGTTTTGAATAATATAAATTATTAAATGTTTCATTATCATTTGATTTTACATTTGTCTCTAAAGTATTTAAAATAAATAACTCTTTTAATGGTCTTAATTCTAACTCTAAATATACTTGATGATATTTTAATGCTATTAGTGGAATTGATAACCCATATTCACGTTCAAACCAAAATGTAAGAGGCACTATTATACTTTTATCTTGTATAGATGCACTCCTATTGTAATTTTTATTTATATATTTATCTCCTCCTACTGTTACAAAGTTTTCTTCTTCTAATGACGATTCATTATATATATCATCTTTATTAATTACACTTGTATGTACCATTGAATCTATAATATTATTTTTTAACTTTTTATTATGTAACTTATTATATACATATAAATACTCACCTGTTACTCTTTCCACTAATGTATTTTCTATAAATATAGCTGCTGATTTTATCATAGAAAATCCAATGTTTTCGACATATTTAAACCCTTTTCCAGCTATATTCTCAGAATATATTTTAGGTAAGTTGCATTTGAAAAATATATTTGTAACTAAATCGCCATTACGAGGTATCCTTATCATATATTTTGTTGAATTATTAAACGATAATTTATTATCAATAGTATTTTCACCCATTTTATTATATGATGTACAAGGTATCTCAAAAGATGAGGCTGTAAAATTACTATGGCGCATATAAACCTTTTTAAAAAAATTTATATTTGGATTTTTTATTAAATATTGGTCTTCATCATTAACAGCAATTAATTGTAGTAAACCACCACCCATTTAATATATAATTATATTATCCTTTAATATAAAGTTAAAATATACCAAATAAATATGTAAAAATGTTATCAGCAGTATAAATTTCTATACTGGAGTTATCTATTTTAAATAGCCAATGTCTGGGTATTACAAGTATATTATATTCACGTAATACTATATCAATTGATTTTACTTTCTTATAATTTTTACTAATTAACCCGAATATGTTAAAAATACTTTTATCATTTTTTGCTTTAATAAATTCATTTTTATATTTGGGGTTGATCAATTCAACAATAACTTGTTTTTTACTTCTAACTAAAAGAAATTCTTTTTTATGTGATAAATATTGTTTTTTTGTATTATACATAAAATTTTTTTTATTAAAGCTCATTGCTGAATATAGTCTATACTTATTAATATTATTCATTAAACTAGTATCTTCTATAAAAGTTATAATTAATGGATTTAATTGATTATATAAATCATTTCCCTCTATATAATCTAATTCTTGTTGCTGTATCTGATATGTATTTGTATATTTTTTGAATTTATATAAATGCATACAGCTTAAAACTAATATTATTATAAAAGTTATTTTAATTAATTTATGCATATTAATATAATTAAACATTTACTTTTTATGATTTAAACACTATTTTTATTTAAAGTTAACTTACCACCATATATTATATACAAATGACAGATAGAAATGTTGCACGCGTAAAATGGTTCAATCCCAAAGCTGGTTATGGATTTTTAACAGATTGTGATAATGCTGAGGATGTATTTGTTCATCATTCAGAAATTACTACTGCTGGAAACGTCTATAAAACTTTAACTCAAGGTGAATATGTAGAATATAACACTACTACTGATGACAAAGGTAAAGTATTAGCGGCTAATGTTACCGGCATTAAACAAGGTCCTCTTTTATGTGAACGACCTAAAAGACCTAAACGTTCTGGTCAAGAATCCACTAACGAGGTTTCCGAAAGTTAAAATAATTAATAATTTAGATAATTTTTATCTAAACTATTATACTCATCTACCTATTTTGGACCCATAAGTATATGGATCAGTCAGAAATTCTAATTTTTCATTTATTTCATCAAGATCATTAATTTCTATTTCAGTTTTATTTAAAAAAACTTTAAGTTGTTTATAACAATCTTTGTAATCTGGACATACATCGTAAAGACCTTGTTTATTACGTTCTGCACATATAGGAGTTTTATCTTCAAGAATTAAATTATCTATATTATTCATTGCAATTTTATCCCATTCCTTATCTATTAACTTTAGTTCTGTATCTGGATCTTTAAAACTTTTCCCTCTGTTACGTTGTGCTTTTAATGTAAGAACACCTTCATTGCGTTTATATTTTTCTATATTACCTTTATTTTGTGTATTTATTTTATGATCTTTTTCAAAACGCGTAATAATACCTTTTGCTTCGTCTATTGTTGTAATTATTAATGCGTGTATTTTATGCAGTGCGTCATTAGCTATAATGATATTATGTTTCATTTTTATTCTAAATGAATTCGTACCAGAATATTTTACTATATCTTTTATATCTAAGTTTAGGATTTTGTCACTTTCCGTTTTTTTTAAAGTTTTTCCCCAAGCATAATATAATCTATTTTTTAAGTTATTTTCAATAAATCCGTCTATACCATTTTCTTTTAATTCTGAATATATAATTTCAGTATCTTTTACTATTACTAATATTGAATGCATATTAATTTGAATTTCACTTTTTTCTTTTACTGTGATTGATTTGTTGTTAAATTTATTTAAATAAAAGTTAAGTAATTTAAGTTGTAAAATATAAATCATAAAATCCTTAAATAGTTTAGCTGATTTCCTGATATATCCAGTTTCTAATTCGTGTAATCTATTTTGTAAATATTCGTTTAAACTTAATCTTTTACGGTTTTGTCGTTTACCTGTATTTAATTGTTCTTCTACTAAATATACAAGACCGCACAAGTTTACATGTTGATTTATTACTTTTCTACCTTTTTCTGATTTTGTTTTAACTAATTGCCCTGTTAATGGATTTCGAATTTTGTTATACAAACCTTTTAACATTTATATTATATAGTTATTAAATTATTTGAAGCTTAATAATTATAAAATATATAAAGTTTACAATATACTTTATATTAAATGGACTCTGCAAATATTTACAATAATTTTGTTATAGGAGGAATTGCTGGTGGAATATCACGGAGCATTACATCACCATTAGAAGTAACAAAAGTTTTACAACAAAATTATCCTAAAACTTACGGAAAAGAATCTATTTTAACTATTCTACGAAATTCAATTAAAAATAACGGTATTAAATCTTTATTTAAAGGAAATTATACAAATTGTCTTCGTATAGTACCTCAAAATGCTATACAACTTGCTGGATATAATTATTTTAATGATAAACTAAATTTTACATATCCGGAATATAATAAATTAAACTCTTTCAATGCTGGTGCTATATCTGGTATAATAAGTTATACTGCTATTTATCCACTTGAATTAATAAGAAGTAAATTATCCGTAAATATTGATAGTAAGGCTAAAAACTATAATAATTTTTATTCAGCACTTAAATATACTTATAAAAAAGATGGGTTTTTTAGTTTATACAGAGGTTGGCGAATTTCAACAATTGGAATGATCCCATATCAAGGTATTACTTTTCTGTCATACAAATATGTTAATGATAATTTAAATCTAAATAATGATTTCAGCAGTCTTATAAGTGGCTCTTTTGCTGGATTCGCCGCAGTATCAATTACTTATCCATTTGATGTAATTAAACGTAAATATCATTTAACTGGCGAAATGGGTAATAAATCATATAATAGTTATTATGATATTATTAAAACTACATATAAAAATAATGGAATTGTAGGTTTTTACAGAGGCCTTTTTGCTTGTTATAGTAAAATAATACCAAGTAGTGCAATATTTTTCTATACAGTAGAATTATGTAATAATGTTATTAAAAAAAATCAATAGTACCAGTTTATTATTTTAAAAGTTGGTTTATAATTATAATATCACTTTGATCCTTAGGCCTATTCATAGTTTTTTTCCATTTTAATAATTGTTTTAAACTTAGATATTGATGTCCATTATTATCTATATCTAAACCCTTATGCCGTTTTAGATTATTTAATGAAAAAGCGTTATTGGGAAATCCTACATTAGGACTTTTCATAAAAGCTTCAATAGAAAAATCTTTTTCAGAAGCAGAATTTAATTGATTATACTCATCTGTTAAATCCATAAACCAACGTATTTGTCCATTATAAAATTCAAGTCTTCCAAAACCCCTTTGTACAGCTTTTTCTAACTTCATAAATTCAAGAGAATCCATATTTATATCTAAATCATTGATGTTTCTATATTTACGTAATGAAAATGACCCTAATATATAATATTTTTTAGTATCTATTTTACATATATCCTGAAATATATATTTAAGAAGATTTGATAATTTTTCATATTTATTGAGTGTTTTTGCCCCTACAGTTCTTAATATTCTAGTATTCATCTAATATATAAAAATAAAATAATAATTATAATAACATAATTAACCATGAAAAGCTTGATGACTAAACCAACTATAATTTTTCCACCATCTTTTTAATGTTTTTTTTATACACTTACACATTGATATAATATTATAAAATAATATTATGCAATTATTTTGATTGTTTATTTAAAATCATTACTTCAGTATCCTTTTGTATTTTTTTTATAATTTCTTTATCTTTTGTTGCTAATTTTTCTGTTATTGTATCTATATATTTATTAGAACCTTGATCATAATGCTTATTTATGATACCATATGCCTTATCTGTCATATTTTCAATTGTTTCATTTTTATCTTTATATTCCCATTTTTTCCCATCATAAACCTTCGCAAATGAATCTTTTTTATTAGGTATTTTTACGTTTTGATTTTCAATATGTTCTGGATTAAAATGTATATATTCAAGTAAATTTGGTATACTTTTTATAGGTGCTACTGCTAGTAATTTATCAATATAATCACGTTTTATATATTCTATATTTTCTTTACCAAATGGTTGAATTACAAGATTATTTGTAGTATATGTATTCCCTTTTTCTTTCAGTAGCACACTTATTTCTGATCTTAAAAATTGTATCATTTCGTCCTTACTATCCAGTTTTGCTTTATATTCTTTATACATATCTTTTTTTATTTCCTCCTTCATTTCTGTTAGTTTTTTTGATAAATCTATTATATCATCGTGTGAATTTTTCACATAACAATTATAACGTTTTTTGTGTTGGATTAAATATCTACGATGTTTAAATTTTTTACCACAATTGTTGCAGAAAATACCCGATTCTAAATTAACAGGATTTTCAACGCATTCCAACGCATTTTCAACGCATTCCAACGCATTTTTATAAGTTTTTTCTAAAATATGCGTTGGCTCCAACGCATTTGAACGCATTCCAACGCATTTTTCCATATTATTATTTTTATAAACCTCTATTTCCATAATACATTTTTCAATCGAAGGTCCGTTTAGGATGTTGTTACACGGTTTTTTTCTTTTATAATGATTCAGGAGATGTGTTTTGATACTTGTATTATATCCACAACGTTTACAAGTATAATTTACCATTTATATATTTATAATATAATTTATTGTATTTATATAATTATAAAAAACTTATAAAATTTTTATATTTATAATTTTCAACAAAACTGTATAAGATTTTTAATTTTGAATATTGAAAGTAAACCTAAAATACCAATGTATCTCATAAGTAAAATTTCAAAATTTAGGAGGAAAATAAAAAATTTATAAAATTTTTATATTCTCTTTTTTTAGTGAGGGGGGGGGAAATTTTAATTTTTGTAAAAGTATTTTGAAATTTTTTTTTATTTTTTTTTATTAAAATATATCTAAATTATTTTCATTAAACTTATTCAAAATTAAGAATTATTATAAACTATAATATATTTATACATCATAATCCTATCATATATTGATTTATAATTTATATTTTATGCATTATAATTTGTATATCTTAAATTTAAATGCCTAATGTGTATAATTACATAAATAAGTATATATTATCATAATAGTCCATAATTTCACTAATATATTTTATGTTATTGCATAATTATTATTTATTTTAGAAATATAATTAATTAATTAAAGATATAAAGTTGGTAAGTTGAGAATCGGTAAATACTGGGGACCAATTATTATTACCCGCATATGTACCGTAGTTTAGTGGATTTAATTTCACAGTTTTATATAAATTATCTAACCATTCATCATCTTTATTTAAAGCCCTTTGTATATATGTGCACAATTCATATGTGCTAATTTGATTTCCAAAATACCATGATTGGCCACTGATATCTTTCTTTATTGACGTAGGTATATATTTTGGCAGTATCATTTATTTTAAATAAATACTAATAATTTTATCAAATTTATTAAATTTGATAAACTTTAAATTCAATTATATTTAATAAATGTCTGATATTTCAGATTTTTACTCTTCTGATAAGTATCCTTTTTTAAAAACCTATACTGATTGTGCTTTAATTAATCCTAAAATTGAAACAGATCCAATATGTTGTAAATGGAATATTAGTTATAGTAATAATAATTATACATGGTCCGCTAATAATTGGTATGATGTAATGGTTAATAAAATATTAAATAATGGAACCATTTCGCCAACGGGACCAATTATAGATGGCGATTTGAATATAAAGTTAAAATTAAAAAATCATCAAAAAAGAGCCTTGTATGAAATGATAAGTAGAGAAGATTATAAATATAGATTAAATGATGGTCCAAACGTATTATTTTACTGTGATAATGTTGGCAGTGGAAAATCGATTACTATTCTGTCACTTATATCAAACCGCCCACTGGTAAAATCCATATGGAAAAATAAATATTATTTACCCAAACCTTATAGTTATTCTGATAAGTTTACTGAATCGGTTAAAAAGACTTGGGATGAAATGGTTAATTCAAGATCATTTTATATGCAAGGCTTTAAATTTCACGAGGATATTCACGAATTCAATTCTAATTTAATTATAGTACCACACAATATTTATAATCAATGGAATAATTATATAGTTACTAATACTAATTTAAAATATTATAATATTGGGTCAAAAAAAGATATGAAATTATCCCGTAAAGATCTTTATAATAAATTACAATCTGTTAATATAGTTTGTATTAAATCTACTATGTTTAAGAATTTTAAAAAAATACTGGATGTATATTTTGGTAAAAATATAACAGAGAATGTTAGTTATAATACAAGTCTTAGCTCGGTCACACATCAAAAGCGAGATCATAATTTATGGACCTGTGAAGAAAAATTAAATATATTTAAATCAACTGAAAAACCAAGTATGAGTATAAATGGAACAGAATTAGCTGATAGTAGCTTTATGAAAAATAAATCAGGATATATTTTTCAAAGAGTTATCATAGATGAAGTAGACAGTATATCTATACCAGCATTTCCATCTGTATTTGGTAAATATATATGGCTTATTACATCTTCAATAAATAATATTTTATATCCTAATTTTAAATGGAAAAAAACATCTGATGGTTCTGTAATAAAATTATCAAATGGTATTTCCGGTAATGGATTTCTAAAAAATATATTGTTAAATTCAACACATCATCGTAGATGTAGTTGGCCTATAAGTAATCGTAATATAATGAGGATTTTTAAAACAATAGTACGTAATAACGTTAATTTTATTAATGATTGTATGTATATTCCAGCACCAATAATTAATTATATAGAATGTTATACTCCTCCAAGTTTATTAGCAGTATCTGGAGTAATTGATAAAAAGGCATTAAATGCTCTTAATGCTGGAGATATTAAAACAGCTGTATCACTATTAGGATGTGAATCTGGTACAGAAAATGATTTACTTAATATAGTTAATAAAAAACTTCTAAAAGAAGAAGAAAATATTAAATTACAAATTAAAGATTATCAAAAAACAATTGATGATGCATTATGTCAATTAGAAGTAATTAGACTATTAATTTCTGATTCAATTGAAAATTCTGGAGAAAACAGTGAGTTAACTTTGGATTTAAAATCGGAAGAAGTAGAAATATCTGAAAAAACTAAAAAAACAATTCATAATGCAGAAAAAGCTATTTCTTCTTGGAAACAAAAACTTAATAATGTAGATAATAAAATGAATGGTATTAAAAATAGAATTTCTAATTCAGAAACTAAAACTTGTGGTATTTGTGCAAGTAACGTAGTAAATCCAGGAATAACTCCTTGTTGTCAAAATGTATTTTGTATGAATTGCATTAATATGGCCCTACAATATTCAAAAGAATGTCCTTATTGTAGATCTGCATTACAAATTAAAAATGTAAGCGTAATTATAAACGATAGTACAATTGTAAAGGATGAGCCAGAAAATAAATTACCAACTAAAATTCAATCATTAATAGAGAAATTAAATAAAGATATAGATAGCAGAGTTCTGGTATTTTCAGAATATGATGCAACATTTAAGGATATAACTAAAAAACTTTTAGATAATAATATTAAATTTTCACAATTAAAAGGATCTTCTGGAACAATTTGTAATATAGTTAATCATTTTAAAAATAAAGAGTTTAGAGTGCTTTTATTAAATGCAAAAAATTTTGGCGCTGGCTTAAATTTACAGTTTACAGACAAAATTATAATTTATCATAGAATGTCTAAAGATATTGAAAATCAAGTAATAGGAAGAGCACAACGTATGGGACGAGAAAGTGCTTTAAATATAGACTATCTTTGTTATGAAAATGAACTTCCTAAAGAAAGTGAACAACCAGTTAATGATCCAACATTATAATATAGTTCTTTTAAATTAATATACTAATTAACATATTAATAATGGTATTAATTATACCAATATTTTAATCAATATTAAAATTATTTATTATTTTATTATATTATATGGATATAACAATAAATATTTGTAAGACGCATGGTAAGAATTGTGATGGCCGGTGTATAGATCCAAATGTAGATAATGGAATGATGACTAAAGTATGGGGTCCTACTGGTTGGTTATTTTTACATTGTATTACATTTGGATATCCTTATGTTATTAATCCTTCTAACCCAGACCATGCATATAAAAAGCAACAATATAAAACTTTTTTTGAAAGTATAGGTAATGTATTGCCTTGTAAATATTGCAGGGCTTCCTATATAGACTTTATTAAAGAAATGCCAATTGATAATTATTTGCGTTCAAGAGAAGATTTATGCAGATGGTTATACGGAATTCATAATAAAGTGAATAAAAAATTAGGTGTAGTTGAAAATATACCTTCATTTAAAAAAACAAAAGAGTTTTATGAACAATTCAGAGCTAAGTGTAAAAAAACAACAGGTGATGAAAAAAAAATAAATGCTGAAAAAGGTTGTGTAAATCCAGCAGATGGCACACCAAAAAAATGTATGGTAAAGGTATTTAACTGTAAAAAAGGAGATGTTACACGGAGAGATAATTCTATAGTTTATAATAAAACAAAAGAGTATGAAAATGTAAATATAGAATGTAATTACAAAAATTGGTTATTAGTAATTGGTATCGTAATATTACTAAATATTATTATAGTTAAATTAATCGGTAAAAAACTTTTATTAAAATATTTATAATAAAATAAATTATTAGTTTATTATAAATGAAACAAAATACAATTTTATTAATTATACTTGTTTTATGTTGGACATTAAATCCCTTTTTTAAAAAGCAATTATCTAATAAACTGGATTCAGAAGAACAACTAATTTTTAATCATGGTTTATGTACATTATTAATAGTTTTATATTTTATATATATTATTGCTTATAATAAATATGAATTAAATAATATTAATAAACTTTCTACAAAGGATATTATTATAAGTACATTAGGCGCATTCATTACAGTATTGGCATCAATATTATTAATTAAGATATTAAAAGACGAGGATGTTTCATCTATTATTCCTCAAATACAACCATGTATAATAGTTTTATCTTTATTTATTGGTATATTTTTATATGGTGAAGAATTTACTTATAATAAAATTATAGGGACAGGACTGGTAACATTTGGTATTATATTTTTAAATTCTAAATAGTTATTCTCTATAAAATTTAGTTATTTGTCTATGTTGTTCTCCACAGTATGGTTTTGAATAATCTCCTATATTAGCAAATTCAAAATTAATTACATGTATTTCT
>MDTC01197779.1_pt1 | contig 62748 bp, 24 predicted proteins | sample 811181 | NCBI WGS metagenome assembly MDTC01 (sample SAMN05326644, study PRJNA326480) | marine metagenome | isolation source: seawater | place: Pacific Ocean: North | collected 2011 | reverse complement strand
GCTGGACATGATTCCAGTGGAGTGCGTTGTGCGAAATATCGCAACCGGATCCTTGTGCAGGCGTCTTGGTGTTGAGGATGGTCTGGATCTCGTGCCGCCGACATTCGAATTTTTTCTCAAAAATGATGAACTGCACGACCCAATGATCAACGAATACCATATTGCCTCCTTCGGTTGGGCAACCCCTGAAGAGGTGACGAGCATGAAATCCCAGACTTTTCGGGTCAATGAGATCCTGAGGGCGCTGTTTGCCGCGGGTGGGATGACCCTGGTCGACTTTAAGCTGGAGTTTGGCCGCTTCGGTGGTCAACTACTGCTGGGTGATGAGTTCACCCCGGACGGGTGCCGCCTTTGGGATACGGATACGCGCAAAAAACTCGATAAAGACCGTTTTCGCCAGGGTCTGGGTGGTGTGGTCGAAGCCTACGAAGAGGTTGCACTGCGGCTCGGGGTCGATCTCACAGAACCCGTCTCTTCCTGACCGGGCAGGCTGGGTAAGGCCGTGCTGATTCTAGGCGGCGGGCCCGCGTTGTCGCCATTTCGCGTCGAAAAGCTTGTAGCCGAGGCAACGGCACGGGCACTGCGTGTAAATGACCTGAAGGCGCACTTCTTTTATCTCGTCGATATGCCGGATGACCTGTTGCCAGGTGAAATCCAGGTGCTGCAGAGCCTGCTTGACGCCACGGTCGCGGATGCCGATCGCGTGGTTGCTTCAGTTGAGCCGCTGCTGGTACTTCCCCGCTGGGGCACTCGATCTCCTTGGTCGACCAAGGCAACGGAAATTGCGCGACGCTGCGGTCTGGAACGCCTTTCACGTGTTGAGCGTGGGATCGCATGGCATTGCAGTGAGAGCGCTTCCGCCTCCTCGGTGAGCGACCAGCTGGGTGATCTCATCCATGACCCGATGACAGAATCGGTGACGCGGGACAAAGCATCACTCGATAGGATTTTTCATGTTGCGGCCACCGGAGCGCTGGAGTTTGTCGACGTAATCAGCGGCGGATTATTGGCGTTGGAAGAGGCGAACCAGCGGCAGGGATTTGCGCTGAGCCCAGAGGAATGTGACTACCTGGTTGCCCAGTTTCAGCAATTAGGCCGCAACCCAACAGACACCGAATTGATGATGTTTGCACAAGTCAATTCTGAGCACTGCCGGCACAAGATTTTTAACGCCCGCTGGAGTATCGATAGGGTCGAAGAGCCACTGTCCCTGTTCGAGATGATCCGCAGCACCCATGAACGGCATGGGGAGAAGACCCTGGTGGCCTATCGGGACAACGCGGCGGTGATAAAGGGTTACCCGGCGTCCTGGTTCCTACCACACCCGGCAAGTGGCGAGTACATCCAGCTTGCCGAACCTTTGCACCTGGTCGCCAAGGTGGAAACCCACAATCATCCCACTGGAATCTCCCCATTTCCTGGTGCCGCAACGGGGTCGGGTGGCGAGATTCGCGACGAAGGAGCCACCGGCCGTGGCGGCAAGCCCAAGGCTGGCATCACAGGGTTTTCGGTCTCGGATTTGCGCTTGCCAGATTGGAACATGCCGTGGGAGCTCGAATCCCAGCATCCCCAACACCTCGCCACGCCACTACAGATAATGCTGGCGGGTCCGATCGGTGCTGCATCTTTCAATAACGAGTTCGGTCGTCCCAACATTGGAGGTTATTTTCGAACCCTGGAGGTGCTGGCCGATTCGAATAAAGGGGCGCCGCGCCGCGGTTATCACAAGCCGAACATGCTCGCTGGCGGTTTGGGTAATATCCGAGGCGCCCACGTAGATAAGCAGCCTATCGAACCCGGTGCCCTGATCGTAGTGCTTGGGGGCCCCGCCATGCTTATTGGTCTCGGTGGAGGGGCCGCATCCAGTGTCGATTCGGGTGCCAGTGATGAAGCGCTGGACTTTGCTTCCGTGCAACGCGGCAACGCTGAAATGCAGCGCCGATGCCAGGAAGTGATCGACCGATGCATTGCCCTGGGGGCCCAGAGCCCAATTGTTTCTCTGCATGATGTTGGTGCAGGCGGACTGTCCAATGCGCTGCCGGAACTGGTGCATGACGCTGGACTGGGCGCGGTATTTGACTTAAGGGCGATCCCCTCGGATGAGCCCGGACTGTCACCGATGCAGTTGTGGTGTAACGAGGCGCAAGAACGATATGTGTTGGCGGTAGCGCCGTCTGAAATTGAAAATTTCAAGGCGCTGTGCGAGAGAGAAAGGTGTCTGTTCGCCATTGTGGGCAGCGCCAGTTCAAAGGAGCAGCTACGTGTGTCTGATGCTGGTGGGGTAGCAGGGTACGAGGAAGGGCGGGTTGGTGTCGACCCGGTGGATTTACCCATGGCAACCCTGTTTGGCAACACACCGCAGATGAAGCGGGATGTAACGCGGTCCCTCGCAAAATCCCCGCCACTGGATCTGTCCGGGGTAGATCTGAAGGAGGCCCTGGATCGCGTACTGCGTTTACCGGCTGTGGCAGACAAGACCTTTTTGATCACGATCGGAGACCGTAGCGTCAGCGGCCAGATAGTTCGCGATCAGATGGTCGGCCCATGGCAGGTGCCGGTAGCTGATGCTGGAATCACCGTTGCTGGATTCGATGCAAACACCGGAGAGGCTATCGCTGTAGGGGAGCGAACTCCCGTCGCCCTGGTCAACGCACCTGCCAGCGGCCGCATGGCAGTTGCCGAGGCGATCACCAATATTGCCTGCGCCGGAATTTCTGAGTTGTCGGATGTGCATTTGTCAGCCAATTGGATGACGGCGGCCGGTGAACCCGGTGCAGATGCAGACCTTTTCGATACCGTACGGGCTGTGGCGACCGAACTTTGCCCAGCGCTGGGTGTTTCCATCCCGGTAGGTAAAGACTCTATGTCGATGTCTACCCGTTGGAAGGAGGGTATGATCGAGCACGGCGTATCCTCTCCGCTGTCACTGGTTGTGACCGCTTTCGCATCGGTGGCGGATGTGCGCCGATCGATTACGCCGGAGCTCGATCTGACGGGTGACACGACGTTGGTCTGGATCGATCTCGCCCGCGGTGCGCAACGACTTGGAGCTTCGGCGCTGGCCCAGGTGTACGGCCAAGTGGGCAACGTCGTGGCAGATTTTGAACACCCAGAAGACCTTCGCGCTTTCTTCGAGGTTACGCGTAAACTGCTAGCCGAGGGGCTATTGTTAGCCTATCACGATCGATCAGACGGGGGCCTGGTAATCACGCTCGCCGAGATGGCCTTTGCCAGTCGTTGCTCCTTGGATATAGACCTAGGCCCTGTTGTTGATCCGCTGGCTACCCTATTCACAGAAGAAGTAGGGGCAGTCCTGCAGGTGCCCCGTGATGGGCTGGCCCGAGTTCTGGAGCATTTTAAAGAAGCAGGCCTAGGTCAATGGGCGCGAGCCATCGGTGGGCCGGGTGGGGCGATCGATACTGTGCGGATATCTACGGACTCACAAGTCCTCCTCGAGGCCCGGCGGAGCCAACTGCATCGCACCTGGTCAGAACTGAGTTCTCGAATGCAAGGTCTGCGTGATCATCCGGCGTGTGCTGCAGAGGAGTATGGACGCCTGAACGATCTTTCGGATCCTGGTCTGAGTGTCTCGCTGACTTTTGATCCGGTCTGCAATCCTGCGACCCGAGCCATCCTGGGCGGCATACGGCCCCGTATGGCAATCCTTCGGGAACAGGGGGTGAACGGCCAGATCGAAATGGCAGCGGCGTTCGAACGAGCTGGGTTTGCGGCTATCGATGTCACCATGTCCGACCTCGCCGGAGGCCGCCATGATCTGCGTGACTTCAATGGGTTTGCCGCCTGTGGCGGATTCTCATTTGGTGACGTACTGGGTGCGGGACAGGGCTGGGCCAAGTCGATTTTGTTTCAGGAGAGCCTTCGTGAAATGTTCGAACGGTTTTTCCAGCGTGATGATGCTTTTGCATTGGGTGTGTGTAATGGGTGTCAGATGATGGCGGCGTTGAAAGGTCTGATTCCCGACGCTGAGCACTGGCCCCATTTTTCAGCAAATCGATCAGGCCAGTTTGAGTCCCGAGTGGTAATGACTGAGGTGCTACACAGTGATTCGGTACTGTTTGCCGAGATGGCGGGCAGTCGATTTCCGGTTGTTGTCGCGCACGGGGAAGGCCGGGCGGTTTTCCCTGAGCCAGATTCGGTACAGAAACTCCGCAATGCCGGGCAGGCCAGTTTGGGTTTTGTCGATAACTACGGGCACCGGGCTGAGGGTTATCCTTTTAATCCTAATGGCACAGAACAAGGTATTACCGGGTTATGCGCTGCGGGTGGTCGGGTGACGATTATGATGCCCCATCCCGAACGTAATTTTAGAACCGTGACGAATTCATGGCACCCTGATAATTGGGGTGAGTATGGCCCATGGCTTCGCCTTTTTCAGAATGCCCGAAAATTTGTTGCCTGAGTGTGAAACGCAAAAGTGTAGTGCAGCTTTAGGCCTTGTTCCGTTTTTCACGTATTTTTCGTTTAAAGGTCTGTTTTGTTTTGCGGGCGTACTCTTTTCCCTCGGCGAGTTTTTCCTTAAAGTTTGCTTTCTGTGTATTGGGATCAAAAGATTCTAAGTCAGCCCCTGATTGAAAGTGCTGCGCAAAGATCTTGCCTACGGCGTAGGTATAACTCACATTAAGTGTAGCAAGGGGAATGGCTAGGCCGAAATACCCAATGCCGGGCACTAATTTAGCGAGGCTTACAAAAGAAGATGAGGAGCCGCTTGCAACCAGGGTTGCTATTGCCTTCTTGGCTAAACCCTGTGAGAACGGAACTTCATATAACTCCGAAAGTTCAGCGATCATCTTAAGTTGAATGGCAGACATCGCGGCAAGGTCAACGATGGGTACTGGGATAAGTGCCGTGGAAAACGACCAATAACAGTAATATTTAATCGTATGATCTGCAGCATTCGTCCTTACGGTATCGTTAGGGGGGCCTTGGTTCTCTTCATTGCGGCCATTTTCGGAACGGACTTGGTCAGTATTTTTCGGGTTATCCGTTGAATCGGCGCTCTCCTCCGTTTCGTACAGTCGCCGGCGGCGTCGGGATTGAGGTGGATCCTCAGGCTGTGATTCAGAATTGTCGTTCATATTTAGATAAGTTGTTGGTTTGCAGGGTTAAGTCTAAGGAGTGTTCGTATAAAAAAGTCGTAATCGCTTTGGACATTTCTGGCTTTAGAAATTTCAAAAACAGATTTTTCTTGTTGTTGCGCGCGCGCAAAAGAAGAACTGGTACGGATTGGGTGTGCGACTAATTTAGTACCGTAATCATCTTTCAATTGCCTAAGCACCTCTTCACCCATCCGAACTCTCCTGTCATGATGGGTTAGCAGAATTAGAGCATCGGGAAGACTAAGTCCAAATGTCGCGGAGATTGATGCCGCCTCTGTTAAGGTCAGGTTGATTCCTCTGACGGCAAAGCTGTCTGCGGTCGTCGGAATCACCAGAACATCAGCTGCGCATATTGCAGAAATCACCCCAGCACCAAGGGATGGGGGGCAATCGATAATGATGAGATCATGGCCCTGGCTAAAGAGGTGGTCACAGGTATTTCGTATCGCGGTCTTTTGGTGCAAAGGTTTGGATAGCTGAAGGTCTAAAAGGCTATTATCCAGAGAGGACGGAAGCAGGTTAAGTTGTGGGTTAACCCGAATAAGTGATGTATCTACGTCATCAGGCTTGTCCCAGGTCTCGATGAATGGACGCGCCTGATCCAGGTGCGCCTTTGCCATAAGAAAGCTTGCTGATGCCTGCGCATCAATATCGATCAGGAGACATCGAAGGCCATAGTCCCCGCAGCGCCAAGCAGTGGTGACCGCCGAAGTTGTCTTGCCGGTGCCACCCTTGAGATTGATAAACGCGACAACCTGTTTGGGGGGTAGAAGATCGTTTTGTTCAAGTTGTTCGCGAACAAACGTTGCTGGAATCCGCGAAGAAGGTTTCTGCGGATTCCCAGGTGCCTTGTGCGACAGTTTAGACGCGAGAAGCTCGAAAGGCACATCCAGAACATTAGATAATTCGGTTAGGGTCAGCATAGTGAGGTCAAGAGTATGCTAAAAGGTGATCCAGATTTCCGATTTGTCGCGCCACGTTGCCGTTTCTGATTATTGAGAATCAGTGCCGTGGGCATCGGTTGGCGCAAAATCAGATTGACCGATCATTTTGTTAAGCGTGTCCCGATAACAATCATCGACTTTTGCTTTTTCGTCACCGAGGTCAGCACTTCCCACCCGGCGTCGCCAATTTGATAGTAGTGTTCGACACGGCTGCAAGATCTCATGCAGGGCCTTCTGATCCACGTAGGAACTATTACTTTGCTCCGATGCGTAAGCGTCGTGCACCGTGAGGGCCATCGCGAACGAGAGCGCAGTTAGCGACTTGATCAGGTGAGAGGACAACAATTCTCGGGGAAATATCATTAATAATGAGACATATAACCGGGGGGTAAGTCAGTATACATCAGTCAAATCATAGAAGCCGACTCTTGAAAGTGCACCAGCAGGTCTCAATCGAGAAAGCGGTAAGTCAGGTTGACTTTAGTTCGAAAAGATGGCCCAATTGCCGTGTAAATAAATATAAAAGGGGAGTATTTATGCAAAAGAACGGTCGCTGGTGTCGGCGTGTCGGAGTCTGGTCGTTGGTGCTGATCTGTAGTCTATTCGCAGCCCGAGCGAGCGCCGGGCCTCCGCAATACATGCCTTTGATTCCAGTTAGCGACTTCGACCTGCTTGTTTATGGCTCGATCAGAACCGGGGTTCTCAACGACAACGGCAATGTTCACGTGGCTGACGGGGCTTCTCGCCTTGGGTTTGCTGTCGGGCACGATCTAGGCAATGGATTGGGTGCAATAGCCGTTTACGAGTTCGGGGTTTGGTCGTCTGCGGGATCTATCGTCACGCCAGACTTGTGGGGCACCACACATCCACAGCGCCATACTTATGTCGGTTTGAAAGGCGACTGGGGCGCAATTACCTTAGGATCCCAATGGGCCCCGCTCGCAGGAGCGATCGGAAACTATATGGACAAGTCCAATTATTTTGGTGGCCAGGGCTTCGTTAAAGGACAGTATCGCATCCCATACTCGGTAGTATTTGAAAGGTGCTGGAATCAGAACTGTACAAAAGCGCTTTTCATGGATGCGCAAATGTCCTCAGGCGGGGATGATCTCGATCGGACCACGGTTGCCGGGAACTGGCAGCTTAATAAGTTAACGATCGGGGCGGCTTATCAAGACCATGGTAACGATGATTTCCGCGGTGTGTCCTTTCAGATGCCACTTGAATTACTAGGGCAATCTGCGACGCTGGCTGGCGGATACGTTAGCACCCAGACCACCGGTAATGGATGGGACATCAATCTACAGTTAGGCAATCTTTGGTTGGACTACGGTGTGAATGCATCTAACTCCGCAAAGATCATCGTGGACTACCTGTACCCACTGACTAAAAACTTTGCCCTAATCGGTGAGGTTTATGTCGAGAATGATGTCTCAAAGGATGCTGGTGTTGTACTGGTGAAATACGATTTCTAGCAAGATATTCGAGTCCGCAGGCCGTTTTTTAGACTGTTGTCTACAAGGCCGGCTTAAGGTACTATGGCGCGGTAATATTTGACCAAATGTTCACGGAGAAACGCAATGGCAGAAAAAGCAGCTGAAGAAAAAGCGCAACCGGTTGTTCTAACAGAAGAAGAGCGGTTAGCGAAAGCAAACGAGGTAGTGAGAAACTACGCGATCGGAACCGCCGCATTCGGCGTTGTCCCCGCTCCGGGAATAGATTTAATCGGAATGACATCTGTTCAGCTTGCGATGCTGCACAAACTGTCAACGATCTACGACGTCAAATTCACAAAATCACTAGCACGCAATGCAACCGCCGCATTAGTCGGGGGCGGAATCCCGTTCCTCTCCGCGGCAACTGTAGCCAGCGCGCTAAAGGCGGTTCCGTTTCTCGGAACGTATGTCGCAGTGTTGGCGCAACCCGCACTAGGTGGAGCGGTCGGCTATGCCGTCGGCAAAGTTTTCATTCAACATTTCGAGTCAGGTGGCACCTTCCTCACATTCGATCCTAATAAGGTTCGAGCGTATTATGAAGAGCTGTTGGCGGAGGGAGGCCAAAAAGCACAGGCTGCCTGATAGCAAATCCACCTTCAACTCCGTGGTACCCGATTGACAGATGCGCTGCTAACGGGGCCGCGGAGTTTTTGCATTTTGGAGAAACTTCTGTAGAAGTCTCTTAATCGCACGACATTCGTGGAACCGCGGCGTGTTTTGGTCGATGCAGTCCACCGGCGTCAGTGCAATCCCTCGCTTCCAATCGGTTCCCAATGAAGCTGCGAGACATCAATCCACCTAATTCTTCTCCCAAGTTATTAGGGAAAGAGGGGTGGTAGTCGAGCCTACCAACCAGAAAAAATGAAAAACTCCCCTCTGATCCCAGGCTCAAGACTCGTGCGATTCGTTTTTGAGGAGTCCAATCGCCCATTATCCCGAGTCGTCACGTTCGGCATTATCTCCGGGATTGCCGGAGGGTGCGTTCTCGCAGCGATCAACCAGGGGGCGCAGGCCGCTGCGGGCTCGCCAAATCTCCAACCCGTTTTGCTTTTTACCGGCCTGTTGGCCTTGTTTCTTTATTCCAAACGCTACTCCTTGATCAACGCCGTAATGGCGGTGGAAGAAATGTTGCAGTGCGTAAGGAATAGAGTGGCGAAAAAGATCTCAGACTCTGAACTAGACGCGATCGAGCGGGTCGGTCCTTCTTATATCTTTAATCGTCTGTCGCAAGATACGATTCTGATATCCGATAGTGCCCATGTGATTTTTGCGTCTTTTGGCGCGTTAATCATGTTGATCTTCGCGACAATTTACATCGCAATCATTTCTTTGGAAGGCTTCGTGATGACATTGGGCGCCATCAGCCTCGGCGTGATCACATTCTTGAGCAAACGGCGCGAGATCATCTCGGCCGTTCGGTCGGCCACTCAAAATGAGGTTGAGTTTCTTGGCTCGGTTGAGCAAAGTTTAAGCGGCTTCAAGGAGGTCAAGCTTCACCAAGGCAAAGCAAATGATCTTCTCAGGACGCAGGCGGCTATCGGGGCGACATTGGAGGGTGCGAAGAAACGGGCAGGCCGCAGTCAGACCTTTGTCATGATGTTCTCCCAGGCCTTTTTCTATGCGCTGTTGGGAGTTGTGGTGTTTGTCTGGCCCGTCGTGATGAACGAGCCGACAGAGATTGTCATCAAGGTGACTGCAACGATTTTGTTTATTATTGGGCCGATTGATCTTGTCGTAGGGTCGATGCCACTTTTTATGGAAGCGGACGTGGCGGTCGAAAATCTCAAAGAACTTGAAAGACGGCTCGAGTGCGGGAAAGTGAAGATACCGGCGAGGTCTATCGACTTGGCCCCGGCTTTCACAGGCCTTCAGATCCAGGACGTGATGTTTCAATACCCCGCGGATCAAGACGAGACTGCGTTTCAATTGGGGCCGATCAATCTGGAGGTTACGCCAGGCGAGATGCTCTTTATCGTCGGTGGCAACGGCAGTGGAAAATCAACCCTGCTAAAGATATTGACGGGCCTTTATTACCCGACCACGGGTGAGATAATTTCCGATGGAAAGCCGCTTCAAAGAGCAGACTACCCACAGTACCGCCAGAATTTCTCCGCGATCTTCAACGATTTCTTTTTGTTTGATCGCTTGTACGGAGTCTCACCGGCAGTGTATGGGAGGGCGAATGATCTATTAAAGTGGCTGGACATTTCGGCAAAAACCGCGTTCGAGGGGGGTGGTTTTACCAACAGGAATCTCTCCACTGGTCAGCGAAAAAGGCTTGCGCTTGTTGCGGCCCTTCTTGAAGAACGTTCGGTTTATGTTTTTGATGAGATCGCAGCTGACCAAGATCCGTTGTTCCGACGGCGATTTTACGAGGAAATTCTTCCTACCATCCGAGACCAAGGGGCGACGTTAATCGCGGTAACCCATGACGATCGGTATTTCGAACATGCCGACCGGGTGGTCATAATGGAGGAGGGCCAGATTCGCCCTTTTGGTTAACTGGCAAATGAACATTTTTGCTGTCCCATTTGCCGGCGGGAATTGTTACTGTTACCGCGATCTTGCCCGGGCGATCAGTTCAGGGTTCGAGTGGGAGACGCTAGAGTTGCCCGGCCGGGGCAAGCGTCCGGGTGAACCCCTGCTGGATAGCATCGAAGCGATGGCAGATGATGTGGTTGATCAAATTATCAGCCGGAGTTGTGAGGAGTTTAGACTTTATGGTCACAGCATGGGGGGGCTCGTCGCGCACCGGGCTGCCCAGATTTTTGAACAACGTCACCAACGATGCTCCGCTGTCGAGCATCTATTCGTCAGCGGGTGTAGACCACCGGGCCTGATGCGCCCGCTGGTCGCGAGGGCTTCACTTTCAAGGTCGGAACTCATATCCGCAATTGACCGGCTGGGCGGCCTGCCGCGGCAAATACGGGAGGATTCAGATTTGATGGCGTTCTTTGAGCCAATATTGCGCGCGGACTTCAGCGCAGTGGATCGATACAGTCTGACCGAACGGCAACCGATTGCAGCGCCCATTACCGTTTTCTCCGGCAAACAAGATTCAGAGGTGGATTCAGCGGATATTGAACGTTGGTGCGAGGCCGGTGCACAACAAACCCGATTCTTTTCCTTCCCTGGCAACCATTTCTTTATACTCGATCACCCGTCGCATATATCGAGAATCATTTGCGCAACAAAACAAGGGGAATCTAACGGGATGTCCAGCGCAAATGGGTAGGTCTTTGAAATTTTTGACCACGGTGCTCCTGATTTCAGGAGCCTTCAGCCTGGTAAGTCAGGTTACAGCCGCGTCAGAGAGCAAAGCGATAAGGGCTGTTTTCAGACATTACCCGCCGTCTATCGCCAACTGTTGCGGGGCCGACGAAAAGTTTGTTCCTGATTGGGTGCACGGCCCCGAGCTTGATTATATTTTTTCTGGCCCGTGGCGAGACCTTATTATCGAGGTATTCGACCGGTTCGGTGAGGCTGTCACATGGAAGCGTGCATCTTTTGGGAATTCCCTGAATCAATTGAAAACTGGAGATATTGACGTTGTGCCCCTTGTCTATTTTCTCGATTCGCGTAATGCCTACAGCTGGTTCGTCGGACCTATAGAAGTCAATAAAGCCCAGGTAAGTTTCCTTCTGAACAAGAAAATCCATGGTGATATCTCCAAGATCGAAGATTTGTTTAGCCTGATATTGGCAAACGAGCAGAATTCCGCGACGGCGCCGGCGATTGACGATAATCCAAAAATTAAGATCGATAGGTTTCCATCGCGACAAGACGCGTTAGATGCCGTCAGGAGTCGGAAAGCCGATGTGTTGATCGATACTAATCTGAAACGGCTTCTTGATATGAAGCACGACAGTAGGGCGATTGAGCTGACGATAGCGACGTTTCATTACACCTATACGTCTCGGCCCTATCTTGCGCTATCCCGAAAAAATTTCGATAAAGCGGATGCAATCAAACTTGACCAGATCGTCGAAGACATGTTCCGAGACGGTACAGTCAAACTGATCTACAAAAGTTATGGCCTGAAGACGCCGCCGTATCAACGGTCGTTTTCCAAGCTTCGGCCTGAAAAAAATAGTACAGCTGACAACTAGATCAGACCGATCTGGGCGCTTCCTCTCGTCGTGTTACCAGCAGTAAGATAAGGCCGATAATTGGCGTCAACAGCACGGAGGCAAAGAACAGACCCCAGAACCCCATGGTTTTGTGTCGCCCGATATAAGCGAGGATCAGACTGAGAAGCAAATCTAAGGTAATAATGGTGTGTGCCATAAAGATTGTCCCAATTAAAAGTCTAAGGTAACGACGACAAACTTCCCTTTACGCTCTGCGAGCTGCCTGAAAATCAAATTCTGTGCTTGATTGGAGTACGCTTGAAACAGATCGTAAGCGCCAGTGGCCCCATACCACTTTGGGAGATTGTATCTCATGGTAAGCGCGACCGAGCCAGGATCCACGGTATCCGCACATAGCAGAGCCTGATAAAGCAGGCGTATATGGTCGTAGGCCAGGGCTGCATAATGTGTGGGGTCAAGGTCGGGGTAGCGTATTTTGAAGGACTTGCCAAATTTTTGAGCGAGGAAGGAACGATCCGTTGAGTATACATCTAGAAAGGTAAAGCCAGGATACATATCATGCATTTCGGCTTTGGAAACATCTACTCGACTTGCAGCGAGCATTGGCGGAGTGAGCTTCAGGACCGATAACTGCTCGAAGATAAGACCTGCAAGAGTATGTTCAACCAGCAGTATCAACCCCACGTGTGGCCCTGCCTCCCGCATCTTAACGGCGAGTTCCTCGGTGAGCTTCGCCACGGTGTTGGTGTCGTCTTTTGAACTTTTGAATGACACGACGTCGACTCGATTAATACCATACGCCGCCATTTGCTTTCTGAAGGCGGGAATGGGGTCAAGGTCGGTCCCACCGAGTTGATGGATAATAATTGCGTGTGTAATTCCCGACACCTCACCAAATGCGGCTGAGCGATCAGCAATTTGATCAAGACTGGGAAAGAGCGAAAAAGCAAGTGGCGATCCTAGGCTTGCGAATCTTTTGTCGACCGTTGCTGATGAGAGAAAGAGCAGGCCCTGGCGTTCGTATTTTAATAAGGCGCTGGTGGCGGTGTTCTCTCCAAAAGCGTGACCAACGACAGCGACATTGTTGTGGTTCGCTAGTACATCCTCTGCAAGCCCAGCAGCCGCCACTTGAGAGGCGTTGCGGAAGCGGCCGTCTGCCATGTGAGCCAGGCCGGCCTTTGCTAAGTAAGGTGCGGAGTCAACCCGGTTTATTTTCAGCTTGGGAAAAGAAGCTGCTTCGATGCTGTTGATTTCTTCGACAGCGAGGTCCGCACCCTCCCAGAAATTGGTTCCCTTTAATGCGGAGTTCCAGACCACAGCGATTTCAATGGGTGTACCGGTCTTCAGGTAATGCTTGATTGGAGCGCCGCGCGAACTCCCATATTGATTTTCGCCGGCGTCGTACATGGAGAATTTATCACCCCGGCGCTTGGAAGCCGGCTCATCAGAGCAGCCGCTCACTAGCAATGCGGCGACAGACGCAAACGAGAGGGAGAGTAAGATGCGCGTGGCGGAACAAATAGCGCGCTTAAAAGCAGAGGGGGACACGGTGAGAATCGCCAGAACCCTTTACTGATTACCGAGTATGACGGGCAGACCTTCCTTTCCAGATCCGATAATTACCACCTTCGCGTTGTCAGAGGCAGCGAGCTGCTGGGTTGCCTGCACCCCTTGCCAGCGGACAAGCGTTTCATTCAGGGTGGCCGAGATGATGTCCTGATACACCATTATCCCAAGCGCCTCGATTCGTTTTCTTTCAGCTTCCCGGGCCTCTAATTCGAGTCGGAACTTATACGAAAGGCTTTCTTGCTCGTAGACTAATTTTTCTTCAATCGCAACACGAACAGGATCCGGGAGGCGTAGTTCACGAATGATGATATCCTCAACGTTAACGAAGCGTTTGCCTACCTCTTCAATCGCAAGGGTGATGATGTTACTGAGTACACCTGCCTTGTTCGTATAAATATCCTCAGGTGTGTACTGGCCGATCTGACGACGAAGCACGGATTCAATCTGGGGGAGAATGATTCTATCGGGATATTCCGGACCGACCTGTTGATGAAGCATTCCGACAAATTCATAGATCGGGTGATAGCGAATCGCCAGGTTTAATTCGATAGGCAAGCCACGGTCAGTCAGTACAGTGAAGTCGTGCAACAAGATCTGGGTTCGTGTGCTGTAACGGGTCAGTTGATTGAAGGGCCAAACAATATGCAGCCCTTCAGGATAAACCACATCTGTTTCGGTGCCAGTGGTGAATGTCCGATACATTACCCCCGCTTCACCCGGGCGGATAATAATGAAAATCCTGCTCCAAAGAAACACTACAAGTATTGCTAGCAGCAAGGTTGAGACAATAAAGATCGGCAGATTATCTTTGAACCAGTAGGCAAATTTATTGAGAGCATTTTTCATTAAGGATTCACTTTTTGGACGAAAGGCCAGTTTTCATATGCTTCGTGCAGGATCAAACCCCAATCCTGGCAGATCAGGGGAAGAGGATAGCGTACCGAATCGTGATGCCATCAGATTCTGCGCCCGAAACAACGCGTTGAACAAAGCTTATTCATCAGACGCTTGAAGCATGATATTATCCTAGATTAGCATGTTCAAAAAATTACCGCAGGGGAAATGATCCTCCACTTTGGTCAGGAGATCGGCAAAGAGGATTAGCGCGGCGGGCAAAGTGGATTTTATTAAAGAAGTTGATAGGCGTGGGAGCCACGGCGGCGTCGCGTGCGCTCAGATTGACGGTAGCGGGAAGATCCGCAACCTCTTGAGTCAACGTGAGTTGGATGCGTACGTTGAAAAAATTGCCCATTTCCTTCGTGGGGAAACGTCTGTTGACGATTCGGCACTTTTAATTTATCCCGCTGGCGTGGATTTTCTGGCAGCCTTTCTGGCGTGCCTCAAAGCCGGTGTGACGGCTGTTCCTGTTCCAGCCCTCGATGCAGTGAGGCTTAAGCGTTCTCTGCCTAGGCTCCGGGCCATTATTGCCGACTCGCGAGCTCGCCTGATCTTGACAAGCGATTGTCAGAAAGGGCTTGTCGAACAAGCTTTTGATGTTGGTGTGGACCAGTCCGACGCGATGCTCTCGGTGGTTTCCACCACTTTTGAAGCGGTTCCAGCCGCTTCGGAATCAACAGCGGGGGATTCTTTGTCGCCGCCGCGCACTGCCAAGATTGCTTATTTGCAATATACCTCAGGCTCGACGGGTGATCCGAAAGGGGTCGAGATCACGCATGACTGCTTAGTCCATCATTGCCGGGCATTGACGAATGCATGGGGGTACTCGGAATCTAGTGTCAGCGTGACATGGATGCCGCATTTTCATGATTACGGACTCATTGATGGCCTGCTGATGCCTTTCTTCAATAGGACGCCATGCTACATCCTCTCCCCTGTTGGATTTATCAAGCGCCCATATAGATGGCTACAGGCCCTCTCTCAACTAGGTGGAACCCACACCCAGGCACCTAATTTCGCGTATGCCTATTGCTCGGCCAAGATTAAGCCAGGACAGGTGGCCGGTCTTGACCTTTCCAAGGTAGAGGTGTTTAGCAATGGAGCTGAGCCGGTTCGGGAAAAGACTCTGAGTCAATTTTTCGATACGTTTAAAGAATGTGGTTTGCGTCGCACAGCGCTGTTTCCCGCCTATGGATTGGCAGAGGCAACCTTAGTGGTAAGCACCAAGGTCCGCTTGCAAGACCCAAGAACTATATCAGTAGACAAAGCGTCCTTTGATCTAGATGGGCGGATCAATGTTATCAAGTCCGGAAAAGGTAAAGACATCGTTAGTTGCGGGAAGCCCCTATCCGGTACAGAGGTAAAAATTGTTGATCCGGAAGCGCTGGTTGAATTGAATGCTCGTGAGATCGGGGAAATCTGGGTAAGGAGTGTTGCAAATGCAATAGGTTATTGGAACCGGCCGGATGAGACCCAAGAAATTTTTCAAGCACGTATCAGCGGGGTTGCGAATTCTGAAAAATACCTGCGAACAGGTGACCTTGGCTTTATTTATGAAGGGGAACTGTATCCAACCGGAAGAATAAAAGACTTACTGATTCTAAATGGGGCCAACATCTTTCCCCAAGATATCGAGGAACTTATATCTACATCGATTCATGAGATTCGCGATGGCGCTACTGCGGCTTTTGCCGACAGCCGGGAAGATACAGATGAACTGGTATTTATGGCTGAAATCAAGCGACGGGAACATGCCAACGCCGAGACTGCGGCCAAGATCTATTCGTTAATTTCCCAAGAGTTGCAGTTCCCGCCAGCAGCGATTGTGCTTATAAAGAAGGGATCAATCCAGAAGACCTCAAGTGGAAAGATTCAGAGAAACCGCTGTCGGCAGATGTGGCTGGACGGTACGATGTCTGTCTTATTTGAGTGGAGCAAAGAATCAGCTGACCGGGAAGCCTCCTCTGGGGAGGGCTCGGTGCTTGATAAAGAAAACCTCGAGCCATGGATTAAGGAGAAGGTTGCCGAATTAACGGGTAAGCCAGTTAGATCAGTCGGCTCCGACACGCATTTTAATGATCTGGGCTTGGATTCAAAAGGTGCCACCGGCCTTATTGGAGAACTAGAGGAAGCTTTGGGCGAAGGATGTGAACTTCCCATTTCGCTCCTTTGGTCGAATTCGACTCCCAGGAAATTGTCACAGGGTGTCTGGGATCTCCTCGAGGGCGCACCGCGCCATCAGGAAAGCGACTCCATTGCGACAGAATCGCTTGAAAATGAAATAGCGATCGTCGGGTTAAGTTGTCGATTTCCTGGGGCGGATAGTCCAGAGGATTTCTGGCAATTAATGCAAAGCGGTGCAGACGCCATCAGTGCGACACCGGGGGAAAGGCAAGTTCTACAGGCTCAACTCGGAGTCGCTACTAGCGCAAGGCGATCCCCGATCGATAGGGCGGGATTTATTGATCGGGTTGAGTACTTTGATGCGGAGTTTTTCGGCATCACTGCACGAGAGGCCAGGATAATGGACCCGCAGCAGCGTTTGATTCTCGAAACGGTTCGTAATGCCTTCGAATGTGCTGCGATCCCGCCGGAAACGTGGCAGGGGCGTCGGGTTGGCGTTTTCCTGGGTGTCGCAACCAATGACTATGGTCGGATGCTGCTGGGCCAGCCTGAAGTAGCCGAGGCCTATACGGGTCCAGGCCAGGCTTCAAGTATCGTCGCCAATAGGGTTTCCTACCTGTTTGATTTTCGGGGACCGAGCATGACGATTGATACGGCATGCTCTTCTTCATTGGTGGCGTTTCATCAAGCTGTTCTGGCGCTACAGAACGGTGAGTGCGATATGGCTGTCACAGGAGGGGTAAATCTGGTATTGGATCCGGCCATGGGTCTCGCCCTTCAAGCCGGGGGCATGCTGTCAGAAACGGGAGTGCCTCGAGTTTTTGATGAGGATGCGGATGGTTATGTGCGCGGTGAGGGGGTTGGCATCGTTATCCTGAAGAGGCTGGCGGAGGCCGAGTCTGCAGGTGATACGATCAGGGCGTGTGTGGTAGGCAGCAGTGTTAACCAGGATGGCCGAAGTAATGGACTGACTGCCCCGAACCCAAGCGCACAGGTTAGCGTGATGCGCGAGGCGGTCAAGAAGGCAGGAATCAATGCCAACGAAGTGAGTTACATTGAAGCCCACGGAACAGGCACGCCTCTGGGCGATCCGATTGAGATCGGAGCGATCGACGTGGTCTATGGCGGTGGTGGACCGTGTTTTGTTGGATCAGTTAAGAGTTCTATTGGCCACCTTGAGGGCGCAGCGGGGATTGCTGGCCTTATTAAGTCTATTCTGGTCGTTGAAAACCGCACGGCTCCACCACAGGCTAACCTTAGGCGGTTAAGCACGCGAGTCAATCAAGCTGGGACCAGAGTCAAGATCGCATCCCACCAAGTTGCACTCTCCGACACTTCCCCTGTTTTCGCCGCGGTGAGTTCTTTCGGATTTGGTGGAACTAATGCCCATGCTATTCTTAAATCGGCGCCAGAGCGTGATGGACATGATGTGGCAGGCCCGTATGTTTCTCCAAGTTTGGGCCCGCTGGTCTTGCCGCTATCAGCTCATAATGAAAGCGCGCTGACCTCGGTGCTGCGCGCCTATCAGGATCAACTGGCCCGAGAAGAAACTAACGCGCAGCAACTGTGTCACACCGCGGCCTTAGGGCGTTCTCAGTTTAGGTGTCGGGCGGCGGCGACTGGTGACAACCGCAAAACCCTGTTACATGATCTGGATTGCATTCTCCAGGCAAGGAAAGGAAATCCAGGTCCTAACCAGAAAAAAGGGGTCTCGTGGCTTTTTTCGGGTCAAGGCGCACAATATCCTGGTATGGCGCTTCCTTTGATGCGACACAGTGTGTTCGCCCGGGCATTCGAGGACTGCGCAGACATGGTCCGGGCAACGAGCGGGATCGATCTCATAGCCGGAATTACGGGCTCGGACGACGCGCTTCGTCAGACCGCCCTGGCGCAACCTGCAATATTCGCAATCGAATTTTCATTGGCGCAACTTTACCTGGATTGGGGGATGGAGCCAGTGGCTGTAGCGGGTCACAGCCTTGGGGAATTGACAGCCGCCTGTATTGCGGGCGCAATTGAGCTCGAAGTAGTGCTGCCTTATATCTGTCAACGGGCGGACTTGATGGGACAGCTCGAGCCCGGGGGCGCAATGTTGGCAGTGCGGGCGTCCTACGGTAGCGCACTTTCTCTGACTCGCCAATATCCAGGACTGGAAATCGCTGCAGTGAACGGGGCGGCGTCCGTAGTGCTTTCTGGTAGTGAAACGGACATCGAATCTGCAGTCGGCGCATTCAGGGAGGCAAATGTGCGGACACGCCGGTTGAATGTATCACACGCTTTTCACAGCGCGGCTATCGATCCAATCTTATCTGAATTGAGAACTGCGGCTCAGTCATTCCGCCCCGGTGAATTGCGATTCCCTCTTTATTCCAATCTAACAGGCAGTTTGATCTCGGCTGAGGAACTAACGGCGGATTATTGGGTTAAACATGCACGCAATCCAGTGTTGTTCGGCAAATGCATAGAGGCGATGGCCCCATCGAGCAGTGGATTCTTGGAAATCGGTCCAGGCTCAACGCTGAGTACGTTGACTGAATCGGCGTTGGAGGACAGCGACCCAGAGAAAGTGTTACCGTGTGTCCCAGGTTTGCCGCAACATGGTAGCGTTGAGTACGCAATCGGCCGTGGACTCGCGCTTCACTTCGAACAGGGTTCTCCTATATCTTGGGATGGGGTATTTGGAGAAACAAGCCATCAGCGTTGCGTACTGCCCGGTTATGGTTTTACCCGACAACCTTTTCTGTTTACACCGAATAGACTCGGAGGCATACAGGCTACGTCGGCGGCATTCCAATTTCAGCACCGTACGTTTGTGCCGTCGTCAAATATTCAAATCTTCTCGTCTCAATTTTCAGAAACCCTGACACCTTTGCTCCGCGAGCATAAAGTGTTTGAGCGGGTAGTGGTCCCTGGGGCGGGCCTTCTTGCACTGGTCGGGCGATTGCCGGGGTTATCAGACCATGGTGGATGTTTCTTGCACCTTGAGGATGTGACATTTCTCCAGCCGCTTATTTTCCAACATGACGAGATTCGCGACGTACAGTTGACGCTTCCGCTAGAGGAGGGCTCGCATCAGTCGGATCTTGAGCTGTCTAGCTTTGAAGCGGGTAATCCTGCCAACACGTTCGTGGTGCATCTTCGCGGCACACGTATTGCGAGGCCTCAGAAGTTAAAGCTTGCAACGGGCTCAATCGAGGATTTGCGCAAGCAATGCAACCTAAGGGAGCAGGCAGAATTTTACACGGAGATTTGGCAACCAGCGATTCATCTAGGGGATCGATTCCGGTGGGTTAATTCCCTTTTTTATGGCGATAATGAACTGTTGGTCAAACTGGAAAGACCCAGACGCAATGAAGCGGCACTGACAGCGTTACCGGGGCTTCTGGACTCAATATTCCAGGGTATCGTTGCTGGTGTCACGCTAGACCCAGAGGATGCCTTGGTCCCTTTCGCGATCGACAAGATATTGCTCGATATCGACGATGTGGAAGATGCGTATTGGGTCAGAATCCGTATTGAGGATATCCAGAATCGGGAAGCGGGCATCCGGGCCGATTTTCAAATTTTCGATGAAAACGGCCGTGTTTTAGGGCAGATACTCGGGTTCCGTGCAAAACGGGTGAATAGCGATAAGTTGCTTGGCGCCAGAGTAAGTTCATCCGGAAAGGGATTTTATTCTCAGGAGTGGATCCAACTTGACGTTGGGCAGGCACAAAGTGACCCCTTTAATAAATTTGTTGTTGTTTCGGATGATGAGAAACTCGGGGTTTCGCTGGTGCATCGCCTTCGCCTGGACGGGGCTCCAACCGATTCTGCCGTTTATTACGCATCGATGCGGGAGTTCTGCGAAACAGGGTATGAGCGTAACCGCGACGGTGTGCCCATCGAGCTGGAAAATTTTCTCCCTGAGGGAGGGCGTGTTGCCCTAATCGTCTTAATTGATCCTACGCCAGGTGAGGGTTCGCCATCCGTCATTACTGACCGAACTTTAGATTTCTTATGCGAGCTCGACCGGCTGTTTTCGTGTACGCAGGCAAGCCCCTCTATAGATATAACGCTGGTCACGACAGGTGCACTATGGTTTGAAGGCGAGTTGCCGACTGGGGTGACCGCATCCTTCGGCGCTGCCATAGGATATGCCAGGAGCGCAAGAAAGGAGTCCATTAGCGGTAGCTGGCGCATTGTGGATACTGATCCAGACTGGACTCGTGATCAGACAACAGATGAACTCAGTCGACTGTTTTTGACAGACGTGATGACGCAGGGCGAGATCATTTGTCGTGAGGATCGCAGGTATCGTAGGGAAATTTCGAAACTCGAAATAAGCCAAAAAGACCTAAGACCGTTTTCGGACGAGACAAGTTGTCTGATTACGGGTGGGCTCGGTGGTCTTGGCCTTGTGGCCGCGAAACAGCTGGCCGATAGAGGTGCGAAAACTATCTGGCTGATAGGAAGAAGCAAACCCGGCGCTGATGCGCGTGCGGTCATTTCGAGCCTGGAAGAAGCCGGTGTTGGCATATTTGTACGCCAGGTAAATATCGAAGAACCTGCCGCAGTTGCTTCGCTGATCGAGGAGATCCGGCGTAATGGCGTTCCCCTTAGAGGTATATATCACTGCGCGGGCGTGCTTGAGGACCGCACCGCAGGTCGGTATTCCCGATCCAATTTTGACGGGGCGGTTCGGCCTAAGTTACTCGGTGCGCTCCTGCTAGACCAGATGACGGCAGATGAGCCGATCACTGAGTTTGTATTGTTTTCTTCAATCTCTGCAGTGTTTGGAAATATGGGGCAGGCGGCTTACGGCGCAGCGAACGAGTCAATGGCCACGGTTGCTGCCAGTCGTGTTCGTCGAGGGCTTCCGGCACTGGTATTGGAGTGGGGCCCCTGGCGAGATATCGGCATGGCTGCCAGGCAGGGCCCGGATCTGTTGAGCAGGCTCGCGACACAAGGCTTTCATGCGCTTACGAGCGCCGAGGGCAGCGAGCTTCTGGGGCAGGGCTTAATGGGCGAACGGGTCAAGGTGATTGCTGCAATCCTGGGTGACGGTGAGTCGGTTAAAGATTCACCAGAGGGCCGGCTGGTGGCGAGTGATATCGGACGGCCAGAGAAGCAGAACGAGACGCCCTTTCTGAGAGACTTGGTGGGCCTCTCTTTCGCTGAAACGATACAGAAGCTCAGCGACTATCTTTATTCCGAAATCAATGCCGCACTTAAGGGAAGCGGCAAAGGTGAAGTCGGGGAATTTACGCCACTTTTTGACATTGGCCTGGATTCGCTCGGTGCAGTCGAATTACGGAACAGGGTCGCCAGTGCACTCGGACTCAAACTTAGGAGCACCGTACTTTTCGACTACCCTAACATTAATGCCCTCTCAAACTATTTGGCGGAACGTTTCACTATATCCGGTGATGTGAGGACAGTCTCGGATGATCGACGTCAAGACAGCGGCGCAGGTGGGCCCGGTTGGAGCTCTGAGCTGCCGCCAGATACCTCGAATGAAAAGTCTCAAAGCAGCGCAGTAGATGGTGATATCGAGGACTTGCTGAGAAGGGAGCTCAGCAGTTTTGACTAATCGCGAAGAGGCGAATGAGGAACCGAGTAGGCGCGAACTTATGTCCCGCGCTCTGGAAGAGATCAGGGGCCTGCGCAAGGAGGTTGGACAACTCCGTAGTCGACAAGTTGAACCTGTTGCAGTTATAGGGGTGGGTTGTCGTTTTCCCGGTGGGGCGGACGACGTGGAAAAACTGTGGCAATTGCTGCGTGATGGCCGCGATGGATTGACAGAAACCCCCGCGCATCGTTGGGATAAGGACCGCCTGTTTGATTCTAATCTTGAAACGCCCGGGAAGATCTGTAGTTCGCGTGGAGGATTTATCACCGATGGCCTGAGTTTCGACGCAGGGTTTTTTGGTATCGCCCCAGTCGAGGCGCAGAGTCTCGATCCCCAGCAGGCTCTCCTCTTGGAGGTTGTCTGGCAGGCGTTTGAACAGGCGAACATTGACCCAAGTGCAGTTTACAATACCAAGACGGGTGTCTTTATTGGCGCGAGCAGTCCAGATAATGCTGTGCGACTGATGGGCGGGCTTTTAGATCGTGTCGATGCTTATCATGGAAGTGGCTGTGCATTCGCGCCACTAGCCGGCCGGGTTTCTTATCAATATGGCCTACTTGGCCCAAGCTTTGTGGTCGATACGGCCTGCTCATCTTCGTTGGTTTCGCTTCATTTGGCCCTTGATAGCCTTCAGAAAGGCGAGTCCGACATCGCGATTGCCGGTGGCGTACAACTTAATTCACACCCCGGTTTTTCAGTTACTTTTTCGAAAGCAAAAATGTTGTCCCCGGATGGACGTTGCAAAACGTTTGATAAGGACGCAAATGGGTATGTTCGCGGCGAGGGATGTGGCGTAATTATTCTCAAAAGAGTAAGTGATGCCAGAGCGGATGGGGACACAATAATGGCGCTCATGCGGGGTTCTGCAGTAAATCAGGATGGGCCCAGTGGAGGGTTGACGGTTCCAAGTGGGCCAGCGCAGGCGAGAGTCATCCGTGATTCGCTGCAAAGTGCCGGACTTTCACCCAACGATATATCATATATAGAGGCTCATGGGACAGGCACCGCCCTAGGAGACCCTATTGAGGTTGGCGCCCTTGGTGAAGTATTTGGGGGCGGGCGGCCCGAAGATCATCCATTGATTATTGGCTCGCTGAAGACTAATTTCGGTCACCTCGAGGCGGCCGCCGGTATTGCTGGGGCCATCAAAACGATCCTCACACTTCAGAAGCGAAAGATACCGCCTCACTTGAACTTGGTCACACCGAATCCATTGATCGACTGGGCTGAATTACCCATCAGAGTGGCCAAGGGAAAGCCGATAGAACTTCCTGAAAATGGACGGGTCAATGCAGGGGTCAGTTCATTCGGGTTTAGCGGCACGAACGCCCATGTAGTTTTCTCAACATGGGATGACGATCCTGTTTCATCAAAAAGCCTCCCATCGACTGGCCCAGTTGTTCTGCCCATTTCCGCGCGAAGCGACTTGGCGCTGACCTCACTAGCGAGGCGGTACCAAGAGATTTTGACTGATGGTTCAGCTGATCCGGGTGCTATTGCCGCAGCAGCGTGGCATTCACGGGCAAAGCACGACCATCGGATAGCAGTCGTTGAAGATGATAGAGAGAAACTATCTGCAAAGCTCGGTTCTGTTGTCAATGGAGTACAGGAATCAGGCGTCATAAAGGGTGTAACAGGAAGTGGACCCGACAAGGTTGTTTTCGTTTTTTCGGGCCAAGGATCTCAGTATTCGGGAATGGCGCTGGGCCTTTATGACAGTAATGTGGAATTTCGGAACGCTGCCGATCAATGCGCGCAACTCATTGGCGACCTCAGCGGTCTGTCTATTCTTGATGTAATACGTGATGATGAAGGGAAGATAGACAAAACCCAATATGCCCAGCCAGCGATTTTCCTTGTCCAATATGCACTATCCCAGTTATGGAAATCGCACGGGGTAGTTCCGGCAATGGTGGTGGGCCACAGCGTTGGAGAGATTGCAGCCGCGTGTGCGGCAGGGGTGCTAAGCCTCCACAACGCAGTGAGACTGGTTTTGTGTCGGGCCAGGCTGATGGGAGAGGTCAAGGAGCACGGAGGATTGTTGGCCGTGTCTTTAGCGGAAGATGTTGCAGTCCGGTTACTGGATGACAATGATCTAACCGTGGCTGCGATAAATGGTCCGAATTCAACGGTTATAGCGGGGCCGTTGCCTAATTTGACCAGGCTTGAGACGAAGTTACGAGACATGGGTGCCAAAGCCCGTCGGCTGAAGGTCTCCCATGCGTTTCACTCACTCATATTTTCAGCTGCAGCGAAAAGTTTGGCTTCAGAGCTTCACGATCTTGAGTTTAAGAAGCCTAGCTGTCCCATCGCACTCAACGTCTTGGGTGAATACCGACCGGGTTTCGCAATAAGCGCCGAATATTGGGCCCAACAGATGATTTCGCCAGTCCGTTTCTACGACTGTGTCAGCAGTCTCTTAGCGATGTCCCCTGGACCCTGGGTAGAAATAGGCCCACATCCAACCCTGTTGCCAATGGTTCGGGAGAGTATCGAGGGTAAGAATCCCGAAGGCCTGGAGGTTGATAATAGTTTAATACCAAGCTTAAAGCGCCAGTCACCGGATTCGAGAACCTTCTCTGAAGCATGCGCGCGACTTTGGGTAAGCGGTAGCAAGATCGACCTGAGATACAACTTAAAAAGGGACGTCGATTTACCGAAGTACCCCTTTCAGCGAAAGCGATACCAGGTAGAGTCGGCCGATGTGGTCTCGGGATATTCTCCGCCCGGATTGACCGCTCAGAGTTGGGTAAAGCAACTCGCTTCCCCTTTAGTCGATTGGGAAGTTTTTCAAAGCGAGGTCTCAATGCGGCGATACCCGGAGTTGGACGATCATCGGGTCTTTGGTCGTCGAGTGGTTGCCGGCGCGTTTCATTTAGCAATTCTGGCGGAATGTATTTACGCAAATCTGGGCAGAACAGGATTCAAGTTGAGTAACGTTAACTTTCCCCTTGCAATGAGCCTGCCCGGGGATGCGAACCGGCACATTCAAGTCGGGTTCGAGAAGGAAGGCGCAGAAAGTCGGCGCTTTCAACTTATCAGCTTTGTTGATACAGATTCGCCAGAGCGCCAACACGTCAGTGGGGAGCTTGAGGATTCCCAGCGGAGTATTCGACAACCAGTATTAGGCGCTGATGGTCAAATGTTCCTGGAGCCTGTGTCGCCAGACGCAATCTATTTAGCGCAGCGGGCAAGAAATATAGACGTCGGACCAAGTTACCACTGGTTGAAAGAGGTTGAAGTGGGAACATGGCAGGCCCGGGCCGTGTTGCAACGACCAGAAATCGTGGGAGAAGTCCCGCACTGGTTATTGCCTCCTGGCCTAGTCGATTCATGTTTTGGCATATTTGTTTTTCTCTCAGGAGCGCCAGAAAACGAGACTTTCGTACCTGTCGGCTTTGACAGCATCGAGCATCGTAAGACCTCTTCGGCGGGACCCTTTGGTGCAGACATCGCTCTAACTCATGTGGACCTTGAAGCAGGGGAGTTGGCCGGTAAAATTATAATTAAGGATCAAGATGGAGGCGCGGTATTGGTTCTGCAAGGAATCAAGGCACGACGCACCACTAGGGAAGCGTTACTGGGCGAGGAACTCGTCAGTGGCGAAGATTTTCTGAGAATGGAATGGCCCGAAATCAGGACCGCTACCAAATCATTGCCGAATGGCGCGTGGCTTGTATTTACCGACCCTTTCGGCGTGGGTGAGTCGATCGCGGAGTTTCTCCGAGAAAAGGGGAACGTGGTTCATTGTGAACCTCTTGATCAAGTTGACTCAGAAAACCAAGGATCAGAAAGTGTCGATCAGGTTGTCGAAAAGTCACTTTGGCGAAATTTGCCGTCACATGCACAGAGCTGGGCCGGAATCGTCAACTGTTGGCCTCTTGGCGTTATCAACGCCATCGAAAGGGGAACCGAAAAAGCTCAGCGTGTTATCTGCGGAAGCATTCTGGCAACTGTACAAGCGTTGCGGGCTCGATCCAGTAATTCCTCGTACTATGTCCTTACCCAGGGGGCCGTGAGCACGAACCCAAAAGATCTGGTATTGCATCCTCACCAATCGTCGGCATGGGGCTTGGTGCGCACTATTGTCCGAGAGCTTCCTGACTTCCCGATACAGATCGTCGATTTGGAAGGGGGCAGCGAGTCTTATCCAGTAGAGACGATTTCTTCCGCGTTCCTGTACTCAGCAACGGAGCGCCAGATTGGCATACGAGGGGCCAAGGTTTTGACTCCTCGGCTTACTGCGGTGTCACGCCCAGAGGGCCGCGGCCTTTTGATTAGACCCGATCGGGCGTACATGGTGGTTGGTGCGCATGGGGGGCTAGGAGCCTCAGTGGTGAAATGGCTCGTAAATCAGGGCGCACAGGAGTTGGTAATGGTTGGGAGACGCCCTCATGCCGATTCTCCCGCGGTTAAGTTCCTGACGAGTTTCGGAGAAAGGCGGTTGAAGATCCATAACCTAATTTTCCCAGAAAACGTTGATTTTGATGTGTCAACCCTACAACTCGATACCGTTGAGCGCCCACTTGGCGGAGTCTTGCATCTTGCTGGAACTTTATCGGATCAGAATATCGAAACCATGGCATGGAGTGAGTTCTTCAGCCCGTTTCCCGCTAAGGTCGACGTAGCCGTTAACTTAGTTAAGTATATTTCGAGAATGCCCGAGGTCCCACTGGTGATGTTTTCTTCCCTCGCTTCTTTGATCGGAAGCCCAGGTCAGTCAAACTACGCGGCGGCGAATGCCTTTCTTGACGGGTTGGCTGCCTCGGGCAAAAGCAACGTTTTCTCAATCAATTGGGGTCCCTGGGACGGGCCGGGAATGGCGGATCGAATTCCACCGAATTTAAGAGCAATATTGATGGACGGTGGTGTTGGCTTTTTGGCTCCCGAGGCGGCTCTTGCTGTTCTCGGAGACATTGAGTTGGATTCCGGGGGGCACTGCGTTGTTGCTACAGTTGATTGGGCCCGATGGCCTGATAAAGGAGGGGTATTCGACCGCCTTGTCCAAGGTTCGCCGGATACAACAATCGGTGGGGCGTTGCGGACTCAATTGCAGCAACGACCGAAAGCTCAGCGTCGGGGTTTGCTCCTCAAAAAACTTACCGAAATGGTCGCGGGTGCACTGCATCTTGACCGGGAATCGATTAGCCCTCGAGCTCGATTATTTGATCTTGGAATAGATTCGTTGACCGCTATGCAACTGCGTAGCGCGCTGCAATTGGATCTTTCGACTAAGCTCGAATCGACTCTGCTATTTGATTACCCCACGCTTGAAAAGCTTGCAGTCCACATTTTGGATCACTATGTCAATGAAGATGTTGCCAAAGCAAGTCAAAAGAAAAAAGAGGATAGCAATCTTGGGGAAAAGATTGACACATCTAAACTTACGGCGGCCCTTGAGCAACTCAAGGCGAGCCTCAATTAGGCCGGAAAACAACTTCCATGGGTGTTGATCCACAGGTTGTCGCCAGTGCAATCGAAGAAATTGAAGGTCTGAGGCGGCAGGTAGAGAGCCTCAAAGACGAGTCTGTCGAACCGGTCGCTGTCATCGGAGTCGGATGCCGATTTCCCGGTGACGTTCGAACTCCAGATCAATACTGGGACTTTTTAAAGCAAGGCAGCGATGGTATCGTGCCAATCCCGCCCGACCGCTGGGATTCGGCTAAATATTTCGATCCTCGAGCAGGAATTCGGGGAAAGATGACGACCGACCGAGCCGGTTTTCTCTCAGATGTTAAAGACTTTGACTCGGGGTTTTTTGGCATTTCGCCGAAAGAGGCTGCGAGTATCGATCCGCAACACAGGATATTACTTGAGGTTGCTTGGGAGACGTTTGAAAATGCTTCGATTGCCCCTTCTTCATTAGAAGGGGGGCGTGTTGGGGTGTACGTCGGAATCTCCAATTTCGAATACGGAGCCCGCTTGTTATGGCCTTCCGACCCTAAAGATATTACACAGCACTCGGGTATCGGTGGGATGCTCTGTGCGGCTGCGGGACGTTTGTCTTATACGTTTGGCTTCTGCGGCCCGAGTATGAGTATTGACACCGCCTGCTCTTCATCGTTGGTGAGCACCCATCTGGCCTGTCAAGCGATCCGAGCCGGGGAATGCGACATGGCTCTCAGTGCGGGCGTAAATCTGTTTTTCGGCCCACAGACCCACATCAACTTTAGTCAGGCACGTATGCTGTCCCGCGATGGTCGTTGCAAAACGTTTGATGCCAGGGCGGATGGGTATGGGAGGGGTGAGGGCTGTGGAGTAGTCTTGCTTAAGCGTCTCTCGGCGGCCCTTGAAGATCAGGATCATATACTCGCAATGATTTCCGGTAGCGCGGTCAATCAGGACGGCCCAAGTGGAGGGATCACAGTGCCAAATGGGCCTGCCCAAGAGCGAGTAATCAAATCGGCACTCGCTCAATCCAGGATCGATCCTGAGGAAATTGGTTATGTCGAGGCGCATGGGACAGGCACGCCATTAGGAGATCCGATTGAAGTTGCCGCGTTAGCCCGCACCTTTAAAAAGCGCGAGACTCCGCTTTTTGTGGGTTCAGTTAAAGCGAATGTGGGCCATCTTGAATCAGCTGCAGGAGTTGCGGGACTAATCAAGGTAATCCTGATGGTCGCAAATCAGGGAATTCCAAAGCAGTGCAATTTTGAAACACCGAGTGACAAGATTGACTGGGATTTCGCGTCAATGCTTTCGATACCCGAAGTTACCCGATCTTGGAACTCTATGCAGCCGCATGCGGGCGTGAGCTCCTTCAGTTTCTGTGGTACCAACGCCCACGTAGTGGTGTCGCCGCCACCACAGAATAATGATCCGGCTCCCATCGACCCTTTATCGGACTCGGGGGTTATTCTTCTCTCAGCTCAGAGCGAGGCTGCCCTTGTCGAACTGGAGAGTAAGCTCGGAGTGCATTTCGATCGGGCCACATTTGAAAATAAGAAAAGAATGCTTGCTACCTTGGCGCGGGGTCGCAGTCATCTCAGATTTCGGCGGGCACTAAACTGGCGGAAGGAGAATGGCCGCACGCCATTTTCGACAAACCGGGCTGGACATAGCGGCCGTGTAATCGAAGCAGGATTCACGAACATCAACTACCTTTTTACTGGACAGGGGTCTCAGTATCCGGGGATGGGCTTATCCCTTTATAACCGGTTCGAAACGTTTAGATCTTCTCTTCAAGAGTTAGACGAGGTGGGAAAAGCGATTACGGGCTGGAGCATTATTGCCCAGCTCCGTGAAGCTGATGATAAACAGCCACTAAATTTCTTAAGAGATACATCAATCGCGCAGCCGATCTTGTTTGCATTGCAAATTAGTCTATTCAGGTTATGGGAACACTTCGGCCTTCGTCCATCGCAAGTTCTGGGTCATAGTGTCGGTGAATTTGCAGCGGCAGGCATCGCAGGTGTCTTCGATTTGCACGAGGCTTTGGGAATCGTTATAGAACGAGGGCGGTTGATGCAGGAAGTCTGCTCACCTGGGGCAATGATCGCGGTACGGTCTACCTACCAATTTCTGGACCCGATTTTGGAAAACCATGTTGATATCGAGCTATCTGCCGTAAACGGGGCGGAAAGGCTCGTTTTCGGTGGTCCGGTGGATTCGATTGACGCTTTCGCCGAGGAGTTAACAACCCAGGAGATCGGCCACAGATTGCTGCCGGTCGACCGGGCCTTCCATACAACCGCTATGCATCCTGTCGTTGAACCATTTAAATCCTTTCTTTCGACTCAGGAGTTTCGAGCGCCCCACATCCCAATAGCGCTTAATGTATCTGGCGACTGGGCGGGTCACGATCAGCCAAATGCGGCCTATTGGGTCAAACAGCTCACAGCTCCCGTAAGGTTCGACCTGTGTATGTCGACACTTCTGCAGCAGACCCCCGCACTATTTCTGGAAATTGGGCCGCGTCCCGTTTTGATAACCCATGGTAAAGAGATCACTGCAGTGCACGATAGAGCGGGTGACTCTGTCTGGGCGTGCAGTTTGCATCCCAAACGGTCAGAGACAGAAGAAATATTCAACGTGGTAGGGAGTCTTTTTTGCGCCGGCGTCGATTTTGACTGGTCAACGATATGCCCCGGCCCACTATCTGCCAAGAGACTGTTACCAAATTATCCGTTCCAACGGCAAACCTACTGGCTTGCCGAGACGGACCGAAAGACCGTCAATGAAGCCGGGGCTCACCCTTTACTTGGTATGGAGCTTCTGTCGCCGGCACTTGACCTGCAGACTCGTGTTTTTTCTCGGTCATTGAGTGTTTCAGAGATGCCATGGCTTGCCCACCATCAGGTTTTTGGGACGCCTATCCTGCCTGCAGCTGCATTTCTTGAGATCATGATGGCTGCTTCTCAGGTTATTGGGCGTCCCCTGAGCATTGGAGATTTTCATATATCACAGGCGTTAGAGGTTCCCCTCAAAGAGGCCGTTGAACTTCAAACAGTGATAGAGCTTGTTAGCGGGTCAAAAGAGGCTGTCAGGGTCTACAGTCACTCGATAACCACGGGCTGGCGGCTGCATGCTTCCGCCAGTTTGCTTGACTCTAGTCTCGAGGAAACCCCGAACCCCGATTTGTCAGATCGGTCAGACGCAAAAGCCATTGATCCGGATAAATTTTACAACCGAATGCGTCTGGCCGGCGTATTGCATGATGAAGAATTCCGCGCAATTAAACAAATTTGGGAGATGCCTAATGAAATCATCGCTAAATTGCATACGCAAGAGTCCGCTAACGAAGCCACGGAATTCTTAATACATCCGGCTTCGTTGGATGCGGCGATACAGGTCGCAGCGGTAGCGTTGCGTCATCAAGAGATGGCTTTCCTGCCTGTCGCAGCAAGACGAATAGAATTTACCGGGATGGGAATTAGTCCGGATACCGTACGCGTCAAATTAAACAGCGCGCTCCAGTTGGGGGATCGTGAGTTGATCGCTTCGGTAGATATCTTCAGTGGTGGACGATGTGCAGCGAGAATTGTGGATTTGGTTTTTACCCGTGCTGACCTAACTAAAATGCGTCAGCACCACAATCCTTCGGCATGGTGTTATGGCACAACCTGGATAGAGACACACCCCCCAAGAATTCGGTTGGACAAGGCGCTTAATTTGGATGTGCTTTCTGGACTAGGTGAGCGAGAGGCGCGAAAGTTTGCCGAGATTGCCGACCATTACGCCAGTTTGCTGCCAGATCTGGATGTACTGGCCAGACGTTATGCAGTTGTTGCGATTATGAGCTTGGGTGATTTTTCCAGAAATTTCTCCGGGGCGACCCTTTCGGATATTCAACCATGCGCCCAATTACCCCAAGAGCAACGACAGCAGTTCTACCGATGCCTACAGATGCTCTTGAAAGAAGATGCTCTTGCCAATTCCACATTGGCTGCAGATCAGAATAAAACCGGCAAAGCCGCTGTGATTAAGGACGAGTTGAAGAAGCTCTCGAGTGAGGCAAGGGAATTGTCAGATCGAACTTCATTTGTTTGCCCGGAGATTGACATTGTTGCTCGCTTTGGGTCGCAGTTGAGCGAGATCCTGCTGACCAAAGTAAACCCTTTGGATTTGCTCTTTCCAAAAGGAAATTTGTCTGATGGCCTCAAGTTTTATCAAGAGTCTCTCGCAGCCAAAGCGTTAAATCAAGTCGTGTGCCGATTGATGGCAGAGGTCATCGAGATAACGCAAACGAGAGGGGAATTACGTGTACTTGAAGTGGGAGCCGGCACCGGTGCGACCACGGCAAGCGCATTGGAGGGTCTTAATGGCAACTACGCCGAATATTGTTTTTCTGATATTTCGCCGTTGTTCACCCGACAAGCTGAAGAACGGTTTGGTTCGCAAGATGGATTTTCAACCCGTATTTTGGATATCAGTGCTCGGTCTGAAGAATTCGGCGCAGTTGCGGGCGAGTTCGATATTGTTATTGCGGCCAACGTAGTTCATGCCACCGAATCGGTGCAGGCAAGTCTAACAAATATCCAATCCCTTCTTGCTCCCGGGGGGGTGCTAGTTCTCTTGGAGGCCCAGCCAGGTCAGGATTGGCTTGAACTCGTATTCGGAAACATAACTGGTTGGTGGAGTTTCTCGGATGAGAGGCTTGGGCGAAGCACGCCGTTACTAGATGCTCCGGAATGGTACGAGGCCCTGAAGGCCGCCGGATTCGACCGGGTCAAGCAAGTAGTGGGCGATGGTGGGACTTTGAACATCGCAAATCAAACCATTCTGTTAGCCCAAAAAGACCAGTCTGTTTCAAAGTTGGTGACCCCCTTAGAGCGCATCCTGGTGATTGCGACTGAACGGAAAAGCATAGAACAAATGGAGGCTATCACTGGAATCGAACGAGGAGTATTTCAGTATGTGGCGCCAGTATTGCTTGAAAGCGTGTTACCTGCTTGGGAGCAAAGTGCTACGCCTTCACCGAGAAAAATTATTGTAATACCGGACCAAATTGAACTATCGGCGTTGGGCAAACCGGACCCAGTCACTCAGGTGCTTGCGAATACTAAGACAATGCTGGCCACGCTCCAGCAAATTGGTGCAGCAACGAACGAAAGCCCAATCCAGTTGACCGTGATCACTGTCGCCGCAGTCTCTGCCGGTGGGGCGAACAACATTGCAATCAACCGATTGAATCAGGCAGTCCTAGCGATGGCACGAACTGCCGAGATAGAGCATCCATTGTTATCAGTCCAATGTATTGATCTCGATCCAGCCGGAGTAAGCCAACCTTCGATAGGTATGAAGGAGTCGCTGAGGCGCATGGTTCTGGGTCCAGAGCAATTGGAACAAGCCTGGGTACGTTCCGACGGTGCGATCTTGGAACCCCGTCTAGGTCGTTTTAGTCGCGATGTAGAAACTTCTGTGCTCCCCATTCATGAGAAAGGTGTTTACCTCATTACTGGAGGGCTCGGCGGGTTAGGTCGTTCCGTTACAGAGTGGCTTTTGACGAAGGCAACCGCCTTGCATATTGTGTTATTGGGTCGCTCAGACCCAAATGAGGAAGAGCGCCACTGGCTTTCGCAATGTAGTACCTCTTCTGCGGCTGTCGAATACCGACGAGTCGATGTGACCGATCTGGATTCATTGCGAACAGTAATTCCGTTGGACACCATTTCCCGTCTTTCAGGTGTAGTGCATGCGGCAGGGGTTCTGAATGATCAGTTACTCTGTGATGCGGACTGGGCCACATTTGAAGCAACACTTAGCCCGAAAATAAGGGGTGTTTGGAATCTTGATCAATTGTTATCTAAGGCAAAGCTTGACTTTTTTGTGACCTTTGGCTCGATCGCCAGCGTCTTCTCTCCCAAGGGGCAAGCAAGCCATGCGGCAGCCAACGCGTTCTTAGATGGAATGTTTTATTACAAATCAGCGATTGACCAGCCGTTGACACATTTTCAATGGGGCCCGTGGGATCAGGTCGGCGCAGCTTCTGAGAGAGACATGCAAGAAGGCCTGTTGAAACTAGGCATAACACCCTTCAAACCCTCTGAAGGGGTTGATGTTCTAGAAAGATTGCTGGGGCTTGGCCCTAATTGCATCTCGATTATCAATGTCGACTGGGGGAGGTTCATTGCTCATTGGCCGCGCCGGAGATTATTGGATGAGATTGCAGTTAGTGAAGCATCAGCTAGAGGTGGAGATCTTTCGCAATCGGAAAACTCAGCCTCTTCTGTTTCGGACCCATTTGACTCCAGCCTAGCCGAACGCATTCAGCGCCTTCCCTCCCGTCAGGCGGAAAATCTAATGATTGGAAAATTAACTGAACTTGTCGCTCCTGTTCTTGGAATTAATGACCAAGACCAAGTTGATGTGGACCTCGGGTTCTTTGATCTCGGATTGGATTCACTAACATCTGTCGAGCTTCGAGAGGCGATTGAAAATAAGTTATTGTTGCCACTCGACTCCACCAGCATCTTTAAGTACCCTACGATCCGCTCTCTTTCCGGTTATCTTGTGACACTTGTGAGAGTAGATCATGGTCTGGATTTTGAGTTAAAACAAAAGAGCGGTGATGAAAAGACTTTGTCCGGCGACGTTCAGCATGAATCTATGTTCGACCAAGACGATATTACCAACATGACAGACGCAGAACTGTCTGATTATTTTGACAGCCACCTTGACGGGTGAGTGTGACAAGTCGCTGAAGCAATCTCTTTAAGTAATAAGGCAATATCCAGCGATGACTGATAACGTTTCTGCAGCAGAAAAAATATCCGTAAAACGTGAAGGTCTCTCACCTTTGCAGAAGGCGGCGCTTGCGTTGCGGAATGCAGAAAAACGAATTCGAGCGCTTGAGCATGCAAAAACTGAACCGATTGCGATAGTCGGTATGTCATGCCGTTTCCCCGGCGCACCATCTGTTGACGACTATTACCGACTCCTGTGCGATGGTACCGATGCCATCACAGAAGCACCCAAAGAACGATGGGATCTCGACGAACTTTATGATGTCAATCCAAACGCGGCTGGCAAGATAAATACCCGTTATGGTGGATTTATCAGTGATGTCGACAAGTTTGATGCACGTTTTTTCGGGCTCTCTCCGCTTGAAGCGCGATTGATGGACCCGCAGCACCGCTTGAGTCTCGAACTCGTCTGGCATGCACTGGAAGATAGCGGGCTAAGACCAAGTGGCCTGCGTGGTTCACGAACCGGTGTTTTCGTAGGAGTGACGCAAAACGATTACGGGGTTGCCCAGTTTGCTGGGCCAAGAAATGACATTAGGGCTTTTTCCGGGACGGGGAATGGCTTTTGCTTCACTGCTGGCCGTATAGCTTTTCAGTTTGGCTTTAATGGCCCAGCGGTGGCGGTTGATACCGCTTGTTCATCTTCGCTGGTAGCGCTGCATCAGGCTTGTGGCGCTCTTCGCGCCCGTGAATGTGATTTTGCTGTGGTAATTGGAACGCAACTTAACTTAACACCGCCAATGCAGATCTTTCTTTCCAGGACCCAAAGCTTCTCGCCGACCGGCCGATGTCGTGCCTTCGATGCAGATTCAGACGGTTTTATCCTGGGTGAGGGTGTGGGCGTGCTTGTTTTACGTCGGGAATCTGACGATTCGATTGGTGGAAGCCCACCTCGGGCTATGTTGCTAAATTGCGGGGTTAATCATGATGGCCCAGCAAGCGGTCTGACAGTTCCCAATCAGAAAGCGCAGGAAGACCTTATTCGCGGATTGCTCGAACTGTCGCAGGTATCGCCTAATATGATTGGTTATATCGAGACGCATGGCACTGGAACCCCGCTTGGGGATCCTATCGAAATTGGGGCATTACGTAATGTGTTTGCTTCGCGAGATATAGACCGACCTTTACTTATCGGTTCAGTGAAAAGCAACATTGGTCATCTTAGTGCTGCTGCCGGCATGGCTTCAATTATCAAGTCTGTGCTGATGCTTGAGACAGATCAGGTTTTTCCACAAATTCATTTTCGCCGCCCGAATTCTAAAATTCCATGGGATGGATTTAACGTCGAGGTTCCGACCTCAATCGCAAAATTTTCATCGGGAGGCGAAACACCAGTAGTGGGTGTTAGCAGCTTTGGCCTGAGTGGCACAAATGCTCATGCTCTGTTTAAACGAGCCACGGCAACTGTTTCCTGCTCTAAGGACTCAACACAGAGCCAACCTGCATTTCTCGCGATTTCGGCAAGAGATTCTCGTGCTTTTGGTTTGTTAGTGAATAAGCATTCGGAGTTAATTAACGCTATAGGTGATGGGGAGAGTTTTCGCAGGTATTGCGACACAAACAATCTGGCCCGAGATCATTTGGAAATTCGTCGCTTGATTATGGCGGTGGATAAGAGTGATGCCTTAGTACAATTAGAAAAATGTGCAACCTGGAGCCTCACCCCTGAGTGCGTCGCGCCTCGGAAACCGAAATCCACTGCATTTGTGCTTACCGGCGAACCCGAATTTTCCCAGCATCTGTACAAACATCATGGCCAATACCGGGATGCCTGGAATCAGTGTTGTGAGGCGATTGGCTTTGACGCATCAAAGGCGGTGGTCGATCCAAAGACCTGTCTTGGACGGCAGGCTGATTTAGTTTCTTGGTACGCCCTGGCCGGTCTTTGGAAAAGTTGGGGCGTTAGTCCTGATCTGTGCGTTGCATCAGCACATGCCCGAACGATAGCGTCGGTGATTCTCGAAAGCCTACCCCTTAACGAAATTGTTAGGTCGGACGGGAAATCATCCAATAACCAGGCACCCGATGTATTGATCGATTCAGAGTTAGTGCTGGCATGGGAGCAGTATTGCCCAGAGCCGAGCCAACATAAAACCAGGGGATTGACCTTGGCGGAACAACTCAAAAGTCAAGGAGTTGAGAACGTGGTGATGCTTTCTGGTGGTGGAGAACTTTCAGAATATTTTGAAAAACTCAACGTGATTTCCGCCCCGTCAGGGACAGACCCGTGGGTGAGTCTGTCGACATCGATTGCGAATTTATACGAGAAGGGTTTTGAACTATCTTGGTCGAAGATACAGGTATCGAACCCGTCTCGAGTTCGCTTGCCACTATATCCATTCAGCCGAGAATCATATTGGGTCGATCTAAATCAGATATCTGAGAAGCGCTCACGAGAGCCTCAGGACTCAGATAAGTCTGTGGCAGACAACCTGGACATAAAACACATTTTCTCTAAACAATGGGCTGATCTTACCGAGAAAACCCTCTCACTTGCCCACTCTCAACTAGGCAATTATTCAAAAACAAGAATAAAGAACGTAAGAGTGAACGAGTACCCAGCCGAGATCTCCTGTGGAGATTGGCGACTTAGAGTAGTGACCGCATCCGACTCCAATCTTCTGGCTAAAAAGACCGCTAACCCTCATGACAATTCCTTGAGAGCCCCTCTTAGCCCAGCGGAGGCTGAAGGGTCCGGACCCAGCTTTGGGGACACCGTCGGCACAGTTCTTGTTTGGAATCATGAGAAACCCCAGACACCCCGAGCGGAGCTTAATGATCAAAAACCGGCGCCTCGGGTGCTGAACCTGAAACCGAGGGCCTCTTTAACCATGATGCTTGCGGGAGTCGGAGATCAGTATCTGAATATGGGTAGCGGTCTTTATCGCAGCCAAACGGACTTTAGGCAGGCGTTTGACCTTTGTGCCGAGCATCTTCAATCGCTTCTGGCTCGGGACATTCGTCAAGACCTATTCCGTGAGCAAGCGGACGGATCTACCAGCAACTCCTCAAGTGCACCAGACTTTCGCGCAATGTTGCGACGCGGGAGCCTGGAGTCTACGCAACCAGAGGTCGAGGGTTTGGAGGCAACCGAGATTGTTCAGCCCTTAATGTTTTCGTTTGTTTACTCCCTTGCCACTATGTGGCAGAAAGTTGGTCTGAAACCTGATGCGCTGATTGGCTACAGCGTTGGCGAATATGTAGCCGCGTGCCTTGCCGGTGTATTTTCCTTGCCCGATGCGCTCGCCATAGTTGCAACGCGTGCCAAATTAATTGCAAAAATGCCCCGAGGCGGGTTGATGGCTGTACCGTTGAGTGAAAAAGACTGTCAACCACTGCTTGGGGAATCGGTGCATGTTGCGATAACAAGCAGCCCAAAACAGACAATTCTGGCAGGGACGCCAACGTCGCTAGAGGAAGTGCAGTTAAGTTTAAAGGCGAAAGGGATTGTGGCTCGTGCCTTGCCAGGTTCCCACGCTTATCACTCCCCTATGCTCTCACCAGTATCTGAGCACCTTGAGCGGCATTTAAATTTAGTTAAACTTAAGAAGGCATCTATTCCTGTCATTTCAAACCTGACCGGAAAGCCCCTTTTGGAATCCGAAGCAACCAGGCCTGATTATTGGTCGCAGCACACTTGTTCCACCGTTCGATTCTATGAAGGTCTCAGTTTCCTTTTGCAGTCAGGTGACATGGATCTGCTTGAGGTAGGCCCGGGTAGAAGTTTAGGTAGTTTTGCGATGCAGCACCCACTTTATAATAAGACAGGAATTCACAATATGCTGAGCACAATTAGTGGAAAGTGGGAAAACTTGAGCGACGAAAGGGTATTCCTCGATAGCCGGGGCGTTTTCCATCTTCTTGGCCATAACAGCGTTCCAGGGGGTGTTAGGTCATGAGCCGAATAGGAAGATTAGGTGTCATCGGGGCTGGAGTTATGGGTGCCGGTCTCGCAGAGAATGCGGCAGCGAAAGGGCTAGAGGTTGTACTGGTTGACATCAGCGAGGAAATTCTAAAGTCCTGCAAAACCAGTATTCAGCAAAGTCTGAGATTTAAAGGCATGTTTAATAAGCAATCAGAGCCGAAATCTGCCAGTCCACCGGAGGAGATTATCGAGAAAATCCGCTTTACTACAGATTACGCCGAGATAAGTAAAGTGGATTTTCTAGTGGAGAACGCAACCGAGAAAATTGAAATTAAAAAGGAGGTCTATCGTTGCGTGGGGGAAAATCTGGCGGCTACAACTGTGATCGCAGCGAATACCTCTTGTTTCTCGATTACGAGACTGGGCTCATTAATCCCAGTGCCAGAGCGATTACTAGGAATACACTTCATGAATCCAGTTCCTATGAAAAAAACGGTAGAAATGATTCGGGGACACTGGACAACAGAACAGACTATCACTACGGCCCGGGAGTTTCTCGCACAACTCGGAAAACAGGGTATTTTGGTTAACGATTCTCCTGGGTTTGTATCTAATCGGGTACTCATGCTGACTATCAACGAGGCAGTGCTGGTCTTGCAAGATGGGGTGTCAACTGCTGGGGATGTGGACGAGATATTTAAGAGTTGCTTTGGCCATAAGATGGGCCCGCTTGAAACCGCGGACCTTATTGGTTTAGACACAATCCTTTATTCAATAGAAGTGTTGCACGAATCATTCGCTGATAGTAAGTATCGACCCGCTCCCTTATTGAAACGAATGGTTGATGCGGGTCTTCTAGGAAGAAAGAGCAATGCAGGTTTTTATAACTATGGTAGAAAAGTAAATTGATAAATCAAGAGAACGTTGTTTCCGATATAAGGGAGTTTTTAGGTCAGTTTGTTTCAGATTCCGATGTGCCGGTCGATCAAGATTTGTTTGGATCGGGCTTGGTAAATTCGTTATTTGCTATGCAGTTGGTCCTCCACATTGAGTCCGAGTATGGGCTATCCATCTCCAATGAGGATCTTGATTTCGATAATTTCAAATCGCTCGAAGCGATCGCGGGATTCATTGAGCGGAAAAATGGGGAATCGAGTGTTTGATCCACTAGATGACGGGCAAAGAGCTGTCGTCGATCAATTTCGGGATTTTGTCCGCATTAATGTCAGGCCGAATGCTGTTGCTTGGGACGAGAGTCAAGCAATGGACAGGGGAGTGATAGCCGAACTGGCGGACAAAGGCTGGTTGGGTGCGCTCGCACCGAGGGAGTACGGCGGACAGAATATGGATCCATTCCTTTGGGGGGCCTTCTGCGAAGAGATTGGTTCGGCCAGCAGTTCGTTGCTAGGCCTGCCGACGGTGCATGGAATGGCGATCCAGTCTGTGGCCCGGTGGGGAACTTCGGAGCAGAAAACTCAGCTATTGCCAGGCTTGGCCTCTGGCCAAACATTAGGGGCATTTGCACTTACAGAACCTGAGGTCGGTAGCGATGCTGGAAGTATCCAGTGTCAGGCCGTACAGTCGGGAACTAATATAAGAATCAATGGTCAGAAACAGTGGATTACTTATGGCCAGATCGCAGATCTTTTTGTGGTAGTTGCACGCCTAGAGGATAAGCCGACCGCTTTTTTAGTACCGCGTAACACTCGTGGCCTGCAAATTCGGCCAGTCAAGGATATGTTGGGATTTCGCGCGGCGGAACTCGCCAATTTGCATTTCGATGATTGCGAGGTTCCGATTGAACGCATGTTGGGGCAGCCAGGTTTTGGCTTTTCGCATGTAGCTGGAACTGCCTTGGATCATGGACGGTTTTGCATTGCGTGGGGCTGTGTTGGTCTGGCAGAAGGATGTCTACAGATCGCGATGCAGCATTCTTTAGAACGCAAGCAGTTTGGGAAGACTCTGAGCGAGCACCAATTGATCCAGCAAATGCTAGCGAACATGCTTGTGGGCAATCGAGCAGCTCGGGGATTGTGTCTTCAGGCGGCGGACTTGAAACAAAAGCAGGATCCACAAGTCATCATGGAGACCTCTATTGCAAAGTATTTCGCGTCTCAACATGCCGCAAGCGCATCACGTGATGCGGTTCAGATTCTCGGCGGCCTCGGCTGCTCAAGCAGCGGACACGTTGAACGATTTTTCCGTGATGCAAAGGTCATGGAGATCATTGAAGGATCTAATCAGATTCAACAGATAATCATCGCGCGACATGCGACTATGCAATATCGGAAGAATTCTCGCACCAACGTCAAATAGACGTCCAAGACGGATTCGAAAAACCAAAGCCTTCAAGTGAGATCGTTTGGTTGCCAATACGGAGAAAAGTAGGTTGAAGAACGTGGTGAAGTGTGTGGTCTGGGACCTGGATGATACGGTCTGGGATGGAACCCTACTGGAGGATTCAAGCGTCGCAGTTAGACGTGAAATAAAGGCGGCGATTATTGAATTGGATCAAGTGGGCATATTGCATTCGATCGCCAGCCGTAATTCTTTTGAAATGGCGATGGATCGCTTGAAAGCGTCAGGGCTTGCAGAATACTTTTTGTATCCCCAGATTGGGTGGGGTGCTAAATCTGATGCCCTGGGTGTTATCGCTGAGAAGCTGAATATCGGCTTGGATGCGCTTGCGTTTGTTGATGATCAGGAATTCGAAAGAGATGAGGTGAAATTTAACTGTCCGGATGTTACGTGTGTGGATTCACGTGACAAAAAGTCCATTGAGAGCCTGAGAGCAATTCGTCCGCGTTTTATTACCGAAGACTCTGCGGCGCGCCGCCAGATGTACATGAGTGATGCGAAGAGGAACGAAAACGAAGAAAGATTTGAGGGCCCGAAAGAGGAATTTCTAGCCTCACTTCAAATGCGTTTGCGGGTTGCAAATGCGACTGTTGGTGATCTCCAGAGGGCAGAAGAGCTTACCGTCCGAACCAATCAGTTGAATACCACCGGCCTGACCTTTTCTTACGAGGAATTAAGTCAACTTTTAGACTCAGACAATCATCTCTTCTGGATAGCGGGCCTCGAGGACCGTTATGGTAGTTATGGAAAAATCGGCTTGGTCTTGATTGAATTTACGGACGAGGTCTGGCAAATAAAGCTCCTGTTAATGTCCTGTCGTGTCATGGCCCGTGGAATTGGTAATGTGTTGATAAATTTAGTACGGGATTATGCAAAACAGGCGGGAGTTCGTCTTCAGGCGGGGTTCGTTGAAACCGACCGCAATCGGATGATGTACATGACATATAAGTTCAGCCGTTTTGTCGAAATTTCAAAGGAGGGCAACCTTCTTACCTTGGAAAACGATCTTCGTGATGTGAACCCGCCACCGGGTTATCTGGAATTGGATATTTCTAACCTTGCGCTCCCGGTTTCCGTGCCCCTCGAACAAGCTATCAAGCTCTGAAAAGGTGGCTGAAGAATGTCGATTGAAGTTTTCGATCTTGAGGGCATTAAGAATGGTGCCCGTGGTTATTCATCCGTGGTTTCGGACGGTAACTATCTTTATTTCATACCCTTAAATAATGATAGTTTCTTTGGCGAAGTTGCACGGTTTGATCTCAAAAAAGACTTTTGCGACCCAGGCAGCTGGAGTTTTTTCGATACCCAAACACTAGATCCACGAAGTGGGGGGTATATTGGTGCTCTCTTTGATGGACGATGCTTGTATTTAATTCCGCACTGCAATCATGATTTTCACGGGGTCGTTGCAAGGTACGATACAACCAGCGCATTCACAGAACCTAGTTCTTGGGATTTCCAAGATACACAACAGTTTAACGGTGGCAGTAGGGGTTTCGTTAGTGGAGCCTTCGATGGGAAGTATCTTTACTTTGCTCCCTACCGCACCGCCTTAGACGACTACAGTGGACTAGTTACGAGATATGACGTAGCCGGTGGATTTTCCGAGCCAGGGTCCTGGGAATTTTTTGACGTGTCGGAACTTGGGTCGTCTTTACGAGGATTTCATGGTGCAATCTTTCATAAAGGCTTTATAATTTTTGTACCCTACGCAAGGGAAGACCGGACTTTTCATGGCAATTTGGTTCGATATCAAACCTCTGGATTGTTTGCTGACTCTGATTCATGGAGTTTTATCGATCTAGAAGGAATTAATCCGCGCGCCCGCGGTTTTGTTGGCGGCACATCATTGGGCGATTCGATATACCTGGCACCATACTTCGATGGCTGTGATCGATCGGGTCTGGTCGCTATTGGCCATGCTTTCTCTGGCGGCGATATAGTGAATAGTGACTGGCACTTCGTAGATGCAGAAGTGTTTCATCCTCAAAGCCGCGGATTTTTTGGTGCTATAGCCGTGGGTGAAGCTGTTTATTTCATCCCCCATTGTTTGGATGGGGAGGTTTATCATGGCCTGCTTACCAAAATGGATAGTGAAATAGATTCAATTTCTTCCCGCGCTTGGTCCTTTCGGGATATTCGGGAAATAGACAGGTTAACTGGTGGATTTATGGGTGGCGTCTTTGCAGAGGGGTGGATTTACTTGGCACCCTTTGAAAATTCACCAGGCTCGAGACATGGACGCGTTGCTCGCGTTCAGCCATGGTAACCACTCACTTACAGGTACCTTGAGGCGATGAGTATTACAAGTCAACCGGGCTCGCAGGAGCGAGATAAAATCATTCGTCAGCTAAGCGCTCTCATAGAGGAGGTGCTACCCAATGTGCCTGAGCACGATGCGTTGACAAGACCTTTTCTCGAGATGGGGGCCAACTCACTGGTTCTCATGGAACTTCAAAAGACAGTTGAGGAGAAATGGGGTCTTCAGCTGAAACTTCCGATGTTTTTTGAGGAACTGACCAATCTGGGCTCGCTCGTTGACCACATTGAGAAAAGCATACTTAGTCCCTCGCCGGAGTCGGAGAGACCGTCGCGATCTCTTGATTTAACCACGGCTAGCGATCAAAAGAAGGATGGGTTTGGTGTTGCGTTACCGCCACTGGATGGGGTGGGCATTTCAGAAGAGCTAAAAGAACTTTTAAGTGCTCAGATTGACGGCGCCTCTCAAGTCATTACAACCCTTCTCGAGAAACAACTTGCCTTTCTTGCTGAAACGGCGCCCGGAGATCTCCAGGCGGTAACAGTCAATACATCGCCTACCAGATCGACTGCGGTTGAAAAGGTGAATCACACCCAATCTCTCGATAGCGACATTTCTAAGGTTGAGCCACAAAGTTCTGGTTCGACCCGACCGCAAATGCTGTTACAGCCCCTTGAGATCAGAGCTCGTGGTTTGACTGAAAAGCAGCACGCGCATCTTGAGGCATTGATCGAGCGTTATACCCGCCGGACTGCCCAGTCAAAGAATCTTGCAGCCAAATCAAGGAAAACTCTAGCCGATAGCCGGGCGTCTGTGGGGTTCCGTTTTACCACAAAGGAAATGCTCTATCCCATCGTAGGGGCACGCGCATCAGGTTCGCGTATTTGGGATATTGACGACAATGAGTATATAGACATCACCATGGGTCAAGGGGTCACTCTCTTCGGCCATCATCCACCCTTCATTGATGAGGTAATTCGTAAAAGGTTCCCCGATGCTATGGAACTTGGGCCACGGCCACCGGAAGTAACTGAGGTCGCCACCCTTTTAGCGGAACTTACCGGGATGGAGCGATTTACATTCACCAACAGTGGAACTGAGGCCGTTATGGCCGCAATCCGTCTGGCACGCGCTGCGACCGGGCGGGGAAAGATTGTTATGTTCCAGGGGTCGTATCATGGGCATGCCGATAATGTGATGGGTGTGGCCTATGCAACGGCTGGATCGAACGCGACTCGACCCGCTTCGGCTGGCATTCCGACAGCTGCCGTTCAAGATCTCATCATTTTGGAATACGGTGAGGAAGGTAGCTTGGAGGAGATCCGTAAGTTTGGCAGCGATATTGCTGCTGTACTGGTAGAGCCAGTCCAAAGTCGACGGCCTGATTTGCAGCCTCGAAAATTTTTACAGGAACTGCGAACCCTCACTCGCGAGGTGGGAGCATTACTGGTATTTGATGAGATGATCACTGGATTTCGGGTTCATCAGCAAGGAGCGCAAGGCTGGTTTGGGGTTGAAGCCGATATCGCGACCTATGGAAAAGTGATCGGTGGCGGGCTGCCAATCGGCGTAGTCGCTGGACGGAACGGGTTGATGGACCCGATCGATGGAGGTGCGTGGTCCTACGGAGATAGCTCTTACCCCGCTGTTGAGCGAATTATTTTCGGCGGTACGTTTTGCCAGCATCCTCTGGTAATGGCGACGACTCTTGCTACTCTCAAACATCTAAAAAAGAGTGGTCCAAAATTGCAGGAGAATTTAAACAATAGAACACAATACCTAAAAACCCAGCTGAATCAGTTTTTTGAAACCGAACAGATGCCAATTTCGGTGGTCAACTTTGGATCGCTGTTCCGCTTTGAATTTAAAGAGAACCTCGAACTCCTTTTTTATCATCTAATGGAAAAAGGTGTATTTATCTGGGAGTGGCGAAACTACTTTTTGTCAACGGCGCATTCGGATCAGGACATTAGTGAAATAATCGATCGTGTGTCCGACAGTGCGACTGAACTGAGAAATGGTGGTTTTCTCAGAAAAACGGGAAAAGAAAACGTAAAAGATGAGCAAATGATTAGCCGGGCTTCGATGACGATGATGAGCACGGCCCAACGACAACTACAAACCCTTAGCAAAATTAGTGCGACGGGAAGTAAGGCCTACCAAGTTGGAGGGGCAGTCGAGCTTACAGGACCAATATGTCAGGAACGGCTGAAAATCGCTTTTCTAGAGACAGTGGCAGCGCATGATGCCCTGACGTTAGTACCGGGAGCAGAAAATGGTGAGTTGAGTAATAAAGGGGAGACTCCAAAATTTGAGATGGTGGGTGAGCTTTCGAATACTGACAATAATGATGAATTCATTAAGTGGCGTGACCAGCCATTGGATATTGAGTTTGACCTTAAGAAGGGCCCCTTGCTTTTTGGTTTTCTGGCAATAATCGAAAATAACAAAGCTGTCTTGCGGTTAGTCGGCCATCACTTTGCGCTGGATGGCATCTCTTTAAACCTCCTGTTTAGAGAGATCCTTGAGCGATACCAGCAATCAGATCGCTTCCCCACGCGCGATCCTATGCAGTTTTCTGAGTATCTCCAGCATATTAAATCTCAGGACTTTTCTTCGGAAAAGGAGTTCTGGGCGGCGAAATTGGCTAACGCTCGAACGGCTGTTTCTGTTCCAGCAGATTTGCCTGTACCGGCCCAGCCTAGTTATACAGCTCGGCGTTTTATCGAGAAATTTACCGAGGCCGAGGTTAAAAAAATCAAGAGCCAGGCCGTGGAGGTCGGATGCACTGAGTTTATGTACGTTTTTGCGCTTTTCAGTTTTTGGTTGGGTAAGTTGGTTGGTGAAAGTGAACTCACTGTGGGAGTTCCAGTTGCTGGTCGGCCAACAAAGGAGTCGATGGGAGTAGTAGGTTACTGCACCCATCTGCTTCCAATTCTTATCGGCAACTGTCAAGGAAACAATCTAAGCGACCACATCGCGAGCGTTCGTCGAGTCCTTCTTGAGTCCTATGAACACCAGGCGTTACCTTACGCTGAAATAATGGACATCTTAGGTAGTCGGTCGCGAGCCTTCGAAAAAGATCCGTTAGTGTCGGTCGTTTTTAATTTTGATGAGCCTGGTGAACTTAAAGGTCTGGCCGAAACGAAAGTACGCTGGCTGCCGGCCCAGGTGGGATATACGGCATATGAACTTACCTGTAATTTTACTGTCGCAGACGGAGGATACTATCTGGAATTCATCTTTCAGTCTGATCGCACTAGTGCCGACCTGGCAAAAAGCCTTGGAGAAGGCTTCGCTTCGATGATCAGAGCAACTTTTGATTCCAGGCAGGGGAGTGCAATATGCCTTCCTACGGCATCGCCAGCCGATATCTTTCGTCAGGCTGAAGACTTTATCGAAGGAGATGTGAAACCTTTTCCAGAGACTATCCTCGATAAGATCGAAGAAGTCTTCAAGGCAAGCCCCCAGCGTGTAGCGATTGAGCACGCCGGAAATTTCTTCAAATATTGCGAGCTGGATGTAAAATCAGCTCAGATTGCAGGCAACCTGAAAATGATGGCGATGGAGCCATCCGCAAGGATTATCGTATGTGCCGCGCATTCGATGGAACTGGTTGCCGCGATGGTTGGGGTGTTGCGTGCTGGGATGGTGTTTATTCCTGTCGATCCGCTAATACCAGCGCAACGAGCGCAGTGGATACAAGAAGACAGTAACGCGCATGTCATTCTGGTAGATGGATCCATCACAAAAGAATTCTTTTCGGAATCAACAAATTCCCGAATACACCTGATCTCGGATCTGACCAAACCACTTAAGGAGGGTAGTTCAAGCTCCTATCCAACCACTTGTAAGGGAGTCGACCCAGCATACCTCTTGTATACGTCAGGCTCTACAGGCAAGCCGAAGGGTGTTGTTATTAGCCATAGGGCGTTCGCAAATTACTCGTTTTGGGCTTCAGATTTCTACAAGTTAAACGAAGGCACTGGAGTGGTTCTGCATGGGAGTATCAGTTTCGATGCGACTTTGACTAGCATTTTTCCGCCGTTGCTCAGTGCGCAGAGTATTATCGTGGCTGACCAGACAGGCGATCCTGTTAAGAGCCTTGCAGGTCTGATTGGCCAGCGGCGAGATTTGACGATGATCAAACTCACGCCAGCACACCTGGAACTACTTAATTCTGCGCTATCTAACAACATACCCCGGCAGAGTGTCCGGGTGCTGATCCTTGGGGGCGAAGCCTTAAAATCGACTTCTGTGACACCTTGGATTCAGGCAGGAGTTAAGACTAGAGTGATCAACGAATATGGTCCAACGGAAACGGTCGTTGGTTGCTGTGTTTACGAAATGCCATTGACTGAGGTTGATGAAAAGGCTGTCCCAATCGGTCGACCAATCCAAAATACCGCGTTGCGGGTGGTCGATTCAGTAGGAAACCTTTTACCAATCGGAGTTCCCGGAGAGCTATTTGTTTCTGGAGCAGGAGTCGCAGAGGGGTATCTCAATCAGCCAGACCTTACGGAGGAGCGCTTTGTTTCATTCCCCGATTACAGGACAGGCCAAACAGAGGATGCACCTTTAGTCAGGGGCTACCTCACGGGAGACCGCGTCCGTTGGGGAGTGAGCGGCATTCTCCATTACCTCGGCCGGGAAGATGATCAGATTCAATTGAGAGGGTTCCGGATCGAGCCTGAAGAAATTGAAAATGCGATCAATCAGTTGCCGGGTGTCTGTCAATCGGCCGTAACCGTCCACAATTTCAGTGCAGAAGACGCGCGACTAATTGCCTACCTGGTTACAGAGTTGAATTTGCCAATCGATGCCTCGGAGATTCGTCGTGGTTTAATGGGTTTGCTACCAGCTTATATGGTTCCGGCAATATTTCGTCAATTGGAGAGTTTGCCCATCAATACTAATGGCAAACTCGACAGGCGAGCCTTGGGAGTGATTTCTGGGGATCAGGACGATAGGCAAGAACCCTCCCAAGCAGTGAGTTCTATAGAACAGGCGCTGCTGGAAGTGTGGGCAAGTTTACTGCGGACTAAGTTTGTTCCTGTTAATACTAATTTCTTTGATTTGGGTGGTCATTCGCTGCTCGTAATTAAGATGGTGGAATGCATCGAGACAAAACTGTCTGTACAGATTAACCCAATAGACATCTATCAGTCCCCGACGATCTCGCTGCTCGCAGATTTGATCAAGAGCAAAATGGCGCTAACAGGGGCCGTTGAGAAAAATCCAGGACACTCTAGGCGAGGAGAGGCATCAAGGATAAGGCGTAATCGGGGTCTGGGCTCAACTCCCCGACGGCCAGTGAAATGACAGCGACAGATGAGGAGGATCAAAGTGGTACCCGTATCGCCATTGTCGGTATGGCGGTGCGAATCCCGAACGCTGATAGTCTTGAAAAATTTTGGAGCATTCTGGAGGCTGGGAGAGAGCAGATCAGCCGTTTTACAGAGGAGCAACTGCGGGCTGCAGGTGTTGCCCCCGACAGCGTAACGAACGGGGCCAGGGTAGCTGCCTTTGGTGCACTTGAGAACGCGGATCTTTTCGATGCTGATTTTTTCGGATTTACGCCCCGGGAGGCCGAAATTTTGGACCCGCAGCACCGGATTTTTTTAGAAACCGCATGGAGTGCTCTTGAGGACAGCGGAACTGATCCCGGCCAGTTTGAAGGGAGAATAGGTGTTTTTGGTGGGGTTGGACTTAACGCCTATTTAATCCACAACCTTCTCGGGAATCAGGATCTGATTGACACTGTTGGAGCCTGGTCGATCAATCTGGGTAACGACAAGGATTTTGTTCCTAGTCGGGTGGCGTACAAGCTGGATCTGCAGGGACCCGCGGTTGCAGTGAATACTGCCTGCTCCACCTCGTTAGTGTCGATTGTTCTGGGGTCCCAGAGTCTGCAATCCTATCAGTCCGACATGGCTATTTGTGGAGGGTGTTCTATACATCTGCCACAGGATCAGGGATATGACTATCACCAGGGCGGAATTCTCTCGCCTGATGGTCGGTGCCGGCCTTTTGATCGCCAAGCAGCCGGGACCTACGATGCGAACGGTGCTGCCGTTGTGGCTTTGAAACGGTTAGATGATGCGTTGTCCGAGGGCGATAGAATTTACTCGATTATTTCCGGGTATGGGGTTAACAATGATGGTTCACTCAAAGCCGGTTTTACAGCGCCAAGCGTTGATGGCCAGTCAGAAGTGATCCGAGATGCACTTGAGATGGCACAAATAACGCCTGAGGATATTGGATTTGTTGAGGCTCATGGTACCGGAACGCAGTTGGGAGATGAGATAGAGCTTAAGGCTTTGAATGATGTATTTGGCGGGGCATCCAATGATAGTCGTCGTTATCTCGGTTCCTTGAAGAGTAATTTCGGTCATCTTGATACCGCAGCCGGGGGCGCGGGTGTGATTAAGGCATCTCTAGCGCTTAAATCTGGAACCATTCCTCCAACAGCATCAGTGACTGATCCAGTTGAGTCTCTTATATTGGGGAAGCCACCGTTTATTGTTAATTCAAGCCCTGTTCCATTTCCTACTCCTCCAGGAAGGCCAAGACGCGCCGGGGTCAGCTCATTCGGCATTGGCGGCACCAATGCACACCTCATACTTGAGGAGCCCCCATTCGGTGGGGGACATAAAACGACCCGATCAAATTTTATCGTACCAGTGTCGGCGGTCGATAAAGATCGTTTGGACACTCTTCGGGGTCAATTCGAACTCCAGTTAGGGGCAAACCTATCTGAGGCGGCAAATATTGCCTACACCGCACAGCGAGGCCGTAAGGGGTTCTCTCAACGTGGATTTTTTATCATCTCACCCAGTGGAGCTGAAAATCCACGTCATCGCTGGCGCCAAGTTGAATCACCGGTTCTTGATGATTTTCGACCCAACGTCGTTTTTCTGTTAGGTGGGCAAGACACTTTCGATTCACAGGTTATTGAGGCACTGTTTAATACTGAGCCCGAGTTCCAAAGCCAATACCTGGAAGTCACACAAAGACTCAAACAACTAGGCCTGGATGATGCCGGTTTAGTGGTGGATCCGCTAGAGTTCAAGAAAGCGACAAACCCGGGCTCGGGTACGTTAGCACTATTTTGTGCGCAATATGCGATTTGCCGTATGTGGAAGGCCTGGGGAATTACTCCATCGGCTATGCTTGGGGTGAGCTTGGGGGAATATGTCGCCGCTGTTTTAACCGGTGTGATTTCTCTTGATGATGGTTTGCGCATTGTCGCCCAGGCCGATCGTTTCGCGGTGAATTATCCGATGGGCCAAACGGCGGCAGTAGGTTGTGGCGCAGAGTCGCTTCGTAACCGACTCCCCTCGAACGTCTATCTTGCGGTATCGGCATCTCCGGCTCAATCAATCCTATCTGGGCCACCCCAGGTCCTTGAAGGTTTTTGCAATCAATTGAAATCAGAGGGGCTGGCTGTTCATCCAAACGGGGCTAATGTGCCCTTTCATTCGCCTCTGATGAGAGAGTGGGTCGATAGTTTGGCACCGATGTTGGACAACATTGGTTTTGATGTCGCCCGGACCCCTTACGTGTCGTGCGTAACTGGAAACTGGGTTACCGATTCCGACGTTGCCGATCCGGCTCATTATCGAAAGATATTTGAAACAGAGGCGCGACTGGAAGACAGCATTGTAGCCTTAAAAAATCGCTTTCCGGTCGAGCGTACTATATTCCTTGAAGCAGGAATTGGCTCGTCAATAGGGTCATTTATTCGACAGGCGCCAAGTACGGAAGAACGTCTGGGCATGTTCTCAACCGCACCTGAAACGTGGCGGCTGGATGCTGGTCGATATCCTCGAGCCCTCAGTGATCATCTGCTTTCAACGCTTGGAGATTTGTGGGCTCTTAATGCAGGTGTAGATTGGCTGGGTTTTTCCCGAGCCGAAAGACTCACTAAGGTATCAATTCCACACCACCCGTTCAGTAAAGAAAGTTACTGGGTATCGTCCCGTGAGGTCCAGGCAAATCATGCAATCCGGGATGACGCGACAAAAAAACTACCTATTGAGCGATGGTTTCATGTGCCGTATTGGAAGCCCAATGTTGTCAAGCACCATGAACCGAATAAAAAACAGTTCTGGGTTCTTTTTGGAGATTCCCCTCTTTTGGAGGTCATCTCTAGTTTCTTAACGGATAAAGGAGTTCGATGGGAGAATATTTCTGACCCTGGTTCCAAGTTGCTGGATGGAAAAGTGGATACGTTTGATCTAGACAATTCGGATGCATGGGATCAACTTTTTTCGGTAATGGGGGTAAAGATTCCGAAACCGGATTATTTTGTTTATTGCCCAGCACTGAACAGTATGGAGAAGGCCTCCTCCTTTGATGGAAGGGACCTACGACCGTTGATTTTTCTAGGACGTCAGTTGGGAGCGAATTATTTCCAGGAGGAGGTTACTCTGGCAGTTGCGTTTGAGTCGGGTGATGATCGGGTTTCTGGGGCAGTCGGCGATGTGTTTCTTGGACCTGTGCGGGTTTTGCCTCAGGAATTCCGAAATATCAGCACTGGCCTGATACAAGTTGACGAACCGATTGGAGTGCCTGTCCCTGACCTGGGTAGTTTTCTGGTTTCAGACATTATTGGTCTGAGCGGTTCCGCCCGTTACCTGCGCACAGGTCGAGTACGATTTGACGAGGCATATTCCCCAATTTCTTTGCCCCCCCCAGATGGCCTGCCTTCGCTATTGCGGCAAAAGGGATCCTATTTGATCACCGGTGGCCTGGGCCATATCGGTATGACAATTGCTCGGCATCTTCTTTCGACAGCTGATGCGAACATCGTGCTGACGACACGTGGGCGGGATCTTCCGCAGGGCCAGTCAGATTTAGTAAATCAGTATCCCGGGAAGGTATTAATAGTTCGTGCCCGAGCAGAAAACTCCGCTGAAATGGCACAGGCGGTAGCAGTTCTTGAAGAAAAATTTGGGCGACTCGATGGCGTAATCCATGCAGCCGGTCTGGTAGGGGATCAATCTTTCCTAACGATCGGCGAGGCACCGGTCGAGTCCCACCTTGATCAGTTCCCAGGCAAGGTAGGTGGTGTCGAAGTAATTGAGCGCCTTTTGGAAACTCGTAATCCGGATTTCGTTTTCCTTTGTTCGTCTCTTTCTCCCGCGCTCGGAGGCCTAGGGTTTGCGGCTTATGCTTCGGCTAATGCAATGCTTGACCGTTATGCAGACCAACACGCTGCCCAAAACGCTCCAATCTGGGTGGGCATTAACTGGGAGGGTTGGCAGAGTCCTGACGCTATTGATTCTGACCTTGGAGATTCAGATATTTTGGAAAAAGAGTTGACACCCGAAGAAGGTTGTGCAGTTTTTGATCGAATAGCCAATCAAGCTAATTTCCCTCGGATTCTTGTATCGACCTCCGACTTTGAGCAAAGACGAAGTACATGGGTGCATGCGGCCACACTGCCATCGGCCTCTTTCGAAGATGTTCAGATGCACCCTCGCCCGGAAATTCTTGGTCGGGCGGTTGCTGGAGATAGTGACACCGAGAAAAGGCTGATAGGTATCTGGGAGCGCCTGCTTGGGATTGCTCCTCTGGGTACGACCGATAATTTCTTTGAACTGGGTGGGAATTCACTGATTCTCACCCAGTTTGTGGCGAGTGCGAGGCAGGAGTTTTCCGTGGACCTCCCGTTGGTAGCGCTTTTCGAGAGTCCCAGAATTGATGTGATTGCGACGACGATTGATCACGCGTCGTCTGAGCGCGCGCCTGTTTCGGGCTCACGGCAGCGCGGTGTTATCTAAGTCGCTAATGCTAGCCACTCGGCCACTCGTATGAGCAGTACAGCAACACTCCTCGCGATGCTCAAGCAGCGCGACATTCGTCTTTCATTAGTGGAGGATCAACTCCAATATGATGCGCCAGACGGCGCCATGTCGGAATCTTTGATCGAAGAAGTCCGAAAACGCAAAAGTGAACTTATTGAACACCTGTCGGGGAACACAGACCAGGCTCCTTTTAGCCAATCTCCATTGGTCTGTCGAGCAAGCGGTGCGACTGTTCCACTTTCAAGTGATCAACGTCGATTGTGGTTCCTCGACTTGCTCGAGCGTGGAAATTCCTATGCCTACAACATGCCACCTGTAGTTTTAAAGCTAACCGGTGTTCTTGATACTAAGGCTTTGGAAAATGCATTCTCCGAAGTGGTTCGCAGGCATGAAGTATTGCGAACTTCATTCGACAGTGACGACACGGGGCCGTTTCAAGTTGTACATCCACATTATCAGGTGCGGATACCAATAGAAGACACTGTGGGCAAGGACTACGAGACAAAGGTGCATGATGAAGCCTCTTACCCCTTTTCACTTGCGAGCGGGGAACCACTTTTTCGTGTCCGTTTGTTCCGAGTCGACGTTGAGGAGTATGTATTCTGCTTGACGATCCATCACATCGTATGTGACGGGTGGAGCATCGGTATTCTCGTCAGAGAGTTATCGAATCTCTATTCTGCAATGGTCGTTGGTAAGGTACTGGTCTTACCTGAGTTGCCGGTTCAATACGGTGACTTTTCCATTTGGCAGGAGTCGCAACTTAAGCCACCTGGTTTCGATGCGGCACGTAGGTTCTGGCGTGATGCGCTTAGAGAGCTGCCAAGGTCTCTTGACCTTCCAACAGACCTTGTTCGGCAAGGCGCGCCTGATTTCCGTGGGGTAACGGAGTATCACCTTCTGCCTGGTTCGTTGACAAATAGGATCAAACAATATTGTACGTCGCACCATCTTACAGAATTCATGCTTCTCTTGACGGCATTTTATTTGCTTCTGGTGAGATTCACTGGGAACAAGGATATCGTTATTGGCACACCGGTATCAGTAAGGCCCGATCCATTACTGGAACAACTTATTGGGCTTTTCCTTAATACCGTACCGATACGGATAGATATCTCCAACCAGGAGCCGACAAGCTCGATTACACAGATCGTAAAAAAAGCCTTTCTAAACGCATTTGAGTACCGAGAGCTTCCGCTCGAGGAGATCATCCGAGAGGCAACCATTGATAGAGGTATTGGCCAGTCAACATTATTTCGCACATTGTTTGCTCTGCAGAACGCACCACTAAATGAGGTTCAACTTGAGAAGCTCAAAATCTCGCCACTGCCTACCGTTAATGTCAATTCAGTTCTCGATTTAGTGATGTCCATTGAGGAGAATGGCAATGGATTTGAGATCAAACTTCGTGGGGCAAGCCAGCTATTTGAGCGAGTAACCCTGAAAATGCTTGTTCAGCAATACGAACAGATAGTTGAGGGACTTCTTGGCGGGTCGACGTTGGTAGATAACCTTGGGGTCAAGCCATCCGCCTTTCCTGCAAACGCAGCGGTAGGACAGCAGCATTTTTATATCGAAGAATCTATCTTTGGTAGGTTAAGAACAATAGCGGGGAAAGACCCTGACAAGGTAGCGCTAATTTCGGGAGATGTTCGACTATCATATCGAAAGCTCCTTAGCCAGGTTGAGAATCTCAGCCACACGATAGCCCCCTGTGTAGCAGAACCTGGGACACCTATTGCTATTTTTGCCTCTCGCACGGCCGACCTAGTCGTATCAATTCTAGCTGTCCTAAGAGCAGGTGGCGCATATGTTCCGCTTGACCCGGACAGTCCATCTGATCGTATCGGGTTTATTCTTAAAGATTCTGGGGCCGCGGCAGTTGTGATCGACCGTGATGCAGGCGCCTTGCCAGACGTACCTCAAGATATCCACCAAATTGATCTAGTTAATGTGTCAATCAATGCCTGTGAGACAGCGATCAAAAAATCGCCGCCTCAGCCTGAAGATATTGCATATGTAATTTATACATCTGGCTCAACTGGAGAGCCAAAAGGGGTGCGGGTTAGTCACTCGAATGTGTTGCGGTTAATCGACTCGACGTCGGGCTTGTTCGACTTTAACTCTAAAGATGTTTGGACTTTGTTTCATTCGCCAGCATTTGATTTTTCAGTTTGGGAGATTTTTGGCGCTTTACTAAACGGTGCCTGCCTGCTCGTTGTTCCTTGGGCCACTAGTCGAGATCCAGCTCGCTTCTATCGTTTTGTATTAGATAATCAAGTGACAGTCCTTAATCAAACGCCATCTGCATTTAAGTTATTCGAAAACCAGGATACTAGATCCACGGCAGACCTCGCACTCAGATGGATTATTTTCGGTGGGGAGGCGCTAAATTTCAATTCAGTCTTGGGATGGTCAAAACGCCATGGATTGAATTCGCCTGGGCTCGTCAATATGTATGGCATTACCGAGACTACAGTCCACACGACCTATCGGCGCATTGTTTCCGATGACTTGGACAGTCCTCGCAAAAGCCGAATAGGTAGACCGCTTCCCGATTTAGGCATCGTGATCGTTGATCGGCAAATGAACCCCGTCAGCCGTGGTGCAATTGGCGAGATCGTAGTCAGTGGGGCAGGGGTTTCCCATGGCTATCATGCCCGGCCCGAGCTCAATGCTGAAAAATTTCCCCTAGCATCGGAATTTCCCCCTTTAGTTGGGTTGGGTATTTCGGGGCGGATTTACCGCTCAGGAGATTTAGGCCGATGGACCGCGGCCGATGACCTTGAGTACTGCGGTCGGTTGGATGACCAGATCAAGATACATGGATACCGGCTCGAACCCGGCGAGATAGAGGCAGTGATCAAAACCAATCCGGAAGTAAAAGATGTACTGGTCACGACTTTCGAAGATCGGCAGGAAATCAGTTCCTTAGTAGCCTACTTAGTCTGGCAAGGGGATGCGGAAGGGGATCTCGGTCAGATTAAACGCTTACTGCTTTCCAAATTGCCAAGATATATGTGCCCGAGTAAATTCCTCGTTCTAAAGGAATTTCCTTTGAATATCAATGGCAAAATTGATCGAGGCGCCCTTCCTTTTCCGGATGAGGCAGCCGCTCAGGTCGAAACCGGCGAAGAGTTGCTGCCGAATGAGTTGGATCATCAGCGAATTGTGCGCAAGGCGTGGATCGATGTGATCGGTATAGATGCCATTAGTTCGGGAGATAACTTTTTTGAGCTTGGCGGGGACTCCGTTCGTGCAGCTCTGGTGGTGAATATTCTGCAAGAAGCGTTTGAGGAGGTTTTATATGTTGCGGGCATATTCGAGCACCCGGTCTTGCAAGACTATTGTGAACACCTTGAGACCGAATATGAAATCGCGAAGCCGAAGCCTAGAAAAAGTGTTGGTGTTCAAAGTAAAGATTTTGAGAAGTTCGACAAGATTGCCAGATCCGTATGCTCAAGTGTTGCAGTCGGATCTACGAAGAATCCGCGTGCGATCTTCATTTTATCGCCGCCGCGATCGGGTTCAACACTTCTGCGAGTTCTCCTCGGCGGGCATCCAGGGTTATTTTCGCCGCCCGAACTCGAACTGCTTCGCTTTGGGACCATAAAAGAACGTGCCAATGAATTTTCGGGACCCATATCGTTTTATCTTGAGGGCTTGATTCGCGCCCTTATGGAGTTGAATCATTGGTCAGTCAAACAGGCTACTGAAAGGGTTAAACAACTCGAGGCAGACGGGTGCAGTGCGCAGCAAATGTTCCAACACTTGCAGGAAATGGCCAAAGGCCGAATTCTGGTAGATAAAACCCCCTCCTACAGTTTAGATATCAACGCTCTGATGCGGATAGAGCAGATGTTTGAACAACCGCTGTACATTCATTTATACCGGCACCCCTGTGGAATGATTCGGTCTTTCGTAAACGCACACCTAGATCAAATATTTTTCCGTCACGACCATTGTCTTGAGGCTTCCGCATTAGGTGAACTTATTTGGAACCGGAGCCATCAAAATATACGCAAGACGCTTCACAATATTCCGAGCACTCGGAAGATTTTGGTTAATTTCGAGGCTTTGACTCGACAAACCAGGCATGAGCTTGAGCGGGTTTGTGAGTTTCTTGATCTACCCTTTGATCAGAGAATGCTCGACCTTTACAGCGATTCCTCGGGCCGCATGACCGATGGAGTAAGGCAAGAATCACGCATGATCGGTGATGTACGTTTCCATCAGCATAAGAAGATAGAAGAAGATGTCGGCAGCGCTTGGCAAGACGAGATGCGTTTCGAGGAGTTGTCAGAAGATACTCAGCATGTTTGGTCTAATCTCAGATCTGGGGAAGGGGAGAAGCTTCCAGATTCTAATGAGGATCTTGGCGGATGCTCCCAAACTATCTGGCATCCGTCGTTATCTCAAGAGCGAATATGGTTTCTCGATCAGCTAGACGACTCTTCGCGGGCCTATACGATTCCTGGCGCGATGATGCTCGATGGGGCTCTGAATGAAACAGCATTCAACAATGCTGTACTCAGACTTACAGAGCGGCATGTTGTTCTAAATAGTAGGTTCATGAAAGTTGAGGGAGAGGTGCGTGTCGATGTGAGTCAAAGCCATCAGGGTGTTATCTGGGGTGATGTTTCTAAAGTAGAACGCACAGACCGGGAGGAGGCGATCTCAGCGCTTGTGTCAGAGAACGCAAAGCATCAATTCGACCTCAGCCAAGGTGGGTTGTTTAGGGTTGAAATAGTCAGAGTTGATGAACGTAGATTTTTGTTGTTAGTAAACCTCCACCACATCGTTTGTGATGGATGGTCCTTAGATATCCTGTTTTCAGAGTTGAGCGCTCTTTACAATGCCGAAGTCGACGAGTGTCGGGATGGACTGAGCCCGTTATCCGTGTCTTTTGGAGATTACGCTAACTGGCAAAGAGAGCAGGCGACCAATAACAGGGTTAAAAAGCAGCTTACCTATTGGCGCGAGCAGTTATCGGGCCTTCCCCCAGCGCTAGAACTGCCAACAGACTTCCTAAGAAAATCAGTCCAGACTTTTAACGGCGACCGGGTGCAAGTTTCTCTTGATACAGAGGTTTCAAACAATATCCGCAAGTACTGCAATGATCGAGGTTGTACGGTGTTTATGTATTTGCTTGCTAACTTTGCCCTGTTACTTGGCAGGATCACTGGATCGGAAGACATCCCGATAGGGACACCCACATCGGCCCGACCAAGAAAGGAATTTGAAGGTTTAGTTGGATTTTTTGCGAATACGCTGGTTCTTCGATTGCGGCTTGGGCAGGTTGGTTTTGATGAGGTTCTCGCTGCAGCACGCCAGACCTGCCTCGACGCATTGTCTAACCAGGACATCTCCTTTGAGCAACTGGTTTCTGCAGTCCAGCCAGCCCGCAATCTCAGTGTTTCTCCGATTTTCCAAGTGATGTTTTCTTTGCAACGCAAGTCATCAACTACATTGAGATTCTCAACAATAAAAGCGACCCCTATCGAAACCTCTATTGATTCAGCGAAATATGATCTTAGCCTCCTTCTTGAAGATCACGACTCTACGATAAAGGGCTGCTTCGAGTTTAATCGGGATCTTTTTGCTAACCAACGGATAGAGTTTCTTAGCGATCAGTTTGTCAACTTGGTCAAAAGAAATCTTTGCCACGAATCCGCGATTACCACGTCGGTGAATTATTACGGGGCTGCTGAGAATGCCTTCCTAGCGCGATTTGGACAAGGCGAAGTGACTACGATGCCTGTTCCGCAGCTTGTAGGGCAATGGATAGATATTGGAATAAAACGGAGTCCTGGGGATGCGGTCGCGGTTCGATTCCAGGGACAGAGCCTAACTTATACAGAGCTCGGGCTCGAAGTTGAAACTGCAGCCTTGTGTCTGAGAAATCTTGGTATCGGTGCTGGAGATCGTGTCGGCGTATGTTACCGAAGAGATCTGCACCTAATTCCCTGGTTGCTTGGTATTTTGAATATTGGGGCATGTTACGTTCCGCTTGATCCCGCGCTGCCAGATGAGCGGTTGGATTTTATCTTGGTCGATTCGGACCTTTCCAAGGTACTATGCAGTGAAGAATATGCAGGGCGAAGCTGTTTCAAGGACATAACAACTTTCCATCGCGAACTGAGCGGAGCCCAGGACAAGGTATCGAGAAGCGTTGCTACGGATGTATCAGAGCAAAGCGCGGCCTATATTTGCTACACCTCGGGCTCTACTGGGATACCAAAGGGAGTGCCGGTTAGCCATCGATCAGTTGTTAATCTTCTCACTGCAATGCAGAAACTGCTACGCTTGACGCCCAGTGATAAATGGGTTGCGATTACGACACTCTCGTTTGACATCCATGTGCCAGAATTACTGTTGCCTTTGGGCGTTGGTGGGCAGGTCTGCCTCGCGAGTGAATCGGAAGCCCGTGACCCGAGGCAATTGATAAATCTCCTCGCGACCCATAAGGCTACAGTGCTCCAGGCAACGCCCTCCACTTGGCACAGTATTGAGATCGCAGGTTGGGAGGGAGAACCAGGACTTAGGGCATTATCCGGCGGGGAGGCCTTGTCCCGGGACCTCGCAACAAGTCTCCTGCCCAAAGTGGACTCCCTCTGGAATATGTATGGTCCAACCGAGACGACCGTCTGGTCAAGTGCGGAACAGGTGACAAAAGAAGAACTTTTGATACGAAATTCGGTCGCGATTGGTCGCCCCCTTTTAAATACCACATTCTATGTCGTCGACAAGACCCGGCGGGCGCTACCAGTCGGTGCTTGGGGGGAGTTGGCGATAGGTGGAGAGGGACTCTGCGATGGGTATCTTAACCGCCCGGATCTCGCCGTAGGCCGTTTTGTGACTCTGCCTGATTTTGATAGTCAATCGCGTGCTTATCTAACGGGAGACCGCGTGCGGCTGACCGAGTCAGGTGTCTTTGAAGTCTCCGGCCGTTTTGACAACCAGATCAAAGTTCGTGGTGTGCGGGTCGAGCCCGAGGAGATAGAGGCCGTATTGGAAAAACACCCGGAAGTTCTTCGGGCTGTTGTCGTGCTGAAAGAACTACCCCAAAACGAGCAAATCTTAATTGGCGCGATAGCAGTGGAACCGCCTCATCGAAAAAGTGTAACCCAAGAGGTCCTTCGATTTGCTGAGAAATTCTTGCCGGCCACAATGGTTCCTGGTCGGTTGGTATGCTTAGAGGAACTCCCAATAACGCCCAACGGCAAAGTAGATCGTGGGCGTATCCTGCCGATCCTCGATCAGGATGAGGCGGATCTTATCAGCGATCCTTCGATAGAGACGAACATCGCAACTGTGGGAAGAGATGTTATTGAGTTAAAACTCGTAAGCCTATGGCGCGAATACCTTGGTGTTCCGAATATCCGTGTGGATGACAATTTTTTCAGTGTTGGGGGGCATTCTCTTCTCGCGGTGCGACTCCTTGCCGCTGTTGAAAAAGAATTTAAGCAACAGTTACCTCTTGCGGCACTGTTTGAAATGCCGACAGTCAGACTTATGGCGGAGAAATTGCGGGCCGATGGTGGTATGAGTGAATTGTGGTCCAGACCAATTGAGCTACGCACGGGATCGGGACAGCTAACATTGTTTTTGGTGCCCGGTGCGGGTGGCAATATTCTTTACTTTCAGGAATTGGCGAAAAATTGCCCGGCAGGAGTTCGGGTAGTTGCGTTGCAACCTCCCGGGCTAGATGGCGTACACCCCCCAGTTGGCACTATAGAAGGCCTGGCGGATCTATTTCTCGACCAGATCCGAGAACAACTCCATGACGAGAAGGATAGAGTGGCCGTCATAGGCCATTCCTTTGGCGGCTTAGTTGCGTACGAGATGGCGTGTCGTGCACACACTAAGCCTATTGAGATCGATTCTCTATTCATTATAGATACAGCAGCCCCGAATTTAGCCGAATCTACTGGTCGGGATTGGTCTCACGAAGAGTGGATTTGTCATTTAAGTCAAATTGCTGGTTACATGTTTGATGTGGATGTAGAAGTATTTCAACAGGAGGTTGCGGGGCTTAATGACTTTTCGCAGATAGAAGTGTTCCATCATAAGTTGGTTGATGCAGGGGTAATCGCTGCTGGGGTGAGCGCACAATTTGTATCAGGCCTTGTCAACGTTTACCGATCGAATCTATGCGCCGAACCGCCTGAGGGCCGATTACCGAATGAGGATATGGCTCCAACAGTCATTAGGTCATTACAAGAGCAACCCGGTCACTTGAGTGACGAAACCAGCCAACGAAATAGATTGCATTTTGATCTTGGGTGGGAGGAGTATCTAGGCTATCCCGTAACGGTGATAGATGCACCCGGCGATCACTTGACTATGCTACAGGGCAGCAATGCCGGAGTATTAGCTAAGATCATTTGTGGTAAAGTCTTTTACAACTAAATAAAATTCTTACAGGATTACAGTTATGCAAAACTACGCGCTCTCCCTTCTTTTTACGTTGCTCGGATTGTTCTCGGCAGTGGTTCAGGCCGCTCAGGTCGCCGATAAGGATTTTCATCCTCAAGTTGCAACTCCTGCGTTTTCGAAAGGGAGTGGGCCCGTCGTTGCGGTCGATGCCGCTCATGCGAATTTCCATACGTGCGAAGGTCGCTACATTGCGTTTTGTGAGTTACTGGGCAATGACGGCTATAGCGTCAAAACAAACAACGACCCATTTTCGATGGAAAACCTGAATACTATCGACTTACTGGTTATTGCCAATGCATTAAACAAGAAGAATATTGATCCTAAACAGAACTGGGCGACCCCTATTCTCCCGGCATTTACCGAAAAGGAGACACAGAATCTAGTAAATTGGGTTAAGTCAGGGGGCGCACTGCTTGTCATCGCTGATCACATGCCTTTTCCCGGCGCGGTAAGTGATCTTGGCCTCAAGTTTGGGGTTAACTGGGGCAACAGTTACGCTTTTGCGGCCGACACGCAGATTGTCGAGGCGGCTAAGAAGAATACCCTTTCGGTGATTAAGGGCCCGGATGCCAACATGATGACCTTTGATTTGAAAGGTTTTAATTCAACCGGGGTGCGGGCCTACCCTCATCCAATTTTTCATGGCCGTAACCCGACAGAGAACGTACCATTTGTCACCACGTTCACCGGCTCGGCATTTACACTCCTTCCCGGTTCGCAAGTGAACCCCCTGATGGGTCTTGGCGAGGGCACGTTGCTTATGTTTCCGCTTAAATCTCAAGAACAATCGTTGATGACGCCACGAGGTCCCGGGGCCGGCACACTCCAGGGAGGCGTGTTGGAATTTGGTAAAGGACGGGTGGCGATAATGGGCGAGGCGTCCATGTTCTCAGCCCAAATCGCAGACTACATCTCCCCAGGCTTCAAAATGGGCATGAATAATACTGAGCACGCCTCTCACAATGTCCAGTTCGCGTTAAACCTGACCCACTGGCTAACGAAGATAAATAACTGATTGATACATTTGTCACCGAGACTGAGACATGGTGAAAAAAGAGCCGAGTGTAAATGAGAGCGAGAAAAAGTCGGTTGTCGAACGTATTCAGCGCCTCGACAAGACTACCAAGATAATGCTCGGCTTGGCTGTGGGAGCTGTAACTATCAGTGTAGTGGGTGCTGCGTTGTTACCACTGAAGCTCAAGGTGGCACTGCCGAAATTGGGGATAAAGGCTCTCTCTTAAACCCTCATCGTTGTGTGTAAGTTATTTGGCTGCGGGCATGTCAAGGTAAATGGTGTTTGACTGCCTGGGCTAGCGGCCTAGCCTGGCGAGTGAGGACGCCTAGCGCCTTGTAATGAAGCAAAGCGGGAGGGGGTTTTTCGCCTTTAGTGTATTACAGAACTACTGAAAGCTGATTTTTCCTGGCGGAGAAAACAAGTATCATCCGGAGCATTCGAATATTTAGAAATAGCCTGGCTTTGGCGGGACTGCTCTCCGAAAGTCGAAGTTAATCTGGCATTCCACTTCGCCAGATCGACTGCCTAGAGTGGAGTGGGTTTTAGCGTCGAGTTCAATTGGGGCCAAAGAAGTAAACGCAGCTTTTACAGATGTTGGTTCGACCGCGATCTTTCGAATACGTACAAATTTTGGCAGATCGGGCGTGAAAGCCTTAATAAACCTTTCAGGACAGCTGAAAAGGGTTGCGATAATTGAGCTTTTTGGTTGCTTTGATAGTTGATAGGTTTTGTGCGCAATTTTAATCAATTTTCGTTCCCACCCTCATAACACCAGGCCGCTTTTGATGTGAACCTAGCGTCTAGGTTGGCGGAGCCTTGCAATTGGAAAACAAATTGAGATGAAAGTGCATTGCTACATGTTACTGTAACTGGGCCCGCCACCACCCTCGGGAGTCACCCAGGTGATGTTCTGGCTGGGATCCTTGATATCGCAGGTCTTGCAATGAATGCAGTTCTGGGCATTT
>MDTC01137994.1_pt1 | contig 62771 bp, 48 predicted proteins | sample 811181 | NCBI WGS metagenome assembly MDTC01 (sample SAMN05326644, study PRJNA326480) | marine metagenome | isolation source: seawater | place: Pacific Ocean: North | collected 2011 | reverse complement strand
TACTCATGTTATTATTACTACTACTTATTCGACGGGAACTTTATTTGATTCAGAATATGTAGGATTAATATTTTTTGGAGAATTATCATGACAAAAACACACAACAACGCAACACTGTCGTCTTCGCTTACTGGGTCTGTAGCGTTCTTTCCACTATCAAGTGCGCCTATTGGTTGGATCAAAGCTGACGGCTCCGCTATATCTAGAACAGACTACTCAGAACTGTTTGACGTAATTGGTATAGAGCATGGCACTGGAGATGGAAGTACGACATTCAACGTGCCAGATTTACGTGGAGAATTCTTGAGATGTTTTGATGATGGTAAAGGCACAGATTCTGGCAGAGCAATTAATTCGTCTCAATCACAAGATTGGAAGGGTTTTTATCAACATAACACAGGTCAGAATACTAGCAGTTATGATCACACCCATGTCTACATGGATAAAACTATATATCCAACTTATACTGGCAGATTATTTGTAGGAGGTTGGAGCGCCCCATCAGCTGCAATGGGTACAGCTTGGGACGATTCAGAAATTAGACCAAGAAACGTAGCTTTATTAGCTTGTATTAAAACTTAAAGGAGATATATTATGGCAGAGTTACCAATTTTAAATGCTGTGACACCTGAAACAATTCCCGCTAAAACTTACGACAGAGTGTGGATTGAAGAAGTAATTATTCGCGGACCAGATCCTAACATGGATATTTCTGGACAGGTAAAACTGCGCAAATATGGCATGTTTGATGGTGTGGCTGAGTTTGAGCCGGGAAATGGTCAATGGATTCGCGTGAATAATATGCTAGAAAAATCAGAATCTAGCCCTAGTCTTCAAGCGGCTATGGTTGGAATTGTAGCGTATGTTACTGAGCTAGGTGTAGAAAATCAGATCGTTGATCCACCGTCAGAATAGCTTTTAGTGTATAATTAGGTGAGGTGTAGTATGTTTGGGTTTTTTAGTATTTTACCATTTTCTGCTGTGGAAATAATATATTATAATGGAATAGACTCTGATTTGATTTTGAGTATACAACAGGTAGATATTCACAATCCTAATATATGTTCTATTATTGGTATAGATTTAACACTAGAGAAAAATCCACAGGTAATGATATGAAAATTCTAGATATTACATTATCCATTCAGCAACAATCCAACATCACATTGAGAAAATAATATGGCTAGCGAAGTACATGTAAACGATGTAGGCACTAAGTTTTTAGCTACAATCAAAGATGATGGTGTAGCTGTAGACATTTCTACAGCCACCAGCATAACCATGATTTTTAAAAAGCCAGATGATGAGCTTATGCAAAAGGCTGGAACTTTAGACTCTGACGGAACAGACGGTAAAGTTTATTACAGTACATTGGCTGGAGATTTAGACGAGGCCGGACTTTATAAACTTCAAGCTAAGGTTATTCTTTCTACTGGAACTTATTATACTGATATTTACTCTTTTAAAGTACACTGCAATTTATAGGTGATATATGTCTTGGCAAGGTCAAATCTCTACAATGGTTAGGCATTTAATTAGTGATGTCGATCCATCAAATTATAAATATTCATCTCGAAGATTAGAAACGACCATATTAGTTGCTTCTAACATCTTGTCTACAGAAACTGATTTAAATCAAACATACGATATAAATGTAGAAACATGCACACTAGATCCCGACCCTACAGAAAAAGCAACTAAAGATAATGATTTTATAGCTTTAGTCAGCTTTAAAACTGCTTGTATAATTCTTGGAGGAGAAGTTAAAGCAGAGTCAGGAAATGCTATTGCTATCAAGGATGGTCCAAGCTCAATAGATTTACGAAATGTTACTGGCACTTTAATGGGCCTGTATAAAGATATATGTGCTAAATACGATCAATTATTATTAGATTACAAAGCTGGCAATAGCATTGCTGGCAAAGCCATCCTTGGTCCTTATAGTCCCGGTAGTGACTTTGTTCAAAGGTCTAATTCAGATCTTGACCTTAGAGGTGGATATTTTAGATATTAAAAGGAGAAAAATATGGCGATTAGACATTTAACAGAAGATTCAGCTGGACAGCAAGACAGCATAAAAAGTAGAATTAATCAGCTTTTACCAGACAATAACTCCGGTCGTATTAGCGCTGCTGATATTAGAGTTAATCTTGAAGATATTGTTGATTCTATTTTAGAAAATGTAGCTAGTGGAGACTTTAGTACTGCTGGCAATCCTTTTCAAGAAAGCTTGCGATTGCAAAAAAACCTAGACCCACTGACTGATGCGGTTAGAGGTGGTATTCTCGTTGTAGACTCTGGAATACAGTTCGGTAGCAGCGAATTACAAACCGTTCCTTATCCCGGTCCAGAAAGTATAAATCATAATGATTTAACCAATAGAGCTGTAGGAAATCCTCACCCTCAGTATGTTCAAATATCTGGGGATAGCATGACGGGCGCTCTCGGAATGGGCGGTTATAGAACTATAGGTGGAGTTGATATTGCAGCTAATAGCATTAGTTCTAGAGGGCCGTTTGAAACTGAACCTCTAGGTATTTACTTTGAATGGAAAGAATCAAATCTAGAACATGTGCATCTCGGATCAGGCAGTAATCTAGAATTTGATAGAGATCATTCTGTCATGACTTCAGCAATTGGTCAAGCTCATGCATATATTAGGTTTTCTTCTTCTCCAACTACTGGAGTAGAAGTACAGAGTTCTATGGGTATTGATACAATCGAGAGAATTGATTCAGGTAAATATACAATTAGGTTTGATGCTAGCCATGTATTTGATCCGCTAGATAGTGGTAATTATGTGGTTGTAGCTCACTGCAATGGTACTAGTGCCGCTGGTAGTGCTGGAGATATGGACTTAGTTAATGCGGCTGCTGTTGTTCGTAGTGGAGATGTGTTTACTTTAGCAGTGCAAAATGATGGTAGTCAATATGTAGATGCTAAAATTAATGATGTAGTAGTTTATGGAGTTCCTTCTGGAGTAAAGAAGCCAACCCTCGCAACCGTAGTAACGTAATGACAATTTTTACAGACCCTGCAATATTAAGAAATGAAATATCAACAAAGCTTGTAAATGAAGACTTCTTAACAGAAGTAGATTTTTTGTTACAGGCTTTGAATATAGTAGATTCTGTAATGCCAATAGTACAAAATGCCAACATTCAATTTAAAGAAAACATATATTTATCAGAAAACGTTAACTTACAATTAGACACAGGAGTAAAGTTTCCTAATTCTTCTACACCAGAAGTTATTCAAACAGTTCCTTATTTGGGCAGTAACACAGTAGAGCATGATAATCTTACAAATTTAGACTCGCCAAACGCTCATGATAATTTATTGAGTAACTCTGGCGATTTTATGACGGGGAATTTAGGATTAAATGATGCTTGGGTTAACTCTCAAGGTGTAAATAATTATGGAATATCATTTAAAAGATATACTAGTCAAAAAGAAAATGTTTTATTTGCTAGTAATACTAGTTTAGTTTTTGATTCAGATCAATCTAAATTAACATCAGTAGCTGGATCTGCAAACGCTTGGATTAGTTTTGATTCAACTACAAACCCAATAACAGTTAACACATCCTTTAATGTAAGTTCAATAGAAAAAATAAGTAAGGGAAAATTTAAAATAGTTTTTAATGAAAATTTAGAAGGTGATTACATCGCCATAACCACAAGCAATGGTCACGAAACGGATTCAGAAGTAAATATGATAAATGCCGCTTGCTGCATAAGAGAGTCTGATCATTGCACTTTTGTAGTACAAGACAAAAAAAACCAATATACTAACACCAAACATAATGATTTAGTAATACTAAGCATCAGATAGGAGTAAACAGTGTCAAACACAGTTAAAATACATGATAGAGTAAAAGAAACTAGCACTAGTACTGGTCAGGGTAATTTTGGATTGCTTGGTGCTGTTGCTGGCTTCACTTCTTTTGGAGATGCTTTTGACCATTTAGATACAGTATTTTACGCAATCGCTGATCGAACAAATTATGAGATTGGTTCCGGTATCCTTTATAAAGCTGGAGGAGATTTACCTAATGGTGGAACAGTTTCATATAGTTATATAACTAGAAGTCCTTTTTCCAGCAGTAATTTAAACGGCTTAGTTAATTTTACTACTGGTACAAAAGAAATATTTGCTACTTATCCAGCTACTCATGCTGTGTATAGCGGTTCTGGTTTGGCTGATTTCTCTGTTCCATCTCAACACTCTGTTGCTTTCTGGAACTCTGCCAATATGATTAATTCTGATTCTGATTTTATATGGAATCAAGATTTTAAATCTTTAGGATTACAAAATAATACCCCCGTTTATGGTATTGACATTGGTGGTGATGGTTCTCAACAATCTGCCGTTAGAGCTAGTGGTTATTACGTAGGTATAAGTGGCGTAACATTCAGAGCTACGAATGGAGATGACAGTTCCTACGTGGGCGGCATTCAGTATAAACACTTCTTACCCAACCAGACAGATAATAATTCTAAATCTTCACTTGTAATAGAACACAGCGGTGTTGTCAACGAATACACACTGCTAAAAAAACAAACTGTTAATTATGTTTTTGCAGCTCCAACTGGAGTGTGTGATGGAGCTTGTCCTGAAGACTACCCTTCATTCAGACAGTTGTATGCTACGGATATTCCTGATCTTAGCCATCAGTACGCTACACTTACGAAACTCGCAGTAGCGTCTGGAGATCTAATTGGGATTATGGATGCCAAAGATGCTGTTGTGGCTGATGAATTGGATACTAAGTATGTGGCTCTTTCTGGATATCTTATAGATTGGAATCGTGATAACAATGAAAGAATTGTATCTCACTTTATAGCTGAATCTGGAAGAGCAGACCAATTCTTTATTAACCATAGTGGAAGGTTAGACACTCAGTTTAATACATTTAGCGGTATATTTGATAACAAATTCAATACACTAGACAGCAAATTTAATGTTTTGGATAATAATTTTCAAGCTCTGGAAAATCAATTTGACACCTTTAGTGGCGTGTTCGATAATAAGTTTGAGGTGACGGATAATAAAGTTGACACTTTTAGTGGAGTGTTTGACAACAAAGTTCAAGTTCTTAATAATCAATTTGACAATTTTGTTGAAGATCATACTCCTGTTTATTTTAGCGCTGTTGGTAGTGGTAATAGTTTGGCGATGAATTCTTCAAGACAATACAGTTCTTTTTCTACATTTAATTTTGATATTGTAGAATCCAATTCTCACCCTGCTAGTTTTAATACGAATACTTATATCTACTCAGCTCCTAAATCTGGAGTATATACTATTAGTACAAACATAGTTGCTAGTGGTGGAGAACTTTTATCACCACTAGCTGAATTTAGATTAGTTACCAGTGGCAATCAAGTCTTGACAACTGGTAATATGCAGTATATTGGTGCTACTGATTTTCCTACTAGTGCTGGAAAAGTATGGCACGTTCCTCTGGCCTCTGGCGACAAAGCTTATATAGAAGCTTCAGGTAATTTTCTCGACTCAAGTACAATTAGTATACACAGGATATAACATGGCTCTTTCAATAAACCAAGATGTATTTGATAAATACTACGATGTTCTCGACTCTACTTTTGACATTTTTGGTGTCACATGTCAGTTGGTGTCTATAGAAAAAAGAGAAGAAATCGTTTACAATCCTGACAATAATCTACCAGATGTAAATACAATTAATGATCACAGAAGGGGCGGTGGAGACAGAAATGTTGGCACTAAGACTATTAAAGAAGTAGAAGTCTTAACAGACATTAAACTCAAAGTTTATTGGGATCAGAAACAATGGGTTGGAGTAACAGATTCTATGCAGGTTCCAGACTCTGCTGTACAAATCGTTGGCAAAATGTCCGATTTAGCATCTGTTCTAAGAGCTAAAGAACTTATTGTTCACAAAGATATTAAGGATAAAAAAGAACTTAGGTTTGTTCCAGATGGCGAATTCATTCCACTAGGATTGAAACAAGATAGATATTTTGGAATGATTTGGAAACGGTCATAATGTATATTAAATTATTAGATAGTACGGCCCAAATAGAATCAAAGATTAACAAAGCATTGGCAGAAGAGGTTAACAAAAAAATCAGAAATTATGGCCCAAAGATTCAAAGTCAAATAGTTCCTTTTGTGTCTTCTGCTATTATGAATCAACCTGAAGTTCAATCTTTAGTAGGTGGTTATCTTAGAGGAGCCTTTGGATTAGTAGACCCCAACAACAGCGTAGATGCTATTAGACAATCCGTAATTAATTCTGTAAGAGTTAGTGTTAAAACTTATGATGATAAATTAAAAGGTGGTGGTATAGATATAAATGTTCAGCCTTATGAACTGGCAGATATTTTATCTTTACCAGAAGGCCATGTGGTTTACGAAAAAGGAGATTTACATTGGCTTAAGTGGCTTCTTACTTTAGGAGATACAACCATAGTAATAAACTATGAATATGTACCGGGAGCTGGCGTAGGTCGTTCTGGTTTGGGGACAATGGAAAAGGGAGCTTCTTTTAGAGTACCACCAGAATTTGCTGGTACAATAGATAATAACTTTATTACAAGAGCTTTAATTAGTAAAGAGTCTGAGCAGTTTATTACCAATATATTTCAGCAGGTGTTCCAGTGAGTTATTTAAAAGGATTTAACGATGTCTTTGAAACGACGCTAAACAATGAACTACAAGATAATTTAGTAGAGTTCTTTGATTGGGGTTTGTTAGAAAAGGGCAATTACTTCAACGCTGAGTTGGGAGAGACTTCTTCTAACGGTCAAGATTACAGTAAGCTTACTTTATCCAACACTCAAAGCTACGCCAGCGGCAGGGCTTGGGAGGGGTTTAGGAAGAACTGGGTTTGGCAGTCTGGGATAAATCATTCTCCAGCTCCACTTGTTGGCTCTGACAATGCTATACCGGGAGTCTCTGGAGTTTATGTAAATGATACATTTTACCCCTCAGATACAACTGGTACATACGCTCATCATGTAGATTACTTTAATGGTAGAGTGGTATTTGATAACGCTTTACCAACGGATAGTAAGGTACAGGCAGAACATAGTTATAAATATATAAATGTTATATATGCTAATTCTTTACCTTGGCTAAGAGAGATACAATATAGGAGTTTAGACCTCAATGCTATAGATAATACGGATTTTACCCTTCCTTCCGAAATGAAGGTGCAGCTACCCGCTATTGCTATAGAAGTGGTTCCTAGACGAACTATGGCCCCCTACCAGTTTGGTGGTGGTCAATGGATTATGACTGATGTGTTATTTCACTGTTTGGCAGAGACTGATACTATGAGGAATACCCTTGTAGACATAGTTTCTTTCCAAAATGATAAAGTTTTTCAACTGTTTGATAACGACACGTTAGCGGAAAGTGGCGCTTTTCCAATGGATTATCGAGGCGTTCCAGTGTCTGGAGCATTGAGATATCCTGATATATTAGAAGATTATGGGACTTCAAAAACTGCTATGTTTAAGAACTCAAACGTGCAGGGCATGGAGCTGATAAACACTAATTTTTACGCTGGAATCGTCAGATCAACGCTAGAGACGATCAATACAAACATTTAGCGTTTTTGTGTATATGTATTTAGAGTTTCCTTTATCATAACAGGAGAAAAAATAATGGCAACAAATAGAATATTTTACGCTTGCCAAGCAGTAGGTTTTGGTGCAAAAGACGGTAATGCAACAGCAGCCCTAACCGGCGTTCAGTCCGTTGGCGTGAATTCCACGTTTGGTCTAGAACAGGTTTTCCAGCTTGGTCAGATTGAAATTTATGAGAATATCGAAGGTACGCCAGAGGTTGAGCTTACTATTGAGAGGGTTTTTGATAGTGCGAGCAACCTTTATGGCCTATACGCTGGTGCGAATAAGTCCATTACAGAGGTAGCAACACTGAGAAAATCAGTCACTCTTTGTGTTGTAGACGACACGAAAAGTGTTCACGAAACAGGCGCAGGGACCATTGGTGTAGAATGCACTGGTGTTTATATGTCTAATTACAGTGCTAACTTCTCTACAGATGGTACATCTAGTGATACAATCACTGTTGTTGGTAATCATCAGGCTTGGGGAGCAGAGACTCTCACCCTGACTAAAGCAGCAGGGACTGCTACTGTAGCTAAGAGGCAAAATTTATCTCTTTCTGCTGCTGGTATTGCAAATCAATCAGGTAAAGTACAAAGTGCTACAGTTAGCATCGACTTTGGTAGAGAAGATTTGCTAGAGTTTGGCAGTAAGACTCCTTACTTTAGAGCAGCTAGCTTTCCAGTTGAGTGTAGCGCAGAAGTTAGTTATAACGCTGTTGCAGCTAATCTTAATCACGGTCTTTTGAATTTCAGTGATGGTCAGACTACTGATGTTCAGTCTGCTGATTCAGCCATTAAAATCTCATATACCGCTGGTGGTAGCACTGGTAACGTTGGTATTTCTGGTCGATGTACTGGCATGAATTACAGTGGCGGTGACGCTTCTGGTGGAAACGCTACAGTTTCCTATTCATACACAGGATACAATAATTTTGTCTACGCTTAATAAGCTCAAAAATAAATAAGGAGAATTAAACATGTCAGTAATCGAAGCATTTAACGCATCTGGTGGCAGCGGCGTTTTTAATCAATCTACTGCGGGCAGCACTCTTAGTGCTGTACTTGTAGATAATACGGGTTTGGTATCAGCCGATGTAACGGCAGGTGACGGCTCGGAGATTATTTTTAATCTTTGTGATCACTTCAATAAGGTTATTGGTAGCGGCGATTCTGCTAAAGTAAGCAGCGCGCAAACTCAAACACTTTCAAACAATGTCCTAAAAAGAACCTACACGTTCTCTTTTGATCTGGACTTTGTTGCTAACAATCTTGATGTACAAGATGAATAGTTTCTGAATAAGTAATATTCAGGACGATAAAGGAAACAACTCTATGAAGCTCCCGTAAATGAGGTTTTGTTATGGAACAACATATGCGGGAGCTTTTAATTTATACTATACGTTCTGGTATAATTGTTAAAAATGGTTTAAAGATAATACCACCAACTATAGAACAATGTTTAGAAGCGGCTACAGTATATAAAGAAAGCTTTGATGAATTAAAATCACAAGGCGTTATGACTGAAAGGGATATGATAGGATGGATGAAATCGGAGGGCTTATGGCATAAAACAGACGACGATGAGGTAAAGAAACTCAGAGAAGCAATAGATCAGTCAAAAGTAGACATCTATAATAATCGTTATGATAAAAAAGAAGTACGTCGTCTTAAAAAAATATTACAAGTTACTAAACAACTTTTAGGCAGTAAAAACGCAACTAAAACTAGTTATTTTACAAATACTTGTGAAGGATTATCAGGACTAGAAAAGACATCCTATCTAATTAGTCAGACCACGTATAAAGATAATCATCTTTACAATTTTGAAGAATACTCTCTTAACGATGCTATTGGTTATTGGTCAGATCTTAATTTACAAGAATCTGAAATAAGAGACTTGGCGAGAAATGAGCCTTGGAAAACCATTTGGTCAAATAGAGATGTTTCAAGTTGCCCATTATTTATACAAGACGGCTTTAAAGAATTAACCTTTAGCCAAAAGAATTTGGTTATATGGTCTAAGCTTTACGATAACATACAAGAACATATGGAAGCTCCATCTGAAGAAGTTATAAAAGACGATGACATGTTAGACGGTTGGTTTATAGTACAAACTAAAAAACGAGAAAAAGATAAAAAAGAAAAGGATGTAGATTCAACGCTTGGCTCTAATGCTGGAAAAGATGAAGTGTTTGTAATGGCAAACCCCACAGATAAAGAAAAGGTTAAAGCTATCACTAATATGAATGATGAACAAAGCGTTTACATACGAGACGAAAGATTGTCTTATGTAGGAAAAGAAGGAGCTGTAGATAGAATAAAACTTCCAGATGTGCAGAGAAATCTCACTAAACAGATGTATGAAGAAATGAAGAAAAGGAAATAGTATTATGGAAAATTTCGAGGAAATGAGAAGAAACAGAGAAAGCTATAAAAAGAACAGGGACGATAAATATGCCCAAGGTTCTAAAGATAGACTTTCTAAAATTCTTAAAAAGAAAATACAGACGACTATGATTGGGGCTTTGAGTACTATAGAGGAAAGCTTTGGTTTCCTCTGGGAGTCTGACGATCAATCCGCAGAACAAAAACAGTTGATGAAAGATCTTTATGATAAAGTAAGATCACAGATTTTAGACAAAGGTAATCACCAAGCTAGAAATATTGATGCTGAGTTGTCTCAATATGATGTGAAGTGGTTAAAGTATCAAATAACAATGCCCGTTACACAAAAAGAGGAGTAGGATATGATTAAGGAAAAAACTAAAAACCTAGACGTTAAAATTGAGGAAGACGGAGGAGAAGAAAGGACGGTTAAGATTGTTGTTAAGAGACCGCCTAGTGATCTCATGTCAAAAGCTCAAAGAGTCGCAGCTAAGGCTTGGACTGATTGTGTCAGGGACGGCATTATGACTAAGAAAGAACTTGCCAAGTTTATGCGACAGCAAGGTATCTGGGATAAGCAGAAAGACTCAGAGCAAGATCAAATTACTAAAGACATTGTAGCTCTAGAGAAAAAATTGTACCTTGGAAAGAACTCTCAAAAAACCATGAAAGCTTCTGACGCTAAGGACATAGCCATAGAGATGAGGCAGAAAAGATCAGAGCTAAGAGAGCTTATTTCTGAAAGAATGGCGCTAGAGTCTAATACTGCTGATTCGCTTTCAGACAACTCTCGTTTTGACTTTTTGGTTGCTAACTCCACGTATGACGCTGATGGGGAATTGGTGTATAAAACATTAGATGATTATACTTCACAGTCTGATAGTGAGATCGCTTTTGCTGCTGCTAACGCTTTAGCTCAAATGATGTATTCTATAGATAAAGATTTTGAAGCTAATCTTCCAGAAAATAAATTCTTAAAGGAGTTTAATTTTGTTAATGATGAATTATCACTTGTTAATGACAAGGGAGAGACCGTTGATTTAGACGGTAACAGAATTAACAGCTTGGGACAGTATGTTGATAACGATGGCGGTAGGGTAGACAAAGACGGAAATAAACTTGATGAGGATGGAAATTATGTTTCACCCCTTAAGTATGTTGACGACACTGGAAAGCAAGTTAAAAAGACAGAAGAGAAGGTTACGCCCAAAAGAAAAACAAAAGCCAAGAAAAAAGAAGCAAGCGCGGACAGCTAACGGATAGAGTGTGGCTAGTGAGTTTAACATATGTCAAAATTCGTACTAACTGCACAACTGCAATTACAAGCTCCAAATAACGTTGGTCAAGTTGTAAATCAAATACAAAGCCAACTAAAGGGAGTTAATGTAAATATACAGGCACAGACTGCGGCAAAGGCACAGCAACAAGTCAACAATCTTTCTAGCGCATTAACTGATGCTGATAAGTCAGCTCAAAAACTAGGTAATAGTTTTAATGTTTCTTTAAGAAGATTTACAGCTTTAGCTGTGGCTACTAGGGCTGTTAGCTTATTCACTAACACTCTTGGTAATGCGGTTAGGTCTGCTATAGACTTTGAACGAGAACTTATTAAAATTTCTCAGGTTACTGGAAAGTCTATGCAAGATCTAAAAGGTCTTACGCAAGAGATTACTAGGCTTTCTACAAGCTTTGGCGTTGCGTCTGAGTCTATCTTGGGTGTCAGTAGAATACTCTCTCAGGCTGGTTTAAGTGCTAGAGAAACTAAAATCGCACTAGATGCTCTTGCAAAATCAGAACTTGCTCCTACCTTTGACAACATTACACAAACTGCTGAAGGCGCTGTTGCTATCTTCAATCAGTTTAAAAAAGGAGCTGGAGCATTAGAAGGCCAGCTTGGTTCTTTGAATGCTGTCGCTGGTCAGTTTGCTGTTGAGTCTGGTGACTTGATCGCTACTATTCGTAGAACTGGTGGTGTGTTTAAACAGGCTGGCGGTGATCTCAATGAACTTATCGCGCTGTTCACAAGTGTTAGATCAACTACTAGAGAATCTGCTGAAAGTATTGCTACTGGTTTACGTACTATATTTACTCGTATTCAAAGACCTCAAACAATAGAATACTTAAAAAAGTTTGGCGTTGAACTTGTTGATTTAGAAGGTAAATTTATTGGCCCATATAGAGCTGTTGGAGAACTTAATAGAGCTTTAGCTGGGCTTCAAGAAGGTGATATTACGTTTGTTGAAATTGCTGAACAGTTGGGTGGATTTAGGCAGATTGGTAAAGTCCTGCCTTTGATCAAAGAATACGCCGTTGCACAAGAAGCTCTTAAGGTTGCACAAGAAGGGTCTAATTCTTTAGCTGGTGATGCTGCGAAAGCTCAAGCTTCGTTAGCAGTTAGAATTGTAAAAGTTAAAGAAGAGTTCTTAGCGCTTATCAGAGGTATTAGCGAAACCAGCACATTCCAAACTATGGCTAACTCTGCTTTAAACCTAGCTAGTGCTATGATTAAGATAGCAGAAGCTGTCAAGCCACTTCTTCCCATACTTGCTACACTTGCTACAATTAGACTAGCTAAAGGTCTTAGTGGATTTTTAGGTGGAGTAATGGGCGGTGGAGGTGGTGGAGGCGGTGGTGCTATTCGTGGTTTTAACAGTGGAGGTATAGTTCCCGGCTCTGGTAATACAGACACAGTTCCAGCCATGTTAACTCCCGGTGAGTTTGTTATTAAAAAGAGTAGTGTTGGAAAATTGGGCGCTTCTAATTTGGCGGCGATGAATAGCAATAAATACGCTAAAGGTGGTATTGTTGTTGACCCAAATCAAGTTGGTGGATTTTTCCTACAACCATCACAAGGTATAGACAGGACAATTGGAATATCAGGCAAAGGAGAAATAACTAATCTTAATGTTTTGAAAAAATTAGGATATCAAACTCCTGATCGCGGAACTGACGAGGATTTCTTTTTTGCTAGTAGTCCAGCACAAAAAGCTAATATGCTAGGAAGAACAAAATCTAATACTTTCTTACATAACATGTCTCAAAAAGGGACTGTTGCAGATCAAAAGAGATTTCTTGCTGAGAAAAGAAAGTCTACTAATAAAAATGATCAAACAGCTGTTCAAAATTTTGACAGAGACTATGCAAACAGTAAAGACAAGGTTAGCAAAATTAAAAATACAGGAATGGCAAGAACTATACCTATCAGTGGCTCCATTGCAGGTTTCTTCCCCGGAGCTTCTGGAAGTATTAATTCAAGCGTTGCTAGTATGGTGAATGAACAAACTAGCGTAGCGTTAAAATCAGCCACTAATGCTGCCGCCATAGATGTTAATAAAACTCTTGATAACGTTAGACCAGAATTTGATTTGAATGATGGTATGCTTAAAGCTGCTGCTGATCGAATTTCTCAAGACGCTAACGCATTAGCTACTACTAGTGGTTTTGTATTTGAAGGTATTATTGACGCAATTACTGGAGCTAAACTCCAAGGGGATAAATCCAGATGGGATTTCAAGGGCGACTTGATGGCTAAGAAAGAAGGTTTATCCAAGATGTTTGCGTCTGATTCTTCTGCTTTTAGTGGAATGTTAAAAGCAGATGCAAAAAGAAGTAATACACCAAAGTCTATAGCAAGTATTGTTAAAAAAATAGTAAATGATATTAATGCCAACGATCAATCGGGATATACTTTCCAAAAGTTTGCTTCTGGAGGTGCTGCCACTGGAACAGATACAGTTCCCGCAATGCTGACTCCCGGCGAGTTTGTAGTAAACAAGAAAACTTCACAAAGTATTGGCTATGACAATCTTAATCAAATGAATAAGGTTGGCAAGTATGCTGCTGGTGGTATTGTTACTTCTCGCAGAAATACTTACGGACCTAAAACTGCTAGCAAACCCGCTACTTTCTCTGGAGCTGTCAGTAGTGGTCCTAGCGGGGCTTCTACTCAGATAACAACAAGTATTGAATCTTGGAATGAGGCGGTTAATGAGGGAACCAAGACCGTTAAAGACAATACTGATGTTAGGAAGAAAGGTCTTGTTGGTTTTGGTGCTATGAACGAAGGCTTGATTGCCACAAGTATGGCTCTGAGCTTCATGACTCCCGTTATTGATGAGAACAGTTCTTCGCTTGAACGATTTGGCGCTAACATGATTAGCTCTTTCTCTCAATTAGCAAACGTATCTCTAGCACTATCAGGCACATTCTCCTTGCTACAAACCCAGATGAAGGGCAATATTATTGCTGATATGTTTAAGGGATTAAATCTTAAAGATATGGGTAAGTTTCTTGGCGGTGGTGGTAAACTTGTTAATCGCGCTGGAACTGCTGCTCGCGCTGTTGGTACAAAAGCTGGTCTGGGCGCAGCAAATGCAGAGGGTGTAGTTGTTGCAACTAGAGCTGTTGCTAGCATGGCTGGTCCTGCTATTGTAGCTACTGGTTCAATTTTTGCCTTGACCGCTGTTATAGACAGTTTAACTGATAGGGCTACAAAGCTTGACAACGCAATTAAAGACGGTAATGCTGCTGCGGCAGAATCTATAGCCTTTGAAAAAGAAGGTGCTTCTGCTGTTAATAAGCTAGCTATTGGTTTTGCTGCTATAGGCTCATTCATTCCCGGCATTGGCCCTATATTCGCTGGGTTAACGGCAGCTGCAATTAAATTGGGAAGTGAGCTTCCTATTCTTGGACCTATGATTAAAACCACCGCTATGAGTCTAGGTTACTGGATGGGTGGTAAGAGTATTACTACGATTAAACTAGAAGCTGGAGCTAGGGCGCAGGCTGTAAAAACACAAGAAGCTTTGACTAATGCAAATAAAGAAGCTACCGCAGCTATGCGACAATTTAAAGAGGGTAATCTTTCAGCTATAGATGCAATGAAAAGACTTGACCCAGACGCAGCAACAGTGCAAGCAAGTGCAGATAGGTCTTCAGCCAGAGTAAAAAGTATAGAAGAGAATGATAAGTCTGGACCTGTAAGTGGATTTGGAAGAGGCTTTGCTCGCGTTGCTACATTTGGCGTTGCTGGTATGATGGGTATGGAGTCCGGCGGGCAAAGAAACGAAAGACTGTCAAAAGATCAGGAAGCAATTAAAGCAGATCAAGACAAGGTGGACAAAGATTTCCTTAGAAGCTCACAGCCTCTTACTGACAACGTGATGAGGCAAACTGCTAATACTAATGGTTCTTTTGAGCAGTATAAAAATAGCTTGTCTAAAGATACACGAGAGGCTATGGAGCGTCAAGGACAGTTTGATAAACGAGAAGACCCTGAAACCGGCGAGATGACTAAAGACTCTATACAAATGGAGGCTTTTGAAAATCTTAAAAAAGAAGCAGACAGAGTACGAGAATCATTTGCTGCTATGAACCTTGCGATGCAATCTGCTACAGCTGCTGCTAATGCTGGTGTTCTTGCTATTGACAATTATACCAGAAGCCAAGAGCTTGGTAGTAATACTTTAGATAGTACTATTCCAACACTAGAAGCTAGTATTACTTCTGCTGCTCAAGGTATATCACCAGATCAATTCAATTCTTCTCTAGACAATGCCAGTAAAACTCTTGAAAACTTAGGAGCTAATAGTGAACAGATAGATAAATTTAGAGGAAATTTAACAGCTGTAAATGCTGCACAGGCAAATATGCCTGCTATATTTGAGGCTACTAAAAAATCTATGAAGGAAGCGTTTAAGTCAGGAAGACAAGCCGCTGGAACGATGGGCGAGCGTAGATCGGCATTTGCAAACGCGACAGGTGATGCACTTACAAAGCAAGGGGTTGACGAGAAATCTGTAGAACGTCTGAAGAAACAAATTGAAGGTAGCGATATAAGTGACGACCAAATGAAACGTGTGTCTGAAGGCGACTTCTCTGCTTTTGAAGAAGTTATCCAAAAGGTGGGCGACAATGCTATGAAACAAGTGTTGCCAGCACTTAAGGCTCAGGCTGAAGCACAAAAGAAATTACTAACCTTTACTAAAGCAAGACTTGATTTAGAGAAGAAATTAATTGAAACAAAACAAAGATCTATTGATTTAGAAACAGAAGCTTTAAAAATACAATCTGAGTTTGGTGGTGCGTCATTTACACCAGAAGTTCAACAACAACAATTGTTAAAGAGATCTAATGTGGGAGTTGAAGGCATTAAGGGTGTCGGCTCTCAAAGTGGTATTGGGGCGGGTGACTTCAAGAGTAGAATTGATCAACTATCTAATCGTAGGGCAGAAATTTCTAGCGTTAGAACTGATCTTGCTGAAGGTAAGAGCAATGAACAGGCACGGGGTAAATCTGGCGTAGAGATGAGTGACGAGCTGGGCAGAATAGATTCGGCCCTAAAAGAAGAATACAACAGTATTAAAGCCGCTATTGATATTAGAAAACAAGAACTTTCAATTATTAAAGAGAAGAATGCTAACGAAAAGGCCGCTGCTGACGCTTTGATTGCTGGAGATGATGAGGCGTTCTTTGATAAGATGGGTACTGCTGGCGCTCAAGCCGCTATTGCTACTGGTGATAAGAGCTTAATGAACCAGTTCGGCCCTCAAGCTTTAGGTATGGCGGCTCAAGAAAACAGAAGGCTTCAAGAATCTGGCGTAGATAGTTTGTATGGTCAAAAACTTAGCGGTCCCGATGGCTTAACTGAAAGATCCTTTGGTGCATCTTTTGGAGCTATGGGAGTCGATGCTCCTGATCTAGCTAAGATTGCTGCGGGATCAACAAATGAAGAAGCTGCTAAAGAATCTGAGATTAGAGAGTTGGCGGGAGTACTACCAGACTTAGGCAAGGCTATGGTTGATGCTGCGGCAAGAGACCTTGAGATAGCTCAGAAACAAGAAGATGCAGCTCAAAAGCAATATGACGCTGCGGTACTACGTACTAAGGAAGCTATGAATGCAGGAGAAGAAGCTAAAAATACTGCTGAAGTTAATACTAAAGTTGCTAATATTAATACTGATAAAGTTTCTGAAAGTGGTGACGCAGCTAGTACAGGTGCTAAAGACGGTGCGGGTGGTGCGGGTGGTGCAGGCGGTGGTGGCATCATAGGTGCAATCAAGGGCATATTTGGCATGGGCGGTGGCGCTGTAGCAAACGCTGGCAACATGGCTAAGAATGCTATTGGTATGGGCAAAAACTTTGTGCAAAGTGGAGGTGCTGGAAACCTTGCTTCAAGGATAGGAACAGAAGGTGGAGAGATACTTTCTAGAGTTGGCTCAAGAATTGGTCAAACAGGAATAGGCAAAAACTTTACTGCTGGTAGATCTTTAACTAGAAGTGTTATGGGAGGTGTGGACAATGTTCCTAGACCAGCTGGTATTATGCAGAAAGCTGGAGGAATGTTTGAAAGATTAAATCAAGCTTCTTACGGAGATGACTTTGCTCCTAGCATGATGAAAAGGGGTCAAAATTTATTGAATGCTGGCAAGAATAAAGCTGGTAGTTTCTTTGGTGACATGGCGACTTCATTTGGAGTTGGTAAACATGGCTATGGTCTTGAAGGTATGTCTCGTAGTGGAAAACCGGGGGTTGTGAATAGAGCCAGTAATTTTGCTGGTCAAACTATGAGAAAAGTTGGTCAAAGTCAATTCGGACAAAAAGCAGCTCAATTTGGTTCTAATCTTTATCAGAAAGGATCTAATTTCTTAGGTGGTGCAAGAAATATGGCAGGCAATATGGGTGGCGGCTTGATGGAAATGGCAGAAAAGAATGCTCCCGGCTTGATGCAAAAGGGTCGCAATGCCATTGGCGCGGGTAAAAATTTCTTCCAAAATACTGCTCCGCAAATGATGAATGCTTCATCACAGTATTTACAAAAGAATGCTCCGGGTATGCTACAAAGTGGAAAGAAAATGCTCCAACAAGGAACAGAATTCGTGGGATCAAAAATGGGTAATCTTAGTAAGATGAAGATCCCCGGATTAGATAAAATTGGTCCATCAATTATGAAGAGTCTGTCAAAACTTCCGATGCTTGGAAAGATGGCTTCTAGTGGAGCCAAGGGTATACCGGGACTTGGAACTGCTCTTGATGGAATTATGGAAGCGGGTTCCTTTATATCTGATCCTAAAGCTTACCATGAAGATAAAAAGGAAAAGACCGGAAGAGACTTTGGCGGTATGATGGACAGTTGGGGAGTAGGATTCTTAAAAACTGGCACTCAGTTTGATGCTGCTCTTGCCACAGTTCTTGGTGGTCTAGAAGGATTCTTAAATCCTGTAGGAAAAATTGTAGAAGGTTTCTATAATATAGTTGGTGGTGCTGGGGATTTGGTAACTCTTGTAAAATCTTCGCTAGACGTTGCAGCAGCAGAAGAGAGAACTTCTGCAAGCATGAGCGAAACATCTAATAAACGTGCAGCGGCTGTTGGATTAGAGGGTGGAACAGAAAGTTTTGAGAAGTTAGGAGCATTAGATAAGTCAGCAGCTAACCAAAGAGCTAATATGCTTTTCAGAAGGAATGAGGCGAATGCAGCTGGAGGAGATCGTTCTAAATTCTTAAGTAGTACTGGCATGTCAGAAGAAGACTTTACCAATACTTATGGCAAAGATGCTAGCATGAAAGATGTTAAAGAGCAAGAACAGCAAATGATTGATACAGACATTAAGGGTAGACAAGACACAAGAAATAGAGAGAGCTACTTCTATGGTAGTGGTGAATCAAGTGACTTTGACAAGGGCGTTAAAGAACAATTAGCAATCAGACAGGCCGAGAAAGATCAAGCAGCGTCTACGCCAGAAGCTACCAGTGCAACAGAAAGCCAAGCTGAGTCTCAAAAACAAGCTGCTGAAGCTACTAAGGAAGTTGCTAAAGAAACCAAAGAAGTTAAAGAACAACAATCTAAAAGTCCATCAACTAGTACATCTGTAGCTGCTCCAACTCAACGAGCAGCAGAAGCTCAAGCTGGTGTAGCTTCTGGAGCTGGATTAGACCCAGAAGTTATGGAAAGGTTTAGTTCTGCTCTTAGTAAGTTTAACACTGATTTATCTGCCAATATAGATAGACTAGAAAATACTTCAATAAAAATTACTTTAGATAATACTAATGTAAGTGTAAATATAAATGACGGTGGCATACTAGCTCGTTTAGAAAACCTTATGGGAAATGTCGTCAAACAGAAGGTTGTCGAAGAATTAAGCAAGACATCTCGTAATCCTGATGGAAGTCCAAGACAAACTGATAGTAAGATGGGATAATAAATATGGAATGTTTCGTAAGTACTCAACGAAGTGTTAGCAGAGGTTCTAGCAAACTGCAAGTTGGGTTAAACATAGGTCACGTTAGAAACACTAAAGAAGCGACCGCCTCCAATGCCACTCTTGAGTTCAGGCATAAGTCTGACTTAAAATCTAAATCAAAGATAAGATCTTTGATGTCTGTTCTTGTTAATGTTGGGTTTTCCAATTCTGTTAATAACCAACAGTCAAACAATAATTTTGGATCTTCACATTTAGAGCCTGTCAACGCTGTAAATGGTATTAGTTTTAAATCCAAAGGTAAGCTTAGTATAAATGATACAGAAGCTACAACTTCAAGAATTATTGGCAGCAGCATAATTGGTGGTTTATTAGCAGGTCTTGGCGGCTCGAATCTTAGTAATAGCACTGCTGTGCCTGCATTCATATCTTGGGAAGGTCAAGGATACATAGCTTCACAGCCAACCGTTGTTGCTAACTTTGGCGCTGTAGAAACAGGTGGTATTGTAGAAAGCAGTAAGTCCACAGTAAGGATTAAAAATGGCGGTATAAGATTCTGGAAATTATGTACAGAAAATTATTGTATGCCTGTGCCAATATCTTTGTTTGCAAATATAAAGATAAAAACTAAAGTAAATAATACATATACAGATAAAATAGGTGGACATACTGATCAGATTAATAAGTTAGAAAATTTTACAGCTACTCAAAAATTCTATCCTATACGAGACATAGTGACGTTTAAAAATAATGTTGGCTTTGTTGATAAAAATTTGTCTCCTAGTGGTCTATACAAGAGTGTTGATGAGGGATTATTTACAGGCAATTATACTAAAAATAATAAAACAAGCATTAGGATAAACGACGAACAAAATACTTTTATCCAACCATCATCTATTTATTCTGATGGCGACTTTACATATAAGTGTGAATTAACACCGCCAGCAATTAAACCTATAGAAAACTTTTTGTTCATTAGAGCGTCAGCTCCTATGGCGGTTTTTGAATCAGAAGATGCTCCAGAATTTAAAATACATAACATTAGATGGGAAGATCCCTCCGGTAATTTAATTGCAAAATACAAAGACATCACATTGACAGGCGATGGAGACTTTGATCAACAAAACGAAAAATATAATTTTGCAACATATGTAACAGAGCCAGAATACAACAATGCGAACAGGCATAACTGGGATGAACTATGTCCTATATTTGAAGAAAATAGTGGATACACTTTGAATATGGATTTCAAAGCTACTTGTAGTCATGACCCATTTAGTGTAGAATTTGACAAAAAGGCATATGAAAATCAATGTGAAATTAACGAGTTGATTGGAGGAAACAATGATTACTTAGCTCTGGATGGCGCTCCAATATCTGCTCAGAGTCAAGGGTTTGAGTTTACGCCCAACGCTTCTATTAGAATTTCAAATATAGAGATTGCAGCAAGCGGTTCAATTAATGGTCGTCTCTCAGAAAATTATTTTAATCTACACGCCGAGTCTATTAAAGAAGGCTTATCTCTTGAAAGAAAGTTGTATCCTTCTAAAATTCTTCCTAACGAATTTAGCAATGGTATACTTCCAGAAGTTAATAGTGTTTGGAAATCTTCAGCTCATAATGGCAAAGTTTATTACAATAATGTAAAAGAAGATTTAGAACAACTGAGTAAATCGCTTAATGATTTTGTTAGCTTTAGGTCCATAGAGCTTATTTCGACATCTCCAATTGCAGATTCTGGTAAGTTACAAATTGTATATTCTCATCAACCATCTACAAGAGTTGTGCAAAAATCAGGTGGCGCATTCAGTATTGGGAAGCTCAGACTAGATAGTAATTTAGATCTTGCTAAGTCTAGTGTTGAAAAGGTAGAACAAGAATTCTATACAATAGAATCTATAGAGTTAAAAGTTCTAGCTAAAAAATCTTCTACTTCTACAAGAGATTTTACTTTGGACGTTGTAGGATATTGCGATGACGGTCTTTTCAACGTTACGTCTGCTGTTGATGGTTTCTTGCAAAATTCTACCACTGGCGTTGGTACTATACCAGTTTCTTCTGGTTTTGATAATTCAAATTATCTAGCTAGATCTTCTGAAGCTATATCTTCTAGAGATGAATATTTTGAAAACAGATTAGTTGCTAACAACCCCGGAGGTGATCATCATTTAATTACAGCTTCAGTACTCAAAATTGGTGAAGACGAAAATGGAGATGAAGTTAGAACACCTTCTATGGTAGACAGTACAGAGTACAGTCAATACATCGTTCCTTTGCAAATTAGTCCTAAGCTTAATGAGCTAGGAACTCCAGATACATATAATATATCTCCATTCTTCGAGGCTTTACATCTTGATATTTATCCCCTTCCTGTTGGCGCTGTTATAGCAAAAGCAGAACTGATAATAAAGTATAGACCTTCCGCAGCTATGCAGTTACACACCTTTGGACACGGAGGTATAGAAATCTCTAGAAGGTCCAATGGATTATTTGCAGCTGCTATGGGAGAGTATGATCATAAGTTAAACGCTGTTGTAGGCTCAAAGCCTTTGTCTTTAATTGAGAATATACCTCATGGATTTAAAACACCTGACACAATCAAAACTAATTATTCCAAGAGGTGGAGAGGTGTAGATGGCGTGTCTAGATCAGGACCGTTTGATCCTCCCGCTTTTGATGAAAGCTTTTATAATCCGCAGTTGGAAAAACCTTTCATTAATGGTTACTATACCTTTAGAAATACAGAAGATAATACTATATATCCTGATGATAGTTCTACAACAAATAGTGGAATATTTAATGGCCTGCTTTCTAATAATATTATTAACAGTGTAGGTTTTAGATTCAGAACAGACCACCTGTTCTCTTCTCAAGAAAGATCGTACACTACTATTGATTGGACATCTTCTGGTCACGAATTACATGGAAAGATAACTGACTCTTTTGAAAACGCTTTAAGAGTCAAACAGTCTAATGCCAATGTTAATTTTGGTAACATAGAATGCTCTGGCGGTTTTTCTTTATTCACAAGATTTTCCCCAGACGTTGACGTTAGCGGCGCTGATTATAACTTGTTTAATAATGGTGTTATTTTATCTAAGTGGGATTCTGGAAAAGATTTAGAACTAGCAATTGGTTATAAAGATGGTCATATTGTTGGTTACGCTAGAGATATTAATGGTAATAATATAGAAGTTAAAGATACATTAACTTATACAGACTATCAATACCCAGTACCAGTATTGCTTACTTATAATGACAATGATTCTAAACGTTTAAGGTTATACACAGATAATGAAATTATAAACAGTGGAAGTTTTGATATACTTAGAAGTTCTTCACAACCATTTACAATGGCTAGTGGAGACAGTGATTTAATACTTGGTCATTCATACGGATCTGGCATTGGTATGAATGCGTTTGTTACAGACGTAGGTGTTTCTGAAGATATTACTTACGGATCTATATTAGTAAATGGAGATGTTGCAGATGCGTCTAAACAACAAACCACAGCTGAAAGATTCTTTGATTCTTTTAGATCTAAGTTCTGGAATGATGGCGAATCATATAAAAATGATAGATATAAATTGTGGGATTTTGTAGATGAAGATTCTAACAAGTGGCACATAGGAGCATTTAAATATTGTGAATTTGGCCCAGATTATGACACGCTTACAAGGAAAATAGGAAACGATTATATTGTTCACAATTTCAAGACTGACGGTGGCAGCTACGAGGATAATACTCAGCTCGCCCTTCCAAACGATATTGTTACGTCTGGACTAGCATATCATACCCAGCTTGAAAACGATATGTTCAGAATGCATCTCTCAGACACTTCAGACAAGATGTTGTCAGTAGCTCCAAGAATTTCTAAAGCCTTGCCAAATGGCTACAATTTTGCAAAAGATGCCATTGCGGTAGACACGGTTGTTGAGCATGAAACAACTAATGACATTACGTGGCCCGATGGAAAAGTGGGACCAAGACTTATTGTTAGTTTGTATACCAAGACAAAAGAAACAGACTTGTTTGACAGCGAGAATTGGGGTCTGCTTAATAGGGACATACATTATATTGGACCAAGAGATTGTTGGCAAAAAATAATTAGTGAGTTTACTATAGATAGCTATAGAGACACTGAGACAGAACCTTGGGCTAATTTTGATAGACAACAAATTTTAAAACAAAGAGGTCACTATTTATCTTCTAAAGATATGAATGATATGTTTGTTCAATATGACTTAGCATATCCTTCTGGGTCTTACGACTCTAAAATTAGAATTCACTCATCTCACGTAAGATTAGAAAACGCTCTTCATCTAAAAGACGTTACTTATATAGACGACTTTAACCTTCACGTTACTAGCGAAGCTATATCTTTTGGACAGATGAATCTTTCTGTCTCTGAGAAAGGAATAATTGATACCCCTTCCAGTGGTCTTTCTTTACATACTGCTGGTCTTCCTTGGACAAAAATAGATTCAAGTGGAGTAGGTTATTTCGGGCCACCACTTTATACTTCAGCTACTTACTCAACTGATTTCCATGATTATGATCTACCAGATCCACACCTTGGTTTGTATTTTCATTCAGTCACTGGAATTAAAGTAGAACCCCCAGAACAATTTAATTTACATACTATTGGAATTATGTCTTGGTTTGGAAATTCTAGTTCTAATAATGGAGGTTTCTTTGGTGCGCCGCAGCAACAAGATAATGCTATTTTTAATAGCGACCCTGTTTTGTTTGGCTCGTCTGAAGTAGAGACAGATGACCTTGGCAGTTATGTAAATTTGCTACTTGATTTTGAAGACGCTAATGCCGGATCAAGAGATCTTAGTGGCAAAAATAATGGTAGTAGCAACATGACTAGAGGAGGGTTTGCTGCTGCTGCTGGATTAACTTATTTAAAGAAATTACCAACTAGTGATCTGTATCGTAATTTTGGTACACGGTCTCTTAGGGTGTTTGATCAAACAGCCGCCACCATAGGGGAAGCGCAAACACGTTATGGAGCAAACTTTAAGACCTTAGCTTTAGATCCAAAACTTTGGACTTCTAAATGGACTATAGAATTTTTCCTACGTATACCAGACCCATCATCATTAGTTTCAAAACCAGCACCTAATACAAACTGGTTTACTTCAGCTATTTTTGGTAGAAATTACAACACGTTTGGTGCAGCTGGTGCTGCCCTGTACTCAAGTGATCAAAAATCATCCTCCCGAGAGCGTTGGTATACACTGAGAGATCAACAGTCCTATAGTACTGGATATAGAGCAGACAATATTGGTTTTAATACCATAGAAACTGGCATGAGTTTTTCAATTAATTACAATGCTACAGACTCTTCTAATCTTAATGCTATCGAATTTACTGGACCTTATGTACCATCGCACACGCACTCGTTTACATTCGATTATTTTAGCACTTTTCCAGAAGCTCCTTTAAGAACAGATGATGATTTTTCTAATAATTATTTAGAGGAAACATGTCGCGCTCATCGTATAGTATCCCCCATAGTTGTTGATTATGATAAGTGGCATCATGTAGCAATTTCAGCTACTGAAGATAAAGTATATATTATATTAGATGGAGCTATCGTTGGTGAAGGAACATATTTTGGGTGGCCCGACATAGAGAGTCTTGTAGAACCAGACTACTTGTTGTCACAAGCTCTTGAAAGAAATTATAGCACAATATATCCTGAGTTTAAAATTTGCCCAGACATGAGAACAGGTTCGTATAATAACGACGACCCATCAGATCCAGATTATTCTATATACCTAGATGATATAAGAGTTACACTCGGTGCTTCTAGATCTTCGTTTGTTGATGGTATTTTGCAAACAGTTGTGCCAACTCCACCAGAGGGAGTGTTCCCAATTGAATACAGCTTACCAGATCCATCGGTAAACGCAACCACATCTACCACTATACCGCCGCCGCCGCCGCCTACGTTTTATAAAGATACGGGATGTACACTATTTTTATTAAACAAAGATAGATTTTATCATGATCATTCAGAATCAGAACTAGACTTTTTCTTACGTGGAATAGATTCTACTGGAAATGAATCTAATCAACTTAATCAAGATTGTAACCTTTACTTGTTTGGAGGTGGCAGTCGTTACGCAAGTACTGGAAGTATTGGTCCATCACAAAGAAGGACGAAAAGTAAAAAAGAAAAATTCAATCTATATGTAGAAATTGACAGAATTGAAACAGAGTATGGTGGTGAAATTGTTGATGCTACATTTAATTTATATGTTAATGCGTATGATCCTAGCATAGTAACATCTAGTGGGCAGATGTCTTTGCACACGTTAAATGTGGGTCAACTTGGCTGGGAAAATTATTTACAGACATTTAATTGGAACGATCAAAATACTGGAAGTGAGATTGTATTAGCAGATAATGATTTGCTTTCGTTAGAAGCTGATGATGAAATTAGAGGCGTTATCACAATGTGTCACTCATCATGTGATAACAATAAAGGTTGTGATGAACCAGACATTATTACTCACGATACGCTGTGGTACTCTCAAGACTGTGTAAACGGTGGAGTGATTAGACCTAAGCGTGTATACAACAACCCTAATGTAACAGCATTTAACACTATTAGTAGTGGTTATGATAATAATTATTACGGTGTTAGAAAATACACAAACCTTATCCCCGGCGGTCCTTACAGCTTATTTATAACTGCTAAAACTGGAGATGATGGAGTATTAGATGTACCTAGAGAAATATCAGAATGGGGATATGGGACTAATGATGAAGTAGATTATTCTGGTATTAAAATTGTTCCTCCAGATCCAGATAGAGCATTGAATGATAAGTTTGGATATTCTGTAGATGTAGTAGACGACTTAATGGCTGTTGGTGTTCCTAATTATGATTTAGTAGAACATGACGGTTCTCTTGTTCCTAATGCTGGTAGTGTTTTCATATACAGAAGAAATCCTGCTCCTACCGGAAATGATTGGACTGATCAGCCTGATCAATCTAGCTGGTCCTTTGAGTCACATTTATCCTTACCAAGTGGTTATTTGGTGGATTCATATAGAGAAGAACCAATTGAAATAAAATATAGAGAGCCGGGAGGAAGGTTTGACACAGTTCTTGGAACGGGATACCAAAGATTTTGGTCTGTCGGACAAAAGGGTAGAGAGTTAGGGCATTCAGTTTCAATATCAAAACATAATGGTAAGGAGATTGTAGTTGCTGGAGCGCCGGGAGCTAAATGGAATAGAACGTTTGAAACAGCTGAACCAGAACCAGTTAATATAGTTTTGTTTGTATTTACTGATGAGTTTATTCCTTGCTCTCCGTTTCCTAGAAGCTTTTCGGGGCGTAACAGAAGTACAATACCTGATGACTTATTGCCAGTTATAGAGAAAAAAGATCTTATGTTTAGATACTTTTCCGACCCTCCTATACGTTTTAATGTAGAAATTATAATATGCGAAGGAGTACTTGGTACTAATATACCAGCTGGTCCTGATTGGTCAGAGGCTCAACTTGAAGATCCAGATTTTATATTTAAAAAACAAGTTCATAGAGTATATGGCTCAACTCCTTCTGAAATCGAAAGAACAAATGAACAATTATTTACAGACTTGAAGGAAATATATAATGAACGTTATTACCAAGACTCATCTAAACAAAATAGTAATCAGCCCGCTATAGTTGGATTCTTTGTAGACACATCGTTATCTTACGGCACAAGGGCTGTTGGTTCTACTAACAACACTTCCATTGAAGGCGATGGTGGATTAGAAAGATTTATGAGTTGGGTTTCTCAAGAAGCTTATGATAATGGGTTGGTAAATCATTTAAATCAACCCGCTAGACCTTCTATAGTTACAAGTATCGGCGGTAACGATGGCAGGGATGATACAACCGATAGTGATGATGATGGAGGACGTTTTGAAAATAAAGAAGTTTGGTTTAGTCAAGCTATAAGTTTATTAGATTCTACTTTAAATATAAACAGGTTGATAGAAACACTAGATTTTAAATTATTTGCTGGATCTAACTTTGGTACATTTAATCCTTCAACACCCGGATTTAATATAGCTCCTCCTAGTGGTGGAGCTGTGTTTGTATTTGAAAAATTTGACGATGGTTGGAAAACTATACAGAGAATTGATTCCCCTACTACTAGCAGCGCTGTTGCTGTGGATAGATTTGGTCATGATGTAGCGATTAGCGAAGACGGTAGTGCTTTAGTAATAGGTTCTCCATACATGTCCTCTCAAGTTAGAGTTTATGAACAATCTTATGGTTATGGTTCTTTCAATTATTTTTACGATTATTTTGGAAATTGGGTACAACGAGTTGGAATCAGCGATGTTTTAGAATTAAGAGAAGCTAAAACTTCTTACTTGTTCAAAAAACGCACTGCCATTAATGCTACGGGTCGAAGACAAGCCGCCGTGGAAGTATATGACAACCTATCTCCTAGCGGTCAATACACTTACAGACTTGCTTACAATGATGTGTATACAGGGTACTCCTTGTCCACAGAAATAAATGATTCTCAAATAAATCCTAATCACTCTTGGAATTGGCTAACTTCTAAGTATATGCCTAATCCAAGACTAGGTTATAGCGTGGACTTAAATGAGGATGGAACCTTACTTGCTATAGGGTCTCCAACTGATAGTATTGGCGCTACTGACGCAGGGCTTTTATGGTATAAGCCGGGACGAATGGCTAGTGATCCACAACAATGGTTTTCTAACGTTAATGCTGGTGCTGTAAGAGTTTTGCAGGCTAGAAAATATTTCGAGCATGACAAAGTTATGCAATTCGGAGCGTGGGGTAACTTGCATAGATCTATAGAAAAAAGTAAATATCTATTGACAGATAAAGATTTAACTATTGAAGATGCTGACAATCACTTGGATAGATACTATGATGAATTATTTAAAGCTACTTATGGCAGTGAACGATATGTAGAAAGTGGATTTGAAGATCCAGAAATTCCACCAGAAGTTGGGTTACTATTTATAATCACTCCAGAGATAGATAGGCTTAGTAAAGAATACATAGATAACATTCAAAATTGGTTGGGGCTAGGTGATAGACACCTTGTATTAGTGGGTGATGATCCCGTATTTGAAACTGATCAATACGGAAGAAGTGGAGCATACTTTAATTCTAATTCTATTATTAACAGGCTCTTGACTAACTTGGATTCTAGAATGAGGTTATATCCAGCTGCTAGTAGATATGAGTCTATGGTAGATCAAGACACGGGTATATATTATAACAATATACCATCCTTTGTACCATCAAATACTACTTATACGTATGTGTCGGGTGGAAATATGCGAGGCTCTGGGGTTGCTGATATCAGATTGTATGATGAAAACATCTATAGAAGTTATAGCTGTAGCAAACCTAAAGTAGACAATATACTTCAAGGGTTAGATGAACTTGCTTCTCTTATAGCTGCCGGTAAGCAGCAAGGTTATTTTGAACTTAATAACAGATGTAATCATGTCATTAAACACGAAGGAGACCTTAGAGCAGAGTGGTCAGATCAGTGCTTTGATTGTCGTAATAATAAAGTTAATTTCAAAGTTAACCTTGCTTTAGTTTATGGTACTCATAATCTTCCAGAGACTTATAACTGTGGGTGCTGTGATGATGCTATACCTTGCCCAGAATATCCAAAGAAAAATTATGAACCTATTCCTATTTTAGCAGCAGCAGAAAAGAAAATTATTACAAAGGTTATACCAGCTACTGGACCCCGTTATAGACAAGTAAAATATATATCTGGATATGAGACTGTTGTTGATTTTCCTGAGTTTGATGATAACAATGTGCATACAGAAATAGAATTTGGTATTACGCATGACAGTGGTAACTATACATACTTGAATTATAATGAATTTGGAACAGAATCTAATAGTCTATTCTTTGATAAAGATAATCCAATTTTAGAACAAAATAATAAAAATGCCTTGTTCATGGCAAGATCTGAAATATTGGAAGAAACAGAAGACTATAATGTAGAAGTTCAAGATACATTTCCAATTTGCGTGGAAGAACAATTGCTAAATACTACTGCCAAGATAGTTGTTATGACCACAACTGAGTTTGAATCTTCACGGTCTCTATCTTCTGGTGGTGACACAAATGTTATCTTCTATATGAACCTTTTAGATAAAACATCTAATGGAAACACTAGAGTTGCACAACTGGGTGGTTGGACGGAACGAACATCTTTTGTTGATGGTTATGATGAGTCTAGACTTGCCAGCACGTTCCAGTGGGTATTAAACTATGAAGTATTTGAAAATGTACAGATGTCACAGATAAATCAAGTAGCTTCTCAGTTTGATGTTTTATGGATAGCAAATACTGACAATATTCCTAGTGACCAAGAAGCAGCACAGTTAAAACTGTGGCTTAATGGCGCAGAGAATAGAAAGATCGTAATTACTGTTGGGCCACGTATGAGTCGAGACATCAATGAAAATTGGGATAACAGTTTGGGGGAAGAGATTTTCAGCAGAGTAGCTAAGTTACAAACCACCTTGTCTAAACTAGGATCAAATATTAGACCTTTGTATTTAGACAGTAAACATAAGTATGCAACATTGGAGGATACAGGACTTCCAAGCTTGCCTCTACAGAGTATACCTCGTGGCACAGGTAGCCGTATAGATGGCCTTGTTATAAATCGTTTTAATACTAACTTTATAGAAGGTAAAAGAGGAGAACTTTCTAAGTTAAATAGTGTAAGCGATGTGTTTGTTCAAAAATATTTGGCAGTTTGTTTTGAAAATAATTTCGCTGTTAATACTCTTCTATATTACGATGCAAAAATTGTTGATAAAAGAACTGCTGACACTGGAACCCCCTTTATGAGAACAGGTACTGCGAGGATTGATTTCCCAGTAGAACCTGAACAAACTTATAGAATGTTTACAACTTTTTCATCTGAACGTAGATCTGAAGAGCGAGTTCTTGGTGTTTATGTTAGCAATGTCAACGGTGCTGCGAATATTATCACAACACCGCTAAATAATGAAATGTCAGAATTAAGAGATCCATTAGTTTACGGGGGAGATAGTTATATCACAATTGACTCCAAATATAGCATAGGTGAGTCTCAGTATCGACAAGGGCCACAAGAGGAAGCATCTACTATAGATGTTTGGCCTATAGGAAATTATGGAGGAATAAACTATACGCATCATTTCGACTTTACTGTTCCATCTGGCGCTTCTGGTATATCTGTATACATACAAGGTGATAATTATGGCGTAGAAACAATTGACCCAGAATCAATATTCACTCAAAGATTGATAGGTATATCTGGAGTCAAGATAGGAACTATCACTAAAACTCAACAGCGACCAATTTATAGCACAAGAACAGAGTTAGTTTCTGAAGGCACTCCTGCTTCTATTAGTACTAGAGAAGTAATACAAGAAATTAGTTCTGATAGCAGTAAATATTGCCCAACTGATTTTTGTCGTAGCGAAGAGGGTTTTGGAACTCCCGGCCCAGAGCTTGCAGACGGACCAGTTACAGCTGCACAAGAAATTTATTATCAGAGACCTTTCCTAACTGGTGCTGAAAAATCTAGAATTACAGTCATTAGTGATGCCAGCCTAATTCAAGGAAGTAATGTTAGACTTCCTGACAGAGAGAATTGGATTAATGGAGATGTTATATCGTTCTTAAGAAGTCTATATCCAGCGGATTATAGGAGTGAAGAAAGTGATGTTTATTACGAGGATGAATATGGAGGAACTTTAAGATATGAAAGTATGTTGAAAATTGTTTCTCCAGAAAAAACTAGTCCTGCTAAATTAATGAGTTCTGAAATTAATAGTGGATTTAATAATCTCTTTGGAGGTTATACTCAGAATTCTATTAAAGATCCGAGCCGGTTTGGTAATGATGAAGCTTCCCTGACTTATCCGGGCAGACCTTGGCTTGCTCCACTTGAACCAGCAAGGGCTAATGCGCCAAGCTACCAGACATTTAAAAGTCCAATGCCACCAATTGATGATGTTGCCATAGAAAATGCCAGACTTGGAAGAATATCTGCATTCTCTGGAGATATGGTTTCTATGGGAACTTGGTGTAGATTTAAGGTTGATATTGACGGCGTAACATATGAAGACAATGGCTATGGAGAAGGTCGCAACTCCTTAATGAAAACATTTGGATATGACTTTTTAGATTTCCACGAAATGCAACCTCACATGTCTGGTTATCCGGGCGACTTATTCGGATATAAGGTAAAAATACATAAAGGTGAAGTTTATGTTTCTGCACCTTTTGCTGCTTTCTCTGGACAGAACATTACGTCTTGGGATGAAGTTGTAAATAACTCTCCAAACACACCTTTATTAAATGCTGATTTAGGATCTAATGGTGGCGCTGGATCTGTTTATAAATTTACTAGAGATTATAATCAAACAAATGTTACCAACTTGTCAGTTCAAACGGCTTGGTCGTGTACTAGGAAATTTAGACCAGACACATTAAATGCTGGCGATCAATTTGGCATGTCTTTTGATGTTGATGGTGATGTTCTAGTTATCTCAGCACCATCTCATGATGGAACTGCTAACATAGTAAAGACGGCTGATGTCGGAGCTTCTGGGGAATTTGTTAGAAAAGAATTCAATGATCAATTTGATATAACACAAATAGATAAAAACGATTTTTCTATTGGTGGCTCAGGCAATCAAGGAGCAGTTTACACTTATGAAAATAAAATTTCTGATTGGGGATCAAAGAGACAAGATTGGGTATACATACAGAAGCTTATACCTCAAGGTTACAACTCTGTAAATGAAAATGATTTCTTTGGAAGATCTATTGCTCTAGACAGAAACGCTAGATCCGATCAAGATTATACATTGGTAGTAGGTAGTCCTTCTCATTCTTATGGTTCTGGAATCTCGTCTCAAATACTATCTTCTGGTGGAGCTGTTTACAACTATGACGCAATGCTTAGAAGACAAGCTCCTTCCTTTTCTCATCCAGACACAAATTTAGCTGGCAGAATATTCGGAAGCATGAACGTACAAGATCATGAAAAATACCTTCTGTTTGATTTCAAAAACGGCACAAAAACAAACAACAATCTATATCAAGGTGGTATAGTATATGCTAACGAAAAGGGTGAAATATTTGTAGAAGCTTCAGGACAAGATTCTAATCCAAAGGGATATGTGTCCCACAGGCCATTTATCGAACAAATTCATGGAGCTTATTACTTTGGAACATTTTTGGCAGGATATAATAGATTATTCATAAGCGGAAAGCCTCCTTCTACGTCTTCTAGTATGAATCTCATTAAGCCTTCCGGTATAGGAAATGTGTATAATGATATAGAACTAAGGTTGAATACCTTTGGCGTTTTAGGAATAGCCGATAATTCTGGAGATGATATTTTTAATCTTTCTATATCAGGAAGTGTAATGGAGAGTATCAATAATTCTGGCGATCCATTAAATATGCACGTTGAAACTTCAGCATCCGGCGTAGATGAAATGATTTTACATACTAAGGGTCACTTCCAAGTATAACCCTTTTAATAAAATACATAAGGAAAATAAAAAAATGTCAACACCAGCAATAGTTTTTGATGGAGGGCAAATATATAATCCAGTTCCTTTGGTTTCTATATCTAGTTCACCTTTAGAAAACAAACTTATTCACTTTGGAAAAAGTCACACTATAACTTTAGTTGGAACTATACTAGTTGGTGCGGGCAGCAAAGACACAATAATTGCTGGCGGTGGAAATGTAAGTGGAGCAGGCGCATCTAAAATAATAAGTATTCAAAAAGCAATTACAAAATTAGTTCATAAATCTAATCAATTAACAGTAGGCGCTATGGTGTATAGTGGGCTAACTGTTCAGTCTATAGATTTTCAAGAAGGTGTATATGTAAATACGTGTGCGTATACTATCACAATAAATGCTACTAAAGAAAATTCTGATGAGAGAGGGGTGCATTTTGATGGTGATATATCAGCTCAATCTCCATCACTCGCAAATTATAATCTAGAAGATTTTAACGAAACTTTTGAAATAACTCCAGATGAAAGTTTTGGTTATACAAATGCTGCGGGGAGTGCCACTTTTCCAAGAATACAAAGACTTGTTAGAACTGTGACGGCTACTGGGTCTATGGTAGACACCTCTAATACAGCCCAGCGTAATAGTGGTTTAGCTGCTTGGGAACAAGCTAATAATTATATATATCAGTTTTTAGGTACTGGTGCAAATGTTTATAAGGGGATTAGTTCTTTCTTAGGGTCTGCGTCTGTCGGAACAACAAATCAATTTGCAGCTGATCACTCTAGAGTAATATCAATAGATAAAGCTTCTGGATCTGCTACTTATACAGATACGTTTGTATTACTTAAAGGATTTACGCAAGCTATAGAAACTTTTGAAATTTCATCAAGCGATGACGCAAGCAATCCCTTTGTTGGAGCATCCGTAAATGGTACTATAAAAGGAATTTCATATTGGGAACAAGATAACGAGTGGGATACATCAGACGCTAGCGTGGGCGACTCTCCCATATCAAACGCTCAGTCTAAGTGGAATACTATATCTAATGGCGGTGCTTGTGGTATAGCTAGTGAAATGTATAGAAGAGCTAATAGTGCTGTTGGTATAACTTTAAATGCAAGACCTTTATCAGTTAGTGTATCAGCAAATGAAATTACAGGCGAAGTTACTTACAGTGCTAGCTATGACAATAGACCTACAAAATATTTCATAAATTCTATTTCAGAAAATGTAACAGTTTCTGACACATCGCCCGGAGATCAATACGCTGTGATACCAGTTATAGGCGGCAGCACCGGCCCTATCTTGCAGTTCACTTTTGGTAGAACTGAATATAGAAGAAGTTTAAGTATAGATATTCAATTCGATTTTAAAAACATTGGGTATTCTGGAAATAGTTTAGTTGGATCTCCAAGTAGAACAGAGCCTTATAAATCTACTTTAAGAGGTCTAATAGAATCATATGAACCTTCTACCAATGGTGCTTCAACTTGGTATCTAAGCCCTCCCTCAGAAAGCTGGTCTCCATTAGAAGGCAGATATTCTTTAAGTTTAGAGTGGGTATATAAATAATGTCAGAATATACTTCTAATACTTTTGGTAGTCTTAATAATATTTTAGGTGGAATTGCATATACTTCGCAATATCTCAATGTTATTAATGATTCAAATAAGTATAATATAGGGATTACTAGATCATCAGCACCTTATTATTCTTTATTATATAATCCAGATGTACGTGGAAGGCAAGACAGTTCTCATGCTGGAGGTACTATATTTGATGTGACAAAGTTTGGCGATGGTGGTAGATTTATAAGAAGTTATTATCCTACAATATCTACAGCGCATCAAGAAACAAAAGTAGATCTTAATCACAGTAATTATATACATTATTCTGGCTCGTCGGAGGCTGGAAGTTCGTTGCTCCCAGTAACTGGTTCTACAACCACTTCCCTAAATGATGATCCTACACTTGCAACTAAAAAAGTTCCGTGGACTAGAAACAAGAGAGACGTTGATCCATACTCTCCTTATTCATATTAAAATAGGAAAATATTATGCCTACTAATGAATTTGAATCATTTGCTAGTTATCCCTCTATGCATATAGATCAACAGACCTTTCTAGGGGCTTCTGTTAGATCTTTTTCTGCTAATGCTGGTTTTGGCGATACTTCTTCTACTTTAAATGTAGAGCTTGTTGTAGATAAAGATAACTTAGGGGATGGCACTGGAAAAGGAAGTGGTCAAGATGTTTATCATAATGGCACAGCGGATGATTTTGCTCCACCTCCTGCTGGTAGTCCTGTATTTTTCTCTATGGGTAGTAAGTTTAGACCAATCACTTCTGTTTATAAACATATGCTAGATGTTTATTACAAAAGGAGTACGGCGAGTAGTGTAGATAAAAATCATTTTCTTTTTGGCGGTATATTACAATCTTATGTAAGAACTAAATCCCCAGACGGACTGCCCTTATTTTCTGTAGCACTAACAGATCCTAGAGAAATACTTGCAAATGTAAAGTTGGTCTTGAATAATTTCTCAGGCGTTAGTCAAGGTCAATCAAATATTTTAAATGTGTTTGGCTTTCTTGAACATAATACTAATGATTACACTGATAATGATCTTAAGGGAGAAAATAGATTACGAAAGTCTAACGACAGTATATATACGGATGGAACAGATGTGGAAATTGGTGACTTACAAGGTTGCGATATGCAAGGAATACCGGGGTTTGAGTCTGGTTCTTTTGAACAAATTTTTGGTTTTAGATTTAATTCAATCAACTCTAGCAAACCAAGCAAATATGGCAATGGCGCACTTAGTCCTAGACCTTATACGGGAACTGGTTTTTCCAGAAGAAACGAAAGAGGTATACCTTTTTACAGAGTAGCGCAAGGAATTAATGCTTTGTTTGGACACTATGGAACAATTCCTGAAAATCTACAAGGTTTCGGAGGAACTGTAAAATTTAGAAATTTGAATTATGCTGTTGATCTTAGTGACGTTCCTTTGTTGCCTCCTCTTAAATATATAGACTACGATAGTATATCATTATTAGACTTTGTTCAAGAAATATGTGATGAATTAAATCATGAAATGTTAGTTGTTCTTTTGCCGTGTTTAGATCATCCGGGTACTAGTAAAATGGGTACTGATGGAGATCCAGCAGGAGTAATAAAAGTAATAACACAAGACAGAAGCACCCCTTACAATTTAAGTTCTATAAGAAGATTTATAACATATTTAGAATCAAAAAGTGTAGCCGTTAAATCTAGCGACTTAGGGTATGAAGTTAATAATAGCACAACCGATAAATTTGTTGTTGGTGGTAATGTGGTAGAAAATCACCCCGTTAAACATGGATCTCAAGAAAGAAACGCTATTGATAATACAGCCACTTGGAAGCCTAACAACCTTTTACATAGCAACATAATACCTTATTATGGATTAATAAATAATAGAGGTGTTACCGTTCCAGTAGGTGATGGCGATTATCAACAGATAATGTTAGATGCAACTGGTTTTTATGCTGAAGGTGTTGGTAACTATTACGTTGCTACAGAGATGGAAATGAGAGCCGCTTTAAAAGATTATCAAACTTGGAGAAGTTTTTTAGTATATTACGAACAACTATGGATGGAACCAATAGCTGATGGCGACGTTAAGTCTTATGCTGAAGGGGACTCTGAGTATAAAGTAACAGTTCCAAGGTGTGCAATTCCACCAATTAATAAAGAAAATGCATTTAATACTGGTATAGGGAAAAACCCTTGCCACCCACCTTATGGATTTCCACTATATTATAGAAGAGCTTCTTCTATAGGTTTTGCTGCTGGTAGCGTTGTGTCGTCTCAAGCTTTTAACACTAAAATTATAAGTATAACTGGAGGCTTCGCTGATGGAGAAACTGGCGAAACCTCTGTAATAGTAGACGCTGCGTTAGACAGGTTAGAAGATATGAACACTAGTTTTTTAACCGACGAAGAAAAAACGTTTTATGATAAGATAAAGGCAGCTCTAAAAAATGGTAATTTTTCTTTTATAGAACACGCAAATGAAACCGCAATAGCATATAACGCTGAAGCTCAAGCAGTAGGCAAGAGAGGAGTAGCTAATGCTCAACGTGTTTATAATTTTGTTAACAGTATAGCCAGAGATTGTTTAGGTAAAAAGTTTTTAATACGCCTTCCGCAAACTGAAGCTCAAGATAGAGAGAATGATTTTGTATCTTTTGGTATTGCGTCTTCAAAAAACTTTACTTTCCGAGAAGATCAGAAGTTAAAAGTAAATAAAGACCCTATAACAAATCAATTTAAATATAATTATACTCCAGAACCCCTTGGTGGTTATCCTGCACAGGACTCGATGGTAAATTTAGGTAAATCACACATGTTGCCTAATGACATTAAAGCTATATCGGGTAGTAGTGGTAGAATTCTTTGTTATGCTAGATTTGATAACAGTCAAGAATTAGATTTTAGTGGTTTTTCAAAAGATACTTTTACACAAGAAATCTTTGATAATGCTAATGGTGAATATGAATCTGATTTTGTTGGATTTGATAATACAAGTGATATTAATAATACTATTAGTGGTTCTAAGGCCAATAAATTTGCCAACCCTAAATCCGGTACAAGCAGTACAGCCTTTGTTAAATGTACTTTAGACAATAAACTTTATATGCCCCCAAAGTTTACAGGGCAAGTAATTAAAAATTATTACGGTGGTTATTCTGCTAATAGTTACGAAAGAAGACCGATAAAATATATAGATAAGAAAACGGGTGAAACAAAAAGTTATCAACCGTCAAATGAAACTGTGTACTCTGTTACCACAGAAAACGTAGGTTCAATATTTTGTAGCTCGATGGACCTAGATTATTTACATGCCGGTGAGACTGTTCAGCCAAATTTTAAATATGATATTAACTACGTATATGCTTTGATAACGCTTCCTTCTAGAGTTGCCGCAACTAGAAGTAGTGCGTATAAAAATTGTGAAGAGCATAGCAACTTAGGATTAAAACATGCTTTACAAGCAGATGTTGTTCCACTTTTTGCAAATCCGGGTGTCGCCCAAGCAGGGCCAACAAAGAAGTTAAACTTTGGAGTTTCTGCTGATGCTCCAGAAGAAGTTTTAAATAATGATAATTTTGATGGAGCTTTAAATAAAAGTATGTCAAATTTAACATATAGTCTCCCTAATAAAATAAGAACATTTTCCCCATCTCCAGTTTATCCAGATAGAACATCTATACCCTTGGCTCACAATCATTCTTATGGTCCTTGGTTAACAAACGATGCCAACGCAAATCCAGATGGTGATGTTGGTGGGAATGTTGAATTTGTAAAAGATGAAAGCCTAGTGCCTTGGAATTATGGTGGATATAAAAATATGAATAGTGCTGGGTCTACTATAGCAACCCTTGGCTCTTCTTACCAAATTACATCTGAAAGAGGCTCTGTTACTTTTGCTAGTGGTCCATTGGGTGGATATATGTTAGGACAACCCTTGGAGGGTGAGGGCGGTCCTTTAATTACTTCCATAAATGTAGATGTTAGCACGGGTGGCATACAGACTATTTACAAAATGGATTTGTTTACAGCATCTTTTGGTAAGATGTTAAAATCTAAACAAGAAAAAATATCTAGAATAGGAAGACTTACGCAAAAACTAGAAGATGAAAGGAATGCCTTAGAAAGAAAAGATATGGGCAAAAATTCAACTAATCAGAATTACCACCAGATGCAACAAACTATTAGAGATACTTATATGTCTATGGGTAAAGACTTTTCTAATGCAGAAAGTCAAGCTAGCGCTGTGCCTCCTAATAAATTTACGGTTACTGCTAATCCAAGTACTCGGGTTCTTACAGATGATGGTAGCGTTGTTAATGGAACTCAGTTTAGCTCATCTGTTTTAAGTGGTGAAGATTTAGAAGCTGGATTGCCAAAATTAGCAAATTCTACTGAAAATTTATCTCGTCAATACTATAATAGTGTGCAGTGTTCTTTAGAAGATTTTAAACAGCCAGCATCATTAGAGCCACATAAAAACATGGCTAGTAAAAATCCTACAAACTTTAAAACTAATTTACATTTTTATGAGTTTGAGGATGATTACACAACGGAACAAATTACATATTGGAGGGTGTCGTGAATTCAGGAAATATTTTTTCAAAAAGTGGCGATAATCATGTGTTTGTTTTTTCAAACGCAAGCCTTGTTCGTCAAGGAGTTGGTGCTTTTTCAGTTGATGGTTTTGCAGAATTTAAAACAACTTCATTTTCTAAACAGTGTGGTGCGCCTAATTCTAGTTCTAATAATCCTGTCACTTATGCTGGTGGAAATTCTACTGGGTCTTACAGCTATTGGAATGGAGATGAATATGTATATGGGACTGTCGGTGCTTCTGCTTTAGTTTCTATGTTAAAAAACTTTGAGTCATATAGTAAAACTTTTGATAACGAACAAGAATTTGGACAATTGCTCGACATAATGAAAAGCGTTGGAGGTTGCGTTGACTTTGGAGCTGTTAAGTGCTACGTCTTTGACATTGGAACTCATAGTAACTCTAGAATTTTAACTGAAAAAGGAGCGCCTATAATAACAGATAATCCTAGAAGAAGCACTGGTGGTATGTATTCTTATGGTTATACTGAATCCGAACATCGTAGCAATAATGTTGGAACTTATATTGATATACAGCATAGACACATTGATGAAAAACATGCGGTCACAGCCCCCTTGAAAATACATTATAATGAATCTATTGGTTGCTTTGAAAGTAACGCTCCAATATTAGCTAGACTAATAACAGACGTTCAGGCAGCAGCTGTTGACGATTTTAATATTAGCGAAACGGAACTGGAAGCAGGTTACAATGACAACGATTTTTATGCAACTAGTGGTGATTATTATAACTCTTCTTTTACAACTGGGTTGGCAGTCCCGTTTAGCGTAAAGTCTGGTAATCCACATGCCTTTGGTCCTAATTTAATTCAAATAGATGGAACCCAACAGAATAATACTGACGAGACTGATGGTGAAGCTGTTACTGAGAGTAGTCAAAAAAAGAAACTAGAAGCTATAAGAGTTGTTAATAGAAGTGACATTGATTTTAAAAGCGGACTTTTAGTTTTATGTACACACATTGATGGAGAGTGGATAATACAAAAGTTCTTAGAAAAAGAAGAGCTACCAGTGCAGGCTACAAGAGCTATAGGTTTAGGATCTTGGACATTTTGGATGTATACAGCAAGTTCTGATGAATTTTTTCGAGACAAAGAATCCCCCTATGGCAGAGTGACACCTGCAATGGCTTTAGCTAACATAAAAAAGAGATGGAACAGTGAATCTGGCGCGAATGTAAAATTTCATCCTTATGTACAACTTTCTAGCTTTGACTTGGCTAAATCTAGTTGGGGAGGTTTTGGAGGCAGCGAAGGCTTTATACATAGATGTAATATTGAAGTTAATGATACCGGAGGAGGTAGCAGGTTTGATGATTTTGATGAGTTTGGAATTTGGTGGGGTCCATCTTTTCCTGAAGGTTATAATACTATGACGGGAAGTTTTAACGTACCGGCAGACATTGGTATATCTGGTGACTATCCTGACCCTACTACTTCTTGGACATCACCTCTAGAAAATACATTAGCAATTGCTAAAGCTTGTAATGATACTGGTTCTACCATGTCTAATAAACTTCTTAAGATTGTCGAAAGTAGGATTAAGAAAAAGTCAGATCTTGGGGGAGACGCAGGTGATGGAGGTGATGAAGCAGAAGGCAGTGCTTTTGGATATTCTTTTTGGACTGATTCCATTAATGGTGGTGCTGGTTCTTTTATACAGGGTATGCAAGCTCCTTACGAGTCCGGTACTTCGTCTTCAGCGCCACCAACTCCAAGTGCATCACCATCACCAACTCCAAGTGTATCACCATCACAAACTCCAAGTGTATCACCATCACCAACCCCATCAGCATCACCAACTCCAAGTGTATCACCATCACAAACTCCAAGTGCATCACCATCACCAACTCCAAGTCTATCACCATCACCAACCCCATCAGTATCACCAACTCCATCACCATCACCATCGCCTGCTCCTACTGTACCTACCGTGGCTCCTACCACTCTGCCAACAGTTGGTCCGCGACCACCAAGCGTCACGCCTGTTGTGGGAACAACGTCTGGTCCATCCCCAGCTCCAACTCAAGCTACACCACACCCACCAAGTTCATAAAGATTATTATTAAAGGAGATAAAAATTGTCAAGTAAAATTTATCCCAGATGGGCTGATGGCAGCGAACTAATATCTGGAACGTATAGACGATCTTCATCAACATTTGGATATAGACCTTCTAATCCTAATAGGGTGAGTTTTATACCAATTGGTCCAGAGTTTGTTGGAATACATGATAACAATGCTACTGCTGGAAATATGCCAGCAGCTGGTAATTATTTTAATAGAGTATTAACTTGTAGATTTTTTCAGGATCACTCTCAAGTGTTAGCCGTAGATGGCAAATCTTACGGAACGCCTACAGGTACTTTCACAAAATCTTCTGGTTTTAGTTCAAGAAATGGCAGTGAGGCTACACTAGGAACGCCCACTGCGGGAAACGTATACACTACGGCTGGCGAAGGTGGAGCGGGGCATAAATATGATTTGTACTGCACTAAAGATGCTATTTCTAGCCCTATGGGTGTTTGGTCTGCTTTTGAAAACACTGGATCACCAGCTGGTGATGGATCTAATTGTGTAGGAATTATTGTTTCTCGTCTAAGAGTTTATGTTCCTGCTGGTGGAACAATCAATGTAACAACCGATGAAAGCATAGGAATGGTTGGTACGATAACTAGTTTTGGTTTTTCTCAATCTGTTGTCAGTACAATAGGTGGCCTCAATATTGGCACAAGTAATTATGTACAACCACAAACAAGATATTATCCTGCTTGGGGATCTTCAGAAAACGGATTGCATAGCTTTGGAACTGCCTGTCTTCATTCTCAAGTTTGGGACGCTTGGCCCGAATCATGTACGCTTATGCTTGGGCAATATTTTTGTCCATTGCATGTTACGCCAGATTTCGATAATACAAATTTAGATGTAGAAGAAGTTAATAAAGAACTAGGTTTTGTTGTTAATAGTTCAAATGCTAAAGAAACCTCCGATTCAGTAACAACAAATACTGGATTAAGGGGACAATTAGTTACTGGTGGTTATTCAAATGCAGTTAAGTCTTGCGGAATTAACGACGGTTATGATATAGCAAGAGGAGGTAAAGGATTTGTTGTTGGAGATAAACTAACAAGCGCTGAGTATGGCATAGAACTAGAAGTTACCAGTGTGTCAGGAGAGGGCGAAGTCAGTCATATTAAAATAATAGATGAAAAAAGAGGCAAACTTGACCCATTGGTTTTTTCTGGAGAGGGTGGATTTTCTCTTAACTTCAGATCACCCTCTGCAAGCAAAGCTTGTAAAATAACTTGGGACGAAGGCTTGATTTATCAAAATGTTACTCTAGAAGGTCCGATACAAAGAGCGTATATCAAGAGATTAAGTATTAGAGCAGACGGTACAACCGGCGTTAGAGAGGGTACAAAAACTTCTAATCTAGCAGTTATTCCCAATGAGGACGCTCCATTGCCGGGAGCTTATGACATATTTTTCTTCTTTCATAGTGACGCTGGCATAAATCCTCGACAACAAGGTTTTGGTCAGCAAACAGCTGTTACGCAGGCAATTCGACATATTACGATTGAGATTAACTGATTTTCGTGTATATATTACAGACAGCCCCCAAAAACAGGAGATTCTTATAATGGCAGAGATAAAATTTTATGCTAATGTTGATGCCGCAGAAACATCTACATTAATTAATCACACTACTGGTAGTGGTCTAGGATTTTATGGATCAGCTCATGGCATTTCTGTTGCTCTTACTAACACTCAAGATACAACATTTGTCACAAATCAAAATGGAACAGCTGAAGGCACTGCTGTTAATAATACTAAATTTACTGGTTCTCAGGTGGCTACTCCGGGGTCTGTTCAATCTAATCTAGCTCCCGGCGCAACTTATGATCTCACTGATTTGCCTTCATATGCAGCTCCTTTAAATATTAGATTTACTCACGACACACAAGTGATGACTAAAAATCCAAAATTAAGAATTTTTGATAGAAATAATATTAACAATCATGCATCAGGTGTTACAACTTATGTATACGATGTGAGAAATAGAACTGGTAGTTTTGGCAATAGCAACAAAATGCTTCATCGAAGTACCGTGTGGAGTGAAGACAAGTGGTTTGTTTTTGAAAAGGGTTATGCAAACAATTCAGAAAATCAAGCGCTAGATGTTAAACCTCTTGAAGATTTTTATCTTACTGAGTCTCCGGGCGTTAGCGGTCTAAACACAAATTCAAATGACGCATCGCTAAATGCAATCGCTGGTTTCAATCAAGAGGGTAGTACGCATAGATCGTTACGACACGATTGGTATCTTGCTATAAGCGCAAAGCCTACTGCTATTGGTAGCGCTGAAGATTATGCATTATACTTTAGCGTAGAGTATCTATAAGAAGAGAGGGGTGATTTCTCACCCCTCTCCTGCTGAAAGAATAAAAGAGTTTCCTATATCTTTATTCTACAGTCTTAGTCTTTGGATTCCACTTCTGCCAACCTCCGTCTGGTAGCCAATTATTATCAGCATCCTTGCGTTTAGGGAACAAGCCTCCACCCTTCTTCATAGAACCAAACGCAAGCTTGGCTCCACAGTCCACGCATCGTAATTCGTAGTATTCATTTTCGTCTACAGTTCTAACTACAAATCTAAGATTTTCAGAACCACATTTACCACACTTGGTCTCTTCAAATATTTCTTGAAATTTTGATATTTGAGTAAACAACTCTCTGTGAGTGTCTGCGTCAAACTCTGCTGTGATTCTTTTATTTGCTGTTGTATAATTTAACTTCATTTAATCTCTCTCCATTCTTGGTTATATCCCACAATTTCATGTGGTATTGTGCTTTTGTCTTTTTGATAATCATTAAGAACATCAATGATTTCACTTGCGACTTTTTTAGAAATTTTACGATTCTGATCTACTTTAAATATATCCTTAAATAACTTCCCTCCATCTACATTGAGTTGCTTGCATTTTATGTCGATAAAATTATACTGAGCATCGCTCATTCTACCAGTATCATCATAATCGCCCGCACTACTATTATTCTGCTTTGATATATCACGTACAATCTTAGCAGTATCTTTCTTTGTTAGCTCTTCTGCTGCTACGCCCTTAATCTTTAATACTTTGCGTAAAGCTCTAGCTTCTGCTCTAGTACTGGCAATAGCCACAGCAAATGCGCAAAACATATCGTCCGTATTACCCTCCCATGAATCTGCTACTTCTGAACACCTCAGACCGCTAGCAAATTCTATAGTAAATATGACCGTAGCCCTACCGTGATGATCGTCGCGATCTGTTGGTTTTACCCATGTTGGACCACTAAAAGCCATTGGTCCCAGAACAAGCTCAGAAACCCTTCTAAGCCCTGTTACGAGGGGATGACCATTGACCAGCTCATCTTCCTGAAAAAGCGTCATAGCGTACTCATGCCACTCTGGTGAGAGCATAGATGGAGCATCTTCTAGTAACACATTTTTAACTGATGTATCTGTATTTGATGGTGTTTGCAATTCTTCTACTCCCGCGAAAAGGTTTTCTTCTGTTTCAATCATATTAGTCCTTTCATGCCTCAATTTCAATATACCTTTGAGATTTTTTTGGAAACTTGGTTTGGATGTCACGCAACATCTGAATAAGCCTATCTTTCAATTTTTCTCTATTACTTAGTGACAAAGAATCTGACAGGTGTTTTACTCTTATTATAGCAAATCCCTTTCCTAATATCAACCCTGTTTTATGAGAATCTGATTTTATTTGTTTCTGCAACTTCTCTTCGCCCCAGATTGGAAGAAAGTGTGACGGCCCATCTATTTCTATTATAGTCTTTAAATTGGGAAAGTACAGGTCTATCTCCAAGTTTTCATTTGGTATAATATTTTTAGTGTGAACCTGTACATTGAAACCATTTTTCATAAACTCATTTCTTAGAAACTTTTCTAACTTAGACCCCTCTTTACCAGCTATTTGTATAGCTTTGATCGCAGCTTGAGTCATGTTATTTTTTTCTTCTTGAGACATATTAACCCATCTTAATTTAGCCCTATTAACATGTGCTTCATATGTTTCTTTATCTATGTTTTGCCATCTTTTTTGAAGGCCAGAACTAATCTTTAGTCTTTCTTCTTTAGTCCTATGCTTACCCTCTGTTGGTAGCTTAGATTTACCACTAACAAGGGCGTTTTTTTGTGCTTCGCTTTTTGTTTTTAATTGTACGCCATGCTTAACAAGTATGCGTCTAATTTTATTAGGATATGTACTATACATTTTTGCAAGATCGTAAGTGCTTTTATTTTTATCTGTATATAATTTAACTATTTCTTTTTCATTTATCATTGTATTGGTCCGTAATCATGTTAATTGTGTTTTTAAAGTTTGACGAATAACCTATAGCCCGCCTTCCGCTTATTCTGTAGAAATCATTAGCTAAATCTTCTGAAAGACATATTGTATTTACTTTTTTATCTTCTAATATTTTTAGTGTAGCCAGCGTGTTTTTTTGCCCCCAACCATAACCCAGTATAATCTGTATATGATTAGCTATATTAACTATTCTTAACGCAGAACTAATGGACAAAACTAATAGATGTCCTTCAAAATTCCATAAATCAGAAGAATGAAACAGCCCACAAGGAGCAGGATCTTCTAGATGTCCAATTTGATCATAAAAAATACTAGCATCCTCTATTAGATTTTCATCAAGACCTCTACTGATTTCTGTAAATATATCTTTAGACAAAGTAGGGTCGCCAAGAGAATTCATATAAACACCAAAGTTAATCATTTTCTTCCTCTTCTTCTTCCTTTAGTCCTATAAAAAAATTATTATATTTTAAACACGTAGTTACGTAAAAATAAAATCTTTCTAGAGCATGTTCCACGTTACCATCTTCTCTGTAATAGTTTTCAAAAAAACTTTCGTGAATACAATCGTGAGTTAGTTTGACAACTTGTTTTCTAGCCAAGAACATATTGCCCGCAGTAAAGTCTGGATTTAAGTTATCAGTATTTATCAATCCAGTATCAGTCAGAAGGATATACTGGAGTTCTCTATACCAAGTTAAAGTATGTCTTGCCTGTACAATCTTTAACCTATGCGAATAATTTTTAGATTTAGATAGCTTTGTGAGACAATCTTCAGTATGCATTTGCATGTGATGCTTAGTGTTTCCAACCGTTACTAATCCTATGTTATCATTGTCTAGTAAATTGTCTAACTTTTCGCATTCTATAACTGGATCAATGATTTCATCTAGCCAATCTATTCTTTTTATGGTTTTGTCGTGACAGTAAAATACCCAATCTGTTTCGTCTGTATTTAAAGGAAAGCTGTGGAAAAACCCATACTGGTCATTACCAACATTTTCTACAATTACATGTTTCACATTGGTGAATATTGATTGGGCGTGTTCTAATATTTTTGCATTATTTTTTCCGTTACTATTCATAGATAAATAGATATTTCCATCAAATTTATTTTTTATTTTATCTAATAAATATATAGATGGTTCTAGATAAAACAGATGCGCATGAAAAGATATTTTATTCTTGTCTAACAATTAATTTCTCCATTCCTGCTTCGTTAAAATCTCCGTGAAAGCCAAAAGATTTATATGTCTTTATATCAAAGGGATTGTAAGGTTTTATTGATGATGAGTGTTCTACAGAAAAACTGTATGCTGTTTTTGTATCTGGAAATTTTATTTCATTTTTATCGAAGTGTGAGTAATTACTGTAACACATATACCAATCTTCTGGAGCTATAGGTAGCGCTAATTTTTGACTTGGGTGTAGCCATTCACAGTTGTCTGGATCGTATCGTAATTGTGAGCTTACTTCTAAAAACTTTTTACTTCTCAGTGAAAACCCACCATTCCCTATATTGTTTCTTGCTCCTTTTGGAACATTCCAAGGTGCGCCTACATAGTCATATTCTAAAAATTTATCCTGCCATCTATTTGCATCTATTACAAACCCATCCCATTGTATTAGTAAGCAATATTCTGTATCAATATAAGAGTGTAAATCTTCTATGCACATTCTATTGTATTCTCTTAAGTCAATGGTCTTATTGATTGTTTTTACATTAATATCTGGATATAATTTATGGCTTAACATCCTGCGGTAAGCTGGTTCTAGTTTATCTTCTGTAATTATTAGACTTTTTACAAAGCCTATTTGTGACATAGAATAATCCATAGCTTGTATGGTTGATTTAAATTTATCGTTGTGACAAATTGAAACGATTGTTATGTTATTTAATTGATTCATTTTTTAGTAGGTAGTTGAGACAGTAAAGACTTGACTCTTCTTGTAGAAGTGTGTTTTTCTAACACTAATTCTTTAAGACTGTCGAAATCTGTTATTTTATCTGAAGATGTATAGTTAAGTTTATTTCCGACTCCAAAAACCTTGTCACACATGGTGTCTACTATATCTGATCTCTCTTTATCCTCTAAGTCATAATACGTTGGTATGCCAGATGCTATAGAGTGAAAAAATAATTGAGGTAGGTAATCACCTATTTCTTGAAAGATTACTTCTTTGTATTTACTAATTATGGAAACCATAAGATTTATAGGCAAGCACACATCGACTACTTTAGCCATGTCTTGGTTGTGGCTTGCCACATGAAACGTTCCGTTATAGTTTCTCACGCTATCAGTATTAGAACCAACCATAACTAGTTTATCAATAGAATAATCTACCCCTACATCTGCGTCAAAATTGAGATCAACACATTCCATAAACCTTATAACCTTTGTCTTTTTAGTCATAGGCTTTTTTTCGTCACGCAAATTACTGATAAAAAAGGGACAATTAATCTTACTATCTAAAAGAGCGGATTCTATTTCGACTACATCGCTATTGTTAGCATCGTTAGTAGAAATAATAAGTTTAATATTTTTACTTTGACTAATATAAACTACAGCGTCTTTAGACAATAAGCCTGTAGAAGTTATATAAAAGTCTGGTTTGAATCTATCAAAAGCGTCAAATATACTTTCCTGTCCTTGCTTTAACATGCGTACTTCATGTTCTTCCATCTCATTTAAGTGTTCAGCAAAGTATAAAGCTTGAGAGCTTGATGCTGTTGTGTAGTTATCTATTATAAATCTCATATTTCTTTCCTCTGCTTTTCATAAATTTCATGTTTGATATCTGGCTAATCTTGTCCTTAACCTGTATTGCTTTGATTATATATTTTAAACTTATTAATTCATTTAGTATTTCAAATATAAATTTGTTTTTATATTCTCCTGTAGCCATAACTTTTTTTATATAATGTATAGCTCTTGGGTTGCATAAAACCAATATATTTTTACATTCTTGACATCCCCCATAAGACAGATACTCTATCCTATCTTCGCTAGATATATTAGCTCCTATGTTGGCATTATCATTTTTTTCTTTAGACACTACAACGTGACATCCCTCTAATGTTAACTTGTTATAAACTCTTTCTGGTACTGACATAGATCCATCTATAATTATAATCCTATTATTATGTATATTGTTCATTATTATGCGAAGACTTTCGCAGCTATTACTATCAAGATAATTTGGGTTTTCTACAATTCTAATATTTTTACCGTTATGATTTTTATGCAAATGATTAATTACTATGTGAGATTGATAACCTACGCATATGACAATCTCATTTTTTGCATACTTTTTATTTATAGAATTTATTTGTTTGTCCAACAGTTTTAATTGATGATCCACCATAGCTATTTGTAGCTGCTGGTTTTTACTTTTACTTGATTGTTGATCATAGAGTATAGCAAAGCTCACAAGTCTTTTTTCTATTTTTACTCTTTGATTTAATCTTTTTGCCATTAGTCCATCCTTGAACATTTAACTTCATAGAAAAAATTAGAAAAAGAAATTGTGTCGATTGTGAATTTAGAAGAAGATAATAAAGCTACAATATCTTTATAACTTTGTATTGATTTTATATCTTTAATTACTGAATTTATAACCCCAATATTTGTTTGTTCAGATTCATAATCTCTATACATTTTTTCGAGACAAACGCCTCGTATAACAAAACTACCTTGCAGTCTTACCTTTTTAATTGATTGATGTAGCAACTCAATCGCTTTATCGTATTCTAAATGATCCATAGCGCCATCTAAAATTACTGATTCACAAGAACTATCTATAACATTAAAGATATCTTTGCACTCACCGTTAACTACCTGTGCTACATTGAATCCTTCTATGGAATCTTTTGTGTCTGCTAAAATTTGTAGATTCATGTTAACCTTTCATAAAATTGTTCCAATAATACTGTCCATTGTGTGATAAAGTCTTCTTCGGGATCGCTGTTAATTACATAGCTATCTTCTATCCCCCAAGCATCTGCGGATTCTGAGCTAGTAAATATATTTAAATGTCCTCGCATAGATTTTAGCTGGTCTATCTGTTGCTCCATTTTGCTAATCACTCTAGGCATTGAATGTTCTACAACAATCATGGGTATCTTTAACAAGTCTGATATTTGCTTACCCTTACTATATTGACCTATCTTGTGTTGAACTATAATAACATCAAAATTTAACCATATAGGTATCTCGTTTTTTGGCAATACAAAATAGTTATCTGGCCTTTTGTGTTCTTCATCGTCCCAAGATTTCAACTCTTCTGAACTAAAGGCGTAGAAATTATGTCCAGTTTTAGCAAGCTTAACTTCATAGTCTTCGTTTGTTGTAAAAATTATACAGTTGCACTTGCTTTTTTTTCTGTTGCTTTTTTCGATCCAACTTTTTATTTTATTCATTAAAGCTTTCCTTCATCTTTTCAGCGACTACTTTGTAGTCAAAGTTCTGTGCGTTTTGTATTCCAACGTTCCTGTCTATAGACTTACTATTTTCATAATACCAAGCCATTGCTTGTTTAGATTCTTTCTCGTCTGATGAAAACCATAATTCTTTTCCAGTAAACAAATGCGGAGAAGGAGGACTATGATCAAAACATATATTCTTAACACCGTTTATTAGTGTTCCAGAGTTTTTATCTTCTGATATGTAATCTTTGTAGCTACCATTATTGCTACATACAGGAGTTTTTCCATAACACATCGCCTCGAAAGCTGGAGTAGAGAAATCAACACTCTTACTTAACTCTACGTAACAATCACAAGTCGTGTGCAAACTCTGTAATTCCATAGGATTCAAAGGTCTCGTAATAAGAAACACTGGAGGAAAATAAGCATCGTTACCAATTCTCATAATTTCTTTATTTTTCTTTATGTAGTCTGAAAAATAATTTTTAATTGAGTCCTCATTATTAGAATGGTCATAGATGTTAAAAATAAAACATACGTTATCCGATACATCAAAAGTGCTAAAATATGACCTAATAACAGAATTTAAATTGTTTTTTTCGCCTACGGAAGACACTGTATAAAATTTAAACTTATTATTCATATCTCCAAAGTCTAGGAGTTTATATTGATTTTTATAAGTATCAATGTGGAAACAATTAGGAATATACTTAGCATTTATATTCAGGTCTAACAGATTGGATAGGCTATCCTTGTTGTTAACCCACACTTCATCGACCATGCTTAGGTTGTGTATCCAACAGTGATCTTGGTTAATCTCTGTGTCTAAATGTACACATGCAATATTTTTCTTGAATTTTTTGCTTCCTACTATCATTGTTGGTAACACATGCTGTATGCACACATCAATATTATTTAAATCTTTTTTTAAGCAATCTTGTATTTGAGGTGGCAATTCTACTTGTGATACATCATTTAATCTTGCGTTTCTACACACTACTTCAAAACCGTTATTTACCAAAGCAAGAACTTTGTGAATTGCAGATACCGACCAGTTAGAATTTTCACTAAAATGAGCTATATAAAGAATTTTCATCTGTTACTCATAACCTCCATTCTACGTTGTTCCCATTGATTTATATTGTCTCTTATGTCTTTCATCTTTTGATAAGCTATATCAAAATTAAAAGGATATCTATGAGGCGTGTTTTCAAACGCTGTAGCGCACTCGTTCATATACATACCCCCTGTCATATTTGTAACATTACCATACATGAGATCTCTTATTGTTCTAGAAAACATATATTCATTGCATTTTTCTGGTAGTTTTAACACTTGATTTATTAAAAAATATGCTATCTCTTGATAAGATACTTCAGGAGTCTTATCGGGTTTAGGTGCTGATTGCTGTATGTCGGGTGGAGACTTCCAAGTTTCTGACACATCCCTTAACTCTACGCTATCAAAATATTTTTCCCATTCAGCGCCACTTTTATCCCACTGAAAATGTTTTAAAAAATTATTTCTACATTCAAAACCTTTTTTATTTCTCATTGTTTTAGGTATCTTAAAAAATTCTTGAAGCAAACTTGCTGTAGCATCATTGTCTGGAACTGCTCTAAGACATCCAGTTTCTAATTCTTTATAGAACGTTTTGACAGGAAGTGGAGTGCCTCCCAGTTGTCTTATAACGCTTGACATTGCAGAATAATCCACGCTCATCACTGGAACTGCACAGGCAGCAGCTTCTACCTGTGGCAGACCAAACCCCTCTGAGTTTGCATATTGAACGTATACATCAAAAGTATTAATTATATCAGACAACTGCTCGTAAGTTAAACCTTGTTTTACATTTGCCATAACTCCTGTAAGTTTTTTAGTGTATGGAGATTCTGCTTTTGCCCCCTTAAACAAAGAAGCAAAGGGCATGTTGGTTTCAGTGCAGACGTATGTAAATAATACTTTAGAAGACAACTTATATTGTTGTAACAATTCAGGTACATCCCAACCCATGTCTGGATAACTGGTGTGACAATATAATTTAAGGTCAGGATCTTTAGTTTTTTCTAAAAGTAATTTAAATGCTTCAAACAAATCTGGATATAATTTTCTACGTTGATTTCTCATAACCGTTCCAACAATCTTCCAATTTTTATCTATGCCAATGCTATTTTTAATTTCATCAATATTATCAGCAGGTCGATACGCTGGATGTGCAGAGGGAGGAGCAGAGCCGATGTAATTAATTTTGTTACCAGACTGTTTCTGAAGTAAATCTCCAGACCAATTAGAATAACTAAGACAAGCATCCGCTGTTTCATAAGTAGCTATCCACTGCCTAGCTTGAGGCTCTGCGTCAACGGTTGGCATGATGCACCAATTAAAGAATTTTCTATAGGGAGATCTATCAATAAAATCCATCATCCAGAAATCTCTAATGTCACAAACTATATCTGGCATAAAGTCTAAGCAACCGCTTTCAAATACATATTCTCCAAATTGATTTGTAGCTTTAGAAGCAAATGCTCGTTGTTGCTCCTGACTAGAATTTTTTGGCAGTGCTGCTGGATAAAATTTCCAAGGTATTGTTGATATTCTAGGGTCATCTGGTTGACCATAAGCTGCCAGTTCTGCTATTTCATACTTGTTTGTGCTACTTAAATAGTTTAGTATTTCTCTTGTATACGTGGCGTAACCTGTATTTAAAAAAGTTGCTTCACTACAAAACAATATTCTTTTTTTTCTCATCCTATTCCTCCATGCACAAATCGAATTCGTTTATTCTAAATACTATACTCTCGTCGTCTCTTGATATATTTTTAGCAGTAGCATTAAATGTTATCTTCGTGCCTTTTGTAGCAAATCTTTCTAGCGTTTCTGCACCCGTGTGCCATGCTTCACAGTGTAAGTACGTTGGCATTTTACTTTTTTCCCCAGTACTTTTTGTTTTTCTATAGCTATAAGTAACTATAACGAACTCTGCTAATACTACATTGTCTACCACAGAGGTCTGTGGGTTTTCTGTAAAGTATCCTGTAAAACAACAATTATTCATATTTTCTCCTATCTTAGTATATTAGCTTGTACAACTATAAACAACAACTTAAATTTCATGAACTTTATCTACAATCAAAGAAGAGTCTTTTTTACCTACAGATCCGCAAAACATAAGATTATTTCCTTCGTATAATACATACTTGTATTTTTGCTTAACCTTGGGGAATATAACCACACTGTCTAGCACACATGTGTCATCTTCTATTGTCAGAAAAGACATGGCCTGTCCCTTTGAGTCGCCCTTTTTGATTGTGTAATCTGCCATGCGTTGTATATTTGCTACCACGCATATGCCTTTACCGTTCTTGCCATTGACTATATCTTTACATGTAGTATTGGCAGAGGACTTATCAGCTGTATCTATCTTGGACATTGTTATAGGACATCCCAAATACCTAGTCTCTTGATCTATAATCCAAGATGGATCATCATTTAAATCATACGGTGGGTTTGCCAAGAGTTGTATTTCATTTTCAACAATTTGCTGCCTTTCTACCCTGCTTGTACCGCCGCCATTCTTTTTTGTAGGCGAGAGATCTTTTAGGCAGTCAATAAAGTCTGTCCACTTTTTAGATTCATATTTTTTTTGTATCCAGCTTTGCTCTGCCTTAGTCAGCGTCCTATATATATCATAATCATATATTGCTTTATTCCTAGAAACCTTACCGTTAAAATCTCTAAAGAATCCTATAGATGCTAAAGCTTTGAAGGCGGTAGAACTCATCTTTGGTGCGAAAAATAATAATATTTCAATCCAATTAAACTTATTTATCTTTTTCTTTAGTTCAGTTTCCGCTTCTGATATAGCATCTATCACTTTGTCCCCTGTTTTACCAGTGAGAGATTTGATATCTTTAATACCAAAGTACACCTTGTTTTTCTTTATATTAAACTTTACGTCAAAGTTTGCAACGCTTGGTGTTCTTGGTTCTATATCGAATAGCTTGGCTTCAGAAATTAATTCGTATATTTCTTGGTGGGGATCTTGTTTTTCGTTAGCATAATATAGATAAGATAAGAAAAATTCTTTAGTATTATGAGCCTTTTGGTAAGCGCTCCAATAAGAACATACAGCATATGATATACTATGTGACTTATTAAATGCATATCTAGAAGATTTTTCAATCCAACTAAATATTTCTTCTCCTGTTTCTTTATCAACCATTCCTACCTTTTTAACACCTTTGATAAAATTAGTCTTAACCTTAGCCATCAAGTCCGCTTTTTTCTTGCCAATTGCTTTACGTAGCTCATCTGCTTCCTGTAGGTTAAATCCTGCCACCTTTTGTGCAATACGCATAGACTGTTCTTGGTATACGAGTACTCCGTATGTGGGCAGTAAAATCTCTTCTAAAGATTCATGCAGGTATGTAACCTCTTCTCTTCCGTGCTTTCTGTCAATAAAGTGCTGGGTCATAGATTTACCATCTACCAAAGCTTTTAAGCATCCCGGTCTAATAATAGCGATGAGTGCAGACAACTCTTCAATATTATGAGGAGAAAGTTTTTTTGACCAAGACTTACCAAGGTTGCTTTCTAGCTGGAAGACACCCTTGGTTTTACCTTCTTCAAATAGCTTCCAAGTTTCTTTATCGTCATATTCATTTGACATACAAATTTCCGTTTGCAAACGCCTTGTCCAGTTCAATGTTTTGATATACTGCTCTATGAGTCTTCAATAGCTTTATGAATATATTAGCTGTATCCTTAACATCTTGCAGCGCATCATGTGCATTTTCTGTAGACAATCCCATACGTTCACGTAGAGTGTCCATACTAATTGATCTAATGCTAGGATCACCCTCTGTCCACATGTGCATATTGTCCATGACATCACATTTATGAATCTTACTAAAGATCTTTTGCTGTTGCCTACCATCGTCAAAAGGTCCATATTCTTTACACAAACGATTAATAATAATCATGTCAAAACCAATGATGTTAAACCCTACTGGTATAGGATTAAAGAATGGATCTTTTTTCCAATTATATTGATCTACAAAAGAACAAAACTTTTTCCATACAGATTTTAGAGCTGGAGCTTTGGCTAAGTCTTTTCTATTTTTACCAGTTACTTTTAAAGCTCCATCTTCAATTGGATCTAGTCCAGCGGCTATAGCTTTGTCGTCATCTAGTATAGGTTTAATCTCGCTGTTGAAAGACCCCTTCATAGCTAGGTTACGACCGTCTAGCGCAATTGCTGCAATTTGTGTAGGTTGGGTTTTATTAGGATTTCTACTCCCAGTTTCAAAGTCAAATACAATATAGTCTCTATTAGCCATTTTTTAGTTCCTTTATTTTCATAAGTTTATCTAGAAGATTAATTCCTAGAACGTCAAATTTTACATGACCTAGTGCTTCTAGATCAGACATTTCTAATCCTGCTATTTTTTCTGTAGAACCTTTCTGTTGTATCATGGGGCAGACATCTTTTAACTTGTCTTTAGATATGACTACGCCAGCAGCATGTTTACCTTGAGTCTTAAATGTACCCTCCATGTCAATAGCTTGCTGAAAATATTCTGCATAATCACCTTCAAGTTTTCCATCATCTGTTATATAGCAGAAATCTCTTAAATCATCTGCCCTATTAATCAAAGACCATCTTATGATAGACCTGTCTTCATCGTCCATTTCTGCAAGCTGATCGGAAACGTCTGCCTCGTTAGGTATACTCTTTGTTATAGCATTCATCTCACTAAAAGAACAAGCCTCATTTATTCTAAGAACTTCTTTTATTGCGCTACGCCCCTGTAGTCTTCCAAATGTAATCATTTGACTGACATGCTCATGTCCATATGTGTCTTTTAAATAATCTATAACATCATCCCGTCTCTTGCCCGGAACATCCATGTCTATATCTGGCAGAGAAACATTACCTCCAGTATTGCGTCCTGCATTATAAAATCTTTCAAACAATAAATCGTGTTCTACTGGATCTATCTTGGTAATACCTACTAGATATGATATTAAACATCCAGCAGCAGAACCTCTGCCCGGACCAGCTAAACATCCCATATCCTTTTCTATGTGTCTAATTATATCCTGTACAATTAAAAAGTATCCAAATAGATCTGCATTTCTAATAACTTCTAATTCTTTGTGAAACCTGTCTCCGTATATTTTCTGCTTGTCTTTATCTTTTCCTACTTTTGGCTTAAGTAATTCTGTATAACCAGTTCTTGCCATATGTGTTAAATAATCTTCTTGAGACATTCCGTTGGGACATACAAAGTTTGGAAGCATAGGAGGGTTAAGTATGTCGTACTCTTCACACGAATTATATATATACTCTAATTCTTTAGTAACTTTACCTTCTATCACACACTTGTCATCTTTCTGAAAATATTCTAAAATTTCTGGCTCTAACTTATTGTTTCTAATTTTAGTATTGATTTTAGGCAAAGTAGTTTTTAGGGCAGAGCATAATAATACCCTATGTAAAACAGACTGCTCTTTCTTTACGTAATACGCAGGCTTGATATTATCTTTCGACTTCTGTAATGCAACCAAGTTATTTCTACTAATTATATCCTTGGCTATGTCTTTAGGCATATTACCATTTTCGTCTGTCATAGATACCATCTGAATTAGATCGTGCCAACCATCTTTGTTTTTGGCATATACAGTTGTGCTATCAAATGAACAGCCAATGATAGGTTTGATTCCAACTTTTTTACAGGCTTGATGAAAAGACACCGCTCCAGATATAGACTTGTAATCTGTAATACCACAAGCTGGGTAGTCTTTATCAGCACACATCTTCGCTAATTCATGTGGCTTGGAAAAGCCTTTTAATAAACTATAATGCGTAAAGTTCTTCAATGGAAACCAATTCAATTAGCTATCTCCTAAGTCAATGTACAATCTATCCTATAGGATTGTACCATCCTGTTCAATATTTCACAAAGTTAATTTTTAGGTTTTTGCAATGGTGGTAATGGTCTTTTTACTGGCTCTTTTGGTGAAGGAACATTACTTAAAGGGAAACTCTTTACTGGTTTTGACATTTTCTATACCTTTCTTTATTAAAGGATATAATACACTAACCGCTTTAACGCTAGCTTCGTTATCTGATGGAAAGTGTACTCCCTGTAGAACTCTAGCCAATCCACAAAATTTTGCTATTTCAAAAAAATTAGATTTGTATTCTGGATATTCGTCAGATAATATATTAGCTGCCAGTTCAGCGTACATAGCGTGACCGCTAGGATAAGACGGCGTGTGATGACTGTCTGTATAAAGAATTTTTAAGTTTATATTATGATAGTGGGCAAGTTGTTCTGGCCTAGCCCTATTAAAGTGATATTTCAATCCATATATATAAGGCTCAAGGAAATCATAAAATGTATAAAATTTACTCTTTGGGAATTTCAAATTTTTCTTTTCCAAAAAATCAACAAATAAAGCCACTGGATCTCTGTCTACCCTTATGACTAAATCTACTTCTTTGGAAGTTCTGTTCACAGTAGCCTTACTAATAGCGTGTAGTTCTCTAGTAGTCTTTGGATTACTATTTTTAGGGGGAGCATCAAGAATTTTCAACCAATCTATCTTAACAATATTATTATTAATATCATCTTGATATGTCATCTTGTTTTTTAGATAACCAACATCATCTATGTTTGGCTCTGATTTAATCAGTTTGTCTATGTTACTTATTATTGACATTTTTCTTATGCTCTGTGAAGTCTTTATCTAGCCTATGAACTAATCTTTCACCAGCCCTGCGTCTAAAACATGGTAGTAAACCATGTATACATAAATATACACCGGCCTTGATACAACATACACCATGACCTACGGCAAACTTTAAATGTTGCCAGTAAGTCATGTTGTTGTGGCCTAGATGATCTTTCCACTTTTTTACCAAGCTTTGCATGACCAGTATCTAGCCTTCCACTTTGGACCCGGATTCTCGCAATTGTGTCTAGCACGAAAAGACTTTCTTCTTGCTGGATTATCCTTTTTGATAGACATGTTGGGGTCGCCAAAATTTACTTTAACAACATTGCCAGAACCATTTTTTACGTAGACGCTTCTTTTCTTAGGACCGTCCGGGGTTAGAAACGGCTTTCCAAGTTTAACTTTTTTACCTTGGTATTCAGCGCCTTTACCCTTACGTAGCAATTCAAAATCTTCTTTGGTAACTTTACCATCTTTGTTTTTATCAAGCGATTTCTTTTGTTTTTCAGAAGGTTCTGACTGTGCCTTTTTCCAAGCTTCTGGATCTGGCCTGTCTTTATCACCCTTCTTGGCGGGTTTATAGTTTTTGCCTTCGCGCTCCTTCTTCTTACGAATATTTTCCCACAAGGAAGCAGCGTCATGCTCTTCTTCAGCTTCGCCAAAATCCTCATATTCTGCTTCTGCTGGAAGATAGAAGTTTTCTTCTGTCAGCTCTTCAGTAAAACCATATGTGTCTGTTGTATATTGAATATCAACTTCATTTATATCTGACATTTTACACTCCTGTTATTTATGTAATAGTTTGAATTGCTAGTCTCAATATCTCGTCTATTTTTTCTTTTTTCATACGCTTGCTAAAATTATCATATATTTCTTTAATCATTGGATGGCTAGGATCTTTTTTTAATTCTAACCATCCAACAAAATAATTCCAAACTCTATCCTCTAAAACCAACGGATAGGTAACGCCGTCTGGTCTCAAAAATCTGTGCAACCATTTGAATTGAGGTATACAAACTGCTCTTCCTCCATGTTGCCTAAATTTTTCGTGTATGTATCCTTCTTCTCCACCAAAACCTTTAAAAAGAGGGTTGAACCCTAGCCAGTTTTTAGTTTCACAAGAAAAAACTCCTAGTCCTTGCATTGGTATGTCAAAAGGAACACCCTTTTCACATTCCTCTGTATTTTTTCCCCATTGACCATACATATCGCCTCCCCACATTGGTTTAAAATGTGTGGAATATCCATGTATATTATCATACATTAATGGTCCTTGAACTAAATCTTTGCAGTTTGGTTTATCTTTATAATAGGCTAAAAGATATTCCAAAGATCCTGTAGGAAACATTACATGGCAATCCATGCTTATGCAGTATTTTCCTTCTGCGTTCTCAAATATTAGATTTCTTGATGATGTAGATTTTTTTTCTGTATAAGGTATGTATTTAACCTTTGCCTGACACCAGCCTTTAATCCATTTTTGTAGAGCCTGTCCATGTACAGATTCTGGATTATTATCTACTACTATTAATTCTACAGCGTCTGTTTGTACTATTGGATGATATAATCTAAGAGCCTGTAAAGAAAAATACACTCCATGTATATCATCGTGAGTACACATTCCTATTGATAAAGTTTTTTTCATTAGCCGGGAGCCTCATAATATCCTATGTCAAACCCTTCTCTACTGCAATCTGCAATAGTTTTGTCCATTCCATGTTCTTTTAAGTGCTTCTCTATATAAATACACATATTGTCGTCTGTATCACCCCATTTAGTCTTGCAAAAATGACACAAATTCTTACATTTCCAGTGTTTTCTGTTAGGATCTAGTGGTTTAGGGGTAATATTTTGCCTTATTTCTGCAACCCTATTTTTTAACATTTCTAAAAACCTTTCTTCGTCTTCTGGAGAAAAGCATAGACTAAAGGGTGATGGGTCAGGATCTCCATCTTTGTTCTTGTAGAAGAATATACTCATAATCCTGTTAGGAAACTCTGGATATAATTTAGAAATAGCATAATAATATAGCAATAACTGTGGGTCATTTTCTAATTTTTTATAATCTTTTACTTCTCCCGTAGCCCAATCCATTCTTCTTCCAGTTTTCCAATCAATTACCTCGATTGTGTCATCATTAATTTTGGTAACAAGGTCTATCGTGCCTTTGATTGCTAATTGTCCTTGAATCATTTTTCCATCTATCTCATACTCAAACTTAGCCCAATCTTCTTCAATCGGTATATCAAAATGAGGCTCTGGAAAGTGTATGTCTCTAAGCCTTGGGTCGAATTGACCGTCGCTATGCTTTAGGAAGCACCATGCCGTTGTAGCTATTTCTCCTCTGTCTTTACCGTTAAAGCTGTGAGGAGAGTTTTTTTCATAAGAATCTATACTAAGAGTAATTAATTGATTTACTAACTCCTCGGTATGCAGTTCTTCTTTTCTACATTTAAACTTACCAATAGCATCGTCATCGACTTTTAAGAATTTAACTTTAGGTTTGTCTTGCTCATACTTTTTTAATCCAGCTAAAACTTCCATGACTTTATGAACCATTGTACCCATGTCTGCCTTTTTGCCACTTTTAGATTGGTGGCCCAGTACATATGTCATAAAATATTGCATCTCACAATAGGAGTAATTATTATAACTAGAAGATCTGACATAAGTTATTATCATAAGTTACTCCAAAAGTGTTTTAACTTTCCTAAAGATTTACATAAATCAGACAGAGAAGAGTCATTGTTGTTAATAATATAATCAAAATTATCCCAATCATATTTATCTTTATCTAAAGCGGTTTCGCAAACATGCTGGTCGTCATAGATATTCCTGTCTAATCTAATAACTACGCCTCCCGCTTTCTTAATTGCATCTACCTCGTTTGGAAATCTAACGTCAGGTATGATTGCTACAGACGATTGTTCTTGTTGTATCTTTTTTATAGTGTAGTCCACCCACACTGTATCTTTTATCTTTCTCATAACTTCTGTGCCAAAGTACTGTAAGAATTCTCTAGATGTCATCTTATGCTTCCAACCATTCTGAGTGTATGGCGTTGAGGTGTTCTTATCTTTATCAGTTCCATAAACTTGCTGTGGTTCTAAATCAAAAAAATCTATAGCCATTAACTTAAGAGGGTCTGCAAAATGGTATACCTTTACATAAGGAAACAAAGAGTTCTCCGCATAGCTTATAAATTCTTCATCTTTCCTAGTCACATCAAAAACACCCCACCCATCAGTGCCAGAGCTATCTTTAGTTTTTATTTCAAGCTCTCCATTATTTCCAATCTCAAAATCAGATATCATATCTAAACTCTGTAAGATAGATCCGTTAATGTAATTAGCTACAGTGTTTTTACCAGATTGTTTTCTGCCAGCTATACCTATAATTTTCATTAATAAGTTCCTTTTAAATTGCTTAAAATATCTTTTTTAATCTTATATACTGACATGTCTCCAACATCTTTATCGCTTAAATGTGGAAATGTAAGCCTATACATTCTTCCAAACTGTCTTTGTATTTGGACTCTAGCCTCTCTCCCGGCTTGATCATTGTCCATGAGTATTACGAGTCTTGTTATGGGTAATTTCTTTATCTTATTTTCTTGATCTTTGGAAATACTTTTGCCAAAAATACTAACAGCATTCTTTACTCCAGCCTCATGAAGTTTCCAAACGTCTCCTTGACCCTCTACTATATATAAACAATTAGTTTCTTTGATTTTGTCTATTGCCCTATGATAATTATAAAAATAGTGACGCTTATTAAAGCCAGATGGATATATCAAAAATTTTGGCATTCTATACGCCTTCATTGTTCTACCAATCATTCCCACTAGCTTATATCCAGAGTCATCATGGATAGGTATGATAGACCTTTCTTTCATTATACCTGTATCATGACAATCTCCCACGTTAAAATATTTTAAAGTAGTTTTTTTAAATCCTCTTGATAAGAAATAATCCGAGGGATATTCTACTGAGTAAGGATTATTTATTTCCTTGTCATTAAAATTAGTATTAGACTTTATAGATATTGATTTAATTAAATTTGTAAAATCATCTTCTTGCTCTATAGGGGTTGAAGATCCTTCGTAACTACCTTTGTCTATCTTAAATTCTTCACATACCCATTTTAATACATCTTTAAACTCAAGGTCTGTTCCAGTTTTTTGCGATAACGCACCTTTTATTAAACCAAATATGTCATTGTTAAATTCATTTTGACAATCTCTAGTCCAACATTTCCATATTCCTTTATCAATAGAATAAGAAAAAGCTCTTGGGTTATCACTATGTTCGTGACATGGGCATACTGAATATATATTATCACTAAAAGCTTCGTATTCTATTCCAAGCTTCTGCAATACAGTTTCAATATTTTTATTCAGAGTCTTCTTTAGTTTCTTTAAGTTCATCTTTAATCTTATCTATGTCTGAAATTAATCCAGTGTCGCCAACAGGAGCATTTTTAAATTCATTTCTTGTCTTCAGTTCTAAAAGTTTAGCGTGTGCGCCCTGCATTTGCATATTAATATAATCTCCATCATCTAATCCAGCGCCGTGTCTAGAAACAATAGGTACTAATTTTCTATTACCAGCATTTGGACCGTCTTCAGCAAGTTCTTCTGTAGATTTAGATTTGAATATACTAAAAGATGTGCATAGCCAAACAAGTCTATCAGACCCGCTAACTGCGTCAGTGCTTTCTTTTGTTATACCGTCACGATTTAATTGAACAAAGGATAGACAGGGTATGTCTAGCTTTACACAAAGGTTATGCAAAGAAGTGATTTGAAACCCTAAAGCTTGATACTCTTGTATATTGTTTGTTATAGATGAAGAAGACATAAGCTTCAGATAATCATATATAATTAAACAATCATTGGTTTTACCCGACTCGTCAGATTTAACTTCCTGAACTATCCATCTTCTTATAAGATTCACAATATTTTCAAATGGCTTGCCAGCCACACTTATATAGCTGTAAGGGATTGATTCTATTTTAGCAACAGCTTCTTTTACTTTATCGTGCTTTACAGGATCATCAATAAACTGTCCCGTGGCGACTTCGTTGATAGGCACACCGCTTATGTTAGCAATTAGTCTATTAAGATGGTCTTCTTTAGACATCTCGGTATCTAATACTAATACGGGTACTCCCGTGGAAGATACGTTAAGGGCAACATTATCAGCGAACACTGATTTACCAACTTTGGGTCTTGCAGATACAAGGTCAACGCACTTTC
>MDTC01154312.1_pt1 | contig 62894 bp, 43 predicted proteins | sample 811181 | NCBI WGS metagenome assembly MDTC01 (sample SAMN05326644, study PRJNA326480) | marine metagenome | isolation source: seawater | place: Pacific Ocean: North | collected 2011 | reverse complement strand
TTGGTAAGGAGGTGCCAGGAGGCTACAGGAGGCAGACGCAAAACAACTCCAGGTGAGGAGAAACAGAAGACTTCTTTTCAACCATTTATGTAGTGAATTCATGCTCATCAGTTTTTCTCGCAGATGTTATCTGATGCAGAATCGCAATTTGCTTGACAACGTCCCTGAACGGGTTGACTGTGAGCTTGTCGCAAAAAGCCAGCCTGTAATACCATACGTCCGATTTTGTCAGGATGAACAAACTTACTTCGATTCCTCATGTGTTCTTCTTTGGTGCTCGCGTCTTTGGTTTGTTCAGGGGTTTGTTCAGGGGAGGGTTCGTTGGAAGAGCAAGCGCAATCGGAGTATTGGGTGCCATCATCAGAGCATGTTTTTGTGCTCGTTTTGTTGTCAGGGCATGTACAGGTGGCGGTTTGTTGGGGAGTACAGAGCTGTGCAGGTCCACACGACACCCACAGTAAGGATGAGAAAAGAATCATGATGAATAGACGATGATGTGCATACATGGTTGTGCGCCTCCTTGGCTTGCCCCTTTTTGAAGGTTTTGGGGAGGAGTTGGAGCTAGAGCTTGCCTCTTGACAAAATGGTGCCTCTGGAGGCTTTACCCTTACACCGCAAGAATATCACACTTTCCTTCCCTTTGTTTTCGATTTGTCTACTGCAAGGAAAAAAGCACACGAAAGAGGGCTGTAGATGGAGTCTTACAGCAAGACACGCCTAGAGTTGTGTTCGTTTGGGCTTTGACATCTGTGGTTGTCCGTCCTTATCGAAGCGCCCTTGTACGACGAACAAGATATCTTTGCCTTGGCACATGACATTGCCTTTGGCCTCAAGTGTAAATGTCTTGTTCTTGCCCTTCCCATGGCTCATAAACCGATACTGGAAGAAGCTGGGTTTGATCACATCATTACCAAACAATTCCTTGGCAGCGGGGGAGATGGTCTTGGGACGGACGCACTTTTTGTTGGGGTGTTGGCAGCAGGGGAGCGACGGGAACCAGCCCGTATCTTTGGGCAGACGTTTGTGGCTCGCAAAGAACGCCGTGACCATCGTGCGGAGTCGATAGAGGTTGAGCTTCGCGAAGGCTGCCTTTGCTCTCGCCATCTGTCTCTTCATGACTTGGGCTGCTGCTCGTCGGCTGCCAAACAAAATGTATGCGCAATTCTTTTTGAAGCCGTCGATATCCACTTGCTTTTCGATACAACTGGCAAAGGATGAGAAGCGTTGGGGATAACGAACGAGCAAAGACGCCATCGCGCGCTTACACTGTCTTTTGGCGCGGATTCGTCGTTTCACAGAGCCCTTCGTGTTCAGGGACATCATTTTGGAACATACACTCTCAGGTGTGTGTCCTTGGGCGTGTGTTTGTCCTGGACCCAACGCAAATACACACATCATCAAGACAAAAAGAGAAGGGCGAGAGAGAAAGTGGAACATCGATATACTCCTGTATATAGTCAATCCAAGAAGAGACCGACCGCTGTATTGTGGTCGCTGTCTGCTCCTTGTAACAAGTCCTCGGAAGATTCTCTTCCAACGTTCGTTTATGTTTCCAACGAACGTTGAGAGATATTCAATGATTGTTGAAGATGATTCAATGATCGTATACTCTTTTGTCATTCGGTGGAGCACAAGGCATCGTACCACAAAGTGTTTTGTATGTGTCTTGTGTCGGTGTGTTTATTGCACGATGACACGAGTGAGCAAGTCATCGTGTGTGGTTTTCCTTGCGACAATGTAAAGGGTGATTGAGATGAAGAGAGTCATGTTGAGTGTGTTATTGGCGTTGATGGTGTTGCCGTTTTCGGCGGAGGCGCATCGGTTTAAGCCTGGTGATGAGATCTGGGCTGTGCGTAATAAATTGGGTGTGCGATACCACCACTCTGGGGTGTACGTGGGGAGGAATCAGATCGTCCATGTCAGCGCGACGATCGCGTCGGGCGCGAAGAGATTGATGAAGGGCGGAGCACCTTCACGTATCATCAAGACGAGTCTCGGTTCATTTGCGAAGGGAGGGGCGATGAAGCTCGGCCCCACACGTCTGCGATGGTCACGTAAGATCGTGGTTAAGAGGGCGCTTTCTAAGGTTGGGCGGACCTTTCGTTATTTTCTGCCGACAAACAATTGCCAACATTTTTCGTCAAGGGTCGTGTCTGGACGTGGTCGCAGTCCCGAGGTCAGTAAGTATCTCAGGCTATGGAAGAAGGGCGCTGCGCTCGCTGCAAAAAAAGCTGCGAGAGCAGTTGTTCGTACCGGCAAAAAGGCTGGTCGAACCATCAAGAAGAAGGCCGGCAAGTTTGGAAAGTCCGTTAAAAAGAAGGCCAAAAAGACCTACAAAAAAGTGAAGAAATGGTTCTAATTTCAGCGTCACTGACACACACCATTGGACTGACAGGTTTGTCCTGAGGGACACTCACAGTCGACCTGACAGGTGTGGACTTTGGCTTCTGCTTTTTGACAGTATCCGTCTGTGTGGCAGACTTCTCCTTCGGCACACTCGCAGCTCGCGCGACATGATTTGATACACTTCCCACTATGACAAGCTTGTTCGGCTCCACAGTCATTGTTGTCACGACAGCCTGCTTTGCATCTGTTTTGTACACAAATACTGCCTTGGTTACATGTGTTATCAGCGCTGCACTCGGCCTTGACGCACACCTTCCCTTCGCAGATCATCCCTGCCCCACATGAGCGGTCATTTTCACATGTCGTCTTCTTTGGTGTGCAGACGTTGTCTGTGCAACTACAATCGACACTTTGTCCTTTGCAGTCGGCTTCTGTGCGACAAAGCGGGCGACAGTACCCTTGGGCGCAAGCCGAAGATGCGGGACAGTCTGTGTCTGTTTGACACGCCGTCTCTTGTGGGGAGGTCGGCGTTGTTGTGCCATTTTTGTCGAACGTACAGACGATCTTGTCACCTTTGTAAGCCTTGCATTGTTCGGGATTCCCGTAGATGTGATATGTTTTGCATCCCGTGATGGTCATCATGAATACGATCGCAGTGAGCGCGGTAAAGTATAATGTTCTCATGTTGTTTCTTCCTGTTTTTATGGGTCGGGCAACTTGTTAGAAGGGACTGAATCCCCTCCGTTGGCGATGTTTGCCTACTCCTCTCCCTTGTCGACCGCAGCGAGGCGAAAGATCGAGAAGGAGGAGATGGATGAGTGGCAGATTCGATTGAGAGGTGCCAGGGGGTCTATAAAAACTGCATGCCGATGATGATGCCTGGCCATCCACGGATCGTTATGTCTTGGTCGATGCCTCTTTTGAGGAATTCGGTCTCGCCAAAGAGCGCGTAATCGGCGATATTGGTTTTTGTGGTGAGTAGCATATTATAGCTCACCCCACCAATCATTTTAAACCACTTGTTGACACGCCACCCGATCACAGCGCGGAGTGTCGTGATCATATTGAGCTGGTTGGTCCAGGCTTCGTCGTTGTTAATATGTTGGGCGAGCAAGTCGATGTCGATGAATAAACCCTGCATCAGTGGAATGTGTCCACCAAAACCAAGCGTCACCAACCAACTGTTTTGAGCCAGCGTTCGTCCTCCGAGACCGACAATATGGTGGAAGTGATCGTCGCCATGTTTGAGGGATACCTGGACAAATCGAGTCTCAGATACGTGGATGTCGACGTGTGTGCGACCATCTAAGATGACATTGACCAGTCCGAGAGACAGATTGGAGCGCCTGGAGACGTTGATGAGGCCAAATTGTAGCGCTCTTTGTTTCGTCGTCTGGAGATTGAAGAGGCCAAGCTGTGGACCCCACTGTGAGCCTGTGTTGACATTCGCGAGTCCCATCTGGACACCCGAAAATCCTTCTGTCGTGATGTTGATGAGTCCTGCTTGAAGACCGCGGAGATAGCCTGTGTTGATATTGACAAGACTCATCTGTGAACCTGTCAGTGAGGAGGTCTTGTTGAAGATCGAACCAAGCTGAAAACCTCGAAACGCTCCCTGCACAATATTGAACAACCCAGCGATCTGTAGACCATATGCGTGCTCGGAGACGATGCTCCCGAGCCCCGCGATCTGTACACCATGAAGGGCTTTTTTGTCGATGTTGACGAGCCCCGCGACCTGCACTCCACGAAGGGCTGCTCTGTCGATGTTGACGAGCCCCGCGATCTGTACCCCGTAGACAGCTCCATGTTGCAAGTTAAGCAACGTACCGATCTCAAGGCCCATCAAGCCTGCTGCGTGGCCTGCGAGAATGTTGAGCGAGGCGATACGGATACTCTGTGCTTTGTTGTAGCCCGACGTCCCAAAAAACGGAAAGATGTCAACCCCAAAAGGCGTGATCGAGCGGGTCTTTTGTGGAGTCTTGGGGAGGTCTTTGTGGAGGTCTTTTGGTGAAGGTCTCTTTGGAGCGGTTGGATGCCAATACGTCGTGTGCCCCGGTTGAATGTCGATGGTCTGACGTTTGATGGTACGCCCCTGGTCGTCTTTTTGTGTGATGACGTAGCGCCCAGGTGGAAGGGCGACCTCTTCGCTGTTTGTCGCGATGAGCGCCTGTCCTTTACGGCCACCGCGAAATTTCTTGATAAAGTAACGCAGGAGGCGGGTCTTGAGCGAAGGTGTCACGAGATAGCCACGCTTCTTCGAGCGTAGGGGTTCGTTGGTCAGTGTGATGTCCTGGTTGGCGCCGGGCTGTGAATCGACTTGTGGGACCTGGATCTCGTTGCGGTGTTTTTTGACGAACAAGGTCGTGGGTCGTGCTGCGCAGATATGGGCTTCGATCGCGGAGACGTGTCGCTTTTTTTTGTGGAGCGATTGCAGGCAACGGACGAAGTAATGGGTGTAGACATCACCCTTGAGGATGTTGGACTCGAAGGCGGGTTGGGCATAGCCAGAGGCGCTGAGGATTTGGACGGCCCGGCTACGCAAAGGCATCAGCGGGCGCGTACCGCCCTTTGTGCCGGGAGCGTTTCGTGATTTACTCATCGGCGCGCCTGTGTAACAGGTCGCCAAAAACAACAGCATCTTTCGTGAACCGTACTCTTTGAGATAGGAGAGGATCTGGTTGACGGAGAGCGCGGTCTTCGAGACGTTCTTTGTGGTGTTGGACGTAATGATGAAGCGCCTGTGCTGTTTTCTATCGAGTGAGTACGCGACTGAACCGTGCCCTGAGATGTACACGAGGATCGTATCTTGTTTGCTTTTGACCAGCCGTTTGATGTCCTTGAAGGCTTGAATGAGCGCTTCTTTCGTCGTCTCCTTGAAGGTGTTCCTGATCAAGATCCTGTCGAACTTCGCTGTCCGCTTGAGGACTTTCGCCATGTTTTGGGTGTCTGTGCGGGTGTATTTGAGCGTCTCCCAGTGAGGATTCTTGAAGTGGTGGATGCCGATTAACAGGGCGATCTTGCGGGGACGAATGGTCTGTTTGACACGTTGGCTGTTGAGCGTCGAGGGCTTCCACTGTGCCTCGACCTCGAAGGGCTGCATACACAGCAAGAGGAGGCACAAAGAGGCGATGAACAGCGCTGTCTTGCTACGTGGTGACAACCTGAGCGTGGTGTCTTTTTGACTTTCCTGGCGGGTCATGTCCAACATCGTGTGCACCTGCTATTTGTGAGTGTCCGAGACGACAATGGTGAATGTATCAGAGGACGCTCTGTGTGTCTTGAGGAGAGGATGTTGGTGGAACGCTTGTGTCGTTTTGGCCTGCTTGAGCGCGCGGAGTGTCTGTGCTGGGAGTGGTGTCTTCGTTTGTAACAGCAAGAAGCGCACTCGCTTGGGTTCATCTTGAAGAGGGTATTCGAGGATGCCTTTTTGTTGTTTGATGAGATACATCTTCCCTGCATGCCGACGATGTGTTTGCTTTTGTGTGAAGGGGTAGAGCAGAGCCGGAGGGGCGTTCTTTTTTCTTTGGCGAAAGATATAGGCATAGCCACCTTGTTTCGCGAGCGAGAAGCCAAAGATCAGACTCTGTTGGCGTTGGCAGGATTCACCAGAACCGACGCGTTTGAATTGGTTGTGTTGCTGTGCCCAGCAGCCCACATAGAGGGTTGGTTTCTCTACGGAGAGGCGCTGTGTGGCGAATGGCCCACCTTTGCGCGTGAGGGAGTGGGGCTGTGTGGGGGAGAGTATGTAAGTGCGACCGACAAAGACCAACAGGACGGCGAGTCCAGCCCACGCGACACGTTGAGTGGAGAGAAACCATTGCTGCGATAGGCGCGTGAGGAAGCTCTCTTTGGGCGCAGTGGGAGTGTGTTGGAGTGCGTTGAGGAAGCGCTCTTCTGCGTACAGCTCCGAGACTGGTGGCAGCTCGACATCTGGCGCGGGGAGCGCCGCGCGATCATATGCGTCGAGGAAGGTGTGTAGATTCTTTGGCTGTGACTCAGTCATTGGACTTCCTTTTTTCGGGGTGAGCGCTGCTATGAGATCCCAAAGAAGATCTGTTGCAATTGTGACAAACGCTTCGTGAGGATCTTTCTCGACCATCCAAGTGTGTCCGCGAGGAGCACATGTTGAAAGACCAATGTACCAGCTTGTGGGCCGGTCCTTCTCTTTCGGATGTAGAGATCAGGATCACTCAGGACGAGATCGAGCAGGCTACGGACGTCTTCGATGAATTTGTCGTCTTTGGCCTGGTGTAGCTTGTGTTGCATCACCTGTGAGAGCGCCGCGTGATCGAGAAGATATTGTACTTTCTGCTCTGGTGAGGCGTTCTTGTCTTCGAGCTGCGTGGTGCTCAAAGGTTGTTGTTTTCCTATACGTTGGCGTTGTCTGATGGCATTTCTGGTCATGGCACGACGCAGGTAATGTTCGAGCGCGATCTGGTTCTCGAAGGCGCCATTGTAGCGAGCTTGTTGGTCGAGCATCGCCGTTAACACTTCGAAGAGTTGATCTCGCAGGAGATCTTTATCCAGCTGTGTGCTCGCATATCCTCGCTCGACGATCTGTTCGATGTCGAGTTGTTCGACTTGTTTGCGAAAATCTGTGCTCATTCGTTTCCTTTGCGCTGACGCAGGTGCGGTGCTGGTCGCGAAATGGATGCGGGCGGAGTGTGAGGCTGCTGTGTGACAGCTCTATCCCATCCAAAAGGAAGCTGTCACACAAAATGTGCCTTTTTCCCAGAAAAACATCACACAGGGGATTATTTTTGTGAGTGACGTCGCACAGAAGAGGCGCCTGAAGTTTCGATGTCACCAAGTTTTACATCGCCGCTGTACAAGACCGTTGAGGCACCAGAAAGATCGGCGTCGAGTCGTCCTTTCAGTGACACACGTGCGTGACTTGCGCCGCTGAGTTTGATCCACGTGTTTTGCACAGGGAAGGCGTCCATCACAAAGGATGACGCACCTGAAGCATCGATTTCAAGTGTCTTTCCGCTCCCTTTGATCGTGGCTTTGGAGGCTCCTGAGAGATGGAAGCTGATGTCACCTGTGTCGAGCGCGCCTGTGATCTCGCTTGCGCCTGACAGGTGGATGTCTGTTTTGCCGATGAGGAACTTCTTGAATTGGATCGTGCTCGCTCCAGAAGCGTCGAGTGAGAAGTCGTGCCCCGAACAAAAACCATCGAGTGTGGCTTTGACAGCACCTGAGACTTCGATCCCTTTGAGTCGGGGCATGACGATTTTGACGCGCGTTGTTGTGTTGGTATACACAGCGAAGGGACGCAGACCGATCCGTAAGACATCTTTTTTCTGTTCGACGACGACGAACTCACGCAAGTTATCATCGACTTCAAGCTCGATAGAGAAGCGGTTTCCTTGGACGACGTCGGCTTCAAAGGCAGAAGAGATGTCGAGACGTTCAAAGTCCTTTATATCAGATTGGATGGTGACGAGGTGGCCAGAGCCGATGATGAGACCACCACATCCTGTGGTCAAGAAGAGGGCAAACGAACAAAGAAGCGCGAGACGATACAACATAAACTTTCTCCTTCACGACATGTTGTTCATGTAGTGGGTGCGTTGCAGGTTGAAGGACAGCGGAAGTGCGCCTTCGGAGAGAGAAAGACATGACCCTTCAAAAATGTGCCTGCTTTTTTGTGGCATGTGAGATTTTTTTGGTCTCACCATGTCTAAACATACCCACATGGACCATTTTGTAGTCTGAAAACACCCATGTTGTTCAACACGATAGCTTCGTTTTTTTGAGCGAGGTTTTTTGCGTTATGTGTTTGCATCTAAAGGGAAATTGTCTTGTTGAGGGAGGGCGGGGAGAGGATGTTTTTGTTTGTGTTGGGATTTTCCTATTAAGGAATCTATTGGGACTCCGTTCTATAGTTGTAGCAAACCCCTAAAGGAAATTCACCTAAAATAGGTGAGGGAATACACTTAAGGTTGGATGAAGAAAGCATACAAAAGAGAAGGCGTGTGCTTGCCTCCAACGGCTTGGCTGATGTTTTTGAAGCCGGATAGACGATTTTTATCGTGCTATGCAAAACATCAGACTTCCCTGATACGGGTCCGTTCATACCATGTAGGAGAGTTCTATGAGTTTACGTATTTGGAAGATGCTACCCCCTGTTATTGTGGGGGGCTTGATGATGTTGGTGAGTATACAAGCCTGGGCTTTGTCAAAGGATTGGACGAGCAAAGCGGATTGGGACACGGGGACCACAAAGCAGATCTTGACCAACAAAACACCCGGTCAAATTGAGATCTTTCACGATCCAAACGCGATCCCTGATATCAAAACGGAGTTCATTTACTTTCCCATCTCCAACTTGAACCAGGTCACCAAGATGGTGCTGGCGACAGGGAAGATCGAGTGGCACTTTAACCTCGATGTGATCCGAACGGGTGGTAACCCCTCTCGTACGAGTGTTGACGCAAATGGGAACCTTTGGGTTGGTTTGCGCAACGGTACAGAGCTTGTCTCGATCGATCCACAAGGGAAGCTACGTGGTTATGCTCATGTTGGATCAGGTGTTCGCTCTGTAGCCTTTGATTTGCAGGGTTTTGTGTGGGCTGGTGGTACGAGTGGGAATGCGATGTACAAGATCAACCCCAACGTATATGCGGATCCTGTCAAAAAGATCTTCAAAACAGAAGCCATCGTCAAACCAACCGATCTTGCGCCCAACTACTCTGACGGGACGCGCTGCGCAGCGAACGCTGCAGGATGCAATCACAAACCCGGATATATCAGCCCTTATGGTGCAGTTGTCGCCTCAGATGGGAGTATTTGGGTCTCCAACCGCTTTCAGTCGAGTGTGTTTCGTATTGATGGAAAGACCAACAAGATCACACACGGGTTTTCGATTAGTGGTTCATATGGTATCGCAGCGGATCGTGTGGGTGGCGTGTGGATCGCAAACTGGGACAATCGATATGTCAACCAGCGTGATGCGACAACAGGTGCCCTCATTAAAAAGTGGAATGTTGGTGACAACTGTCGCGGGATGATCCTTGGACCCTTCGGGAAGATGTGGGTGGCCAACTCAGTCGCAAACAATCAGATCACCTCAATGGACCCTGTGACAGGTGTGATGACCAAGATCAACGGTTTGGGATCACATATGATCGGGATTGGTGCTGATTTAACGGGCTCCTTAGGACATATTTGGGGTATCTCCTATAATGATGGGCACGTGTACAAGGTGGATGCAAAGACACTCAAATACACAGGGACACGTTATCAACTTTGCGGTGCGCCAGGGACAAAGTGTGCAAACACAGGCTGTCGCTTTTGTAGCTCTCCAACACAAGCACAGGCTTACACTTACTCGGATGTCACGGGATTCCAGCTCAAGTCGATCAACACCCCTGCCAAAGGGACCTGGAATGTCGTGTACAAACCTGGCTGCAAAGGGAATTACTCCAACATTACCTGGAACGGAACGAACCCAACAGATACAACCACACAGGTCCGTATCCGGACGGCGAGCACACAAGCTGGATTGGCGACCGCAACGTGGGGGGCGTATACTGACAGCGGAAAAGCTCTTGGCAATCACGCAGGCGAGTTCGTCGAAGTTGAGTTTTTGTTGACGACCCGAAACAGTAAGAAGTTTATCCCCTTTGTGACAGACGCGAGGCTCAACTATACGTGCTTCCCTGAAGTCACCAACAGCGCTGCGACGACAGCAACAGAAGACTCACAATACTCATTCACTCCCAAAGTCGGCGACCTCGATCTTCCAGGTGATGCACACACCTGGAAGTACACCAAGACACCTCCCGGTGCCCAAGTGAACACTGCGACTGGTGCGATCACCTGGACGCCTGGGGACAACGATGTCACCAAGACATACGATGTCACGATCGAAGTGTGCGACAAATTCAACAACTGTACGACCAAGACCTGGAAGGTGAACGTCAAAAACATCAACGACCTCCCAGTGATTACCTCCAAGAGTCCAACAGAAGCGACCGAAGACAAAGAACTCTCCTATCAAGTCACAGCATCTGATATCGATCCTGGTGACAGCATCTCGAAGTACGAGATCGTTAACGGTCCCAAGGGAGCGAAGATCGACGCGAGCGGAAAGATCACTTGGACGCCTGGGGACGATGACGTCAACGCTGGTAAGCGGTCTTTTGAGATCAAAGTGTGCGATGCCAATGGCGGTTGCGTGAATCAAAAGTTCGACGTGAGTGTCAAGAACGTCAACGATAAGCCTTCGATTACATCGACGGCACCTACCTCTGGGGATGAGAACAAAGAGTATACCTATGCACCAAAGGCCACAGATGTCGATCCTGGCGATACCCACAAGTGGCAGCTCGTCAAAGGACCCAAAGGCGCAAAGATCGATGCGACGACAGGTGAAGTGAAGTGGACACCGGGCGATGATGACGCTGATAAAGACTTCGAGTTTGAGATCAAAGTCTGTGATGACGGGACGCCCAGGCTCTGTGATAACCAGACGTTTAAGGTGAATGTCAAAAACATCAACGATAAGCCCGTTGTGACAGGGACTGCCCCGGTCGAAGCCTACGTCGGTGAAGCCATCTCTTACAAACCCAAAGTGACAGACGCAGATCCCAAAGACACCCACACCTGGAGTGTTGTGAAAGGACCTGGGACGATCAATCCACAGACAGGCGAAGTGACTTGGACACCTTCACAAGCGGACGCTGGCAAAGAGGTCGAGTTTACCATTCAGGTTTGTGACAACGGGATGCCCAAGCTCTGTGAGACGCAAACGTTCAAGATCCCCGCAAAACAGAAGTGTGGTGCGGACAGTGATTGTGTTGGTGATCAGATCTGTTTCGATGAGCCACTGGCACGTGTGTGTGTCGATCCTGGATGCAGTAACAAAACACCGAAGTGTAAAGCCGGCGAATTTTGTACAGGTGCAACATGTAAGAAGGACCTGTGTGATGGAAAGCTTTGCGCGCCCGGCGAGATCTGCCGTTCAACAGATGGTAAATGTGTCGCGCCTTGTGCTGGCGTCCAATGTAAGACCGATGAAATGTGTGTCGATGGCTCATGTGTGGCCGATCCTTGTGCGACCGCAGGAGCAGCATGTAAAGCTGACGAGATGTGTGTCCCAGACACGGCCAACAAGGGTAAGTACAAGTGTGTGACCAACCCATGTCATCAACAGGGCTCCTGTAAGCACGGTCGTGTCTGTATCAAGGGAACTTGTGTGACCGATCCTTGTGACAGCATGACCTGTCCCAACCGTACGCAGCGTTGTGTCGCTGGTCAGTGTCTCGATCGTCAGGATTGTGGAAACGATGTCGCCTGTCCGGGGGATGAGATCTGTGTCAATGGCAAGTGTTACCCACAAGGATGCTATGCCAAAGATGCATCATGTGGACAAGACCAGCTTTGTGTAGACGGTGTTTGCAAAGAAAACCTCTGTGAAGGTGCCAACAAGAAGACCTGCGCACAAGATGAAGCATGTCGTGGAACGGACGGTCAATGTGTGCGTCCTTGTGATGGTGTCAAATGTCCGACAGGTGAACAGTGTGTGAGCGGGGTTTGTCAAAAAGATCCTTGTGACGCTGTGACATGTGCGGCCGGGAAGGTTTGTAAGGAAGGTGATTGTGTTGTCGACAATTGTAACGCGAGCAACACCTGCAAACACGGTCGTAAGTGCAACCCCAACCTCAGCGCATGTGTTGACGATCCTTGCGACAGTATGAAGTGTCCCGATGCCAAACAGGTGTGTAAGTGGGGGCAGTGTGTGGGGCCTGATTCATGTCAGGTGGACGGCGATTGTCCTGGTACAACGCTCTGTATCCAAGGAAAATGTGTGCGCTCCGAATGTGACAGCAATGGTGATTGTCCCAACGGCAAAGTCTGCCAAAACGGTCTCTGCCTGGCCAACCCATGTGATGGTGTCCAGTGTAAGAGCGGTGAGATTTGTCAGGCAGGGACGTGTGTTGCGTCTTGTGCAGGAGTCTTCTGTCCGACTGGAGAGATCTGTGTCGCAGGGCAATGTACATCGGATCCCTGTAAGGACAAAACGTGTGCACAAGACGAGATCTGTGTAGGTGGACAATGTGTGAAAGACACTTGTCAGCAAGATTCTTGTCGTGGTGGACGGATCTGTGTGGCTGGTAAGTGTGTCGATGATCCTTGTAAACACGTCACTTGTGGTGCTGGCCAGACATGTAAAGACGGTCAATGTACAGGTGACAGAGCCTGTCAGACGGACTCTGAGTGTCCGAACGGTGGCGTCTGTCTGAGTAACAAGTGTGCTCCACCAAGCTGCTATACAGAGTCTTGCAAAGGCGACCAGCTCTGTCTCGAAGGCAAGTGTGTTGATAACGCCTGTGCCAACAAACAATGTGGTGAAGGTGAGACCTGCCGACCGAAAGATGGCGCTTGTGTCAAGAATTGCGAGACCTGTGTACCCGGTAAGATGTGTGTCGACGGTGCATGTGTGGATGATCCGTGTGCTGGTGTGACATGTAACGCTGGGGAGCGTTGTGAAGCTGGCAGCTGTGTCAAAGATCCATGTGAAGAGGCCGGTGCGAATCTCTGTCGTTACCAACGAACTTGTCAAAAGAACAGCTGCGGTGATGATAGCTGTGCAGGCGTGAAGTGTGCGGAGGGTGGAAGCTGTCGCAATGGCCAATGCTACTTTGCACCCAAGCCGGAAGAGCCATCGACAACTGACGCTGGTGATGCACCTGAAAAAGATGAGTCTACTGTGGCGGATGAAGAGAACAACAAGGAGGCGGACAGTCCCGAATCCAAAGTCGAGACCAAGCCTCTGCTTGCTTCCGGTGGTTGCATTTGTTCATCAACGCAAGGAGCGCCTGCGAGTGGTGTTGTGTTCTTCTTCTTTGTGTTGCTCTTTGCGATCACAAGACGCCGTAAGTAAGGTTTGTTTAGCGGGTGGGGCGACTTGAGGGGGATGATGCGGGTCTTGTACTCGGGAAGCGGCGGAGGAGCTGTTTGATATGGCTGCGTATAAAAAAGTCCGGGTGTGTCTTGTTGGCTTGTAAGTGAGCCTGAAAAGATGGACCTTGAGGTTGGATGTGGCCAAGGGCGATGATGGTTTTGAGTTGAATCCCACGATCTTTATGTCGCAAAAATGGCAACAATTGATTGGCGTAGGGGGCTGCCTGTGTCTTCATCTTTCCGAGCGCTTGAATCATCGATGAGAGTACTTTTGGACGTGTCTCCCTAAGAATCGCTTGAAAGAGTACTTTGGTGGTTTTTTGGGTATAGGGTTGTAAGAGGCTGAGGGCGTATGCGGCGTTCATGCGCGTCTTGGCTTTTTTGTATTGGAGAGCGCGTAAGAGGTGGGGGCGTGCGGCTGGGCCTATGCTCGCGAGTGTTTCTGCGGCGAGCAGCCGTCCAAATGAGCGTGGGTCAGCCAGGTGTTCGATCAACACAGGGATCGCGGCGGTGGCCTTGGGACCGTATTTTTTTATGGCTCTAATGGCGCTCTGCCGAGTATATCCGTTATTGTGCTTGAGGATGCGTAGGAGGATGGGGAGTGCATGTTTTGTCGGGAGCTGGAGACGTCCGATGGCACCTGCTAGGCTCGCGAGGATGAGGGCGTCTTGTGTTTTTGATTGCTTTTGAATAAATCCACTGAGTCCAGGGGTTTTTGGGCCAAAGGTGCTGAGCGTAAAGAGGATGTATCGTCTTGTTTCGGTGTCGGCGTCTCCCCACAATTCCATAAGTGATTTTGCGCTGGAAGCGGCTTTGGGGCCGATTGTGCCGAGGATGACTACAGTCAGTTGGCGGACTTTGGGGGAGGGACTCTCAAGTAGTTTTCGAAGTTGTGGGTAGATCGCCGCTGCTTTTTCTTTTTGTGCCATCAATTGTTGTGCGGCGTCTTGCCAGTGTTTTCCTTTGCCTGTGGCAAATGTTTGAAGCCAAGATTGTAGCTTTGCGCTGGGTTGGCTCGTTGGGGCGCTTGTTGGACCTGAGAGGGCGACGCTGGGTGACATAAGGGTCCAGCAAAGCAGACAGATAGTTTGTAAGGTTCGGTTTGTTCGCATCGTTGAGACTCCACATCAGATGACAAATGAGGGGATCGTTTTGGTTGTAGATAGTAGTCGTATTTGTCGTTATAGACAAATGGCTGTGGCATCTTTATCCTGAAGTCATTCGTTTTCCTGCTACAAAAAGATACTTTGGTTGAAGTGATTCGTGCGCTTTTCCTTTGGAGTCGTCTTGCACGTTTGAAGGAGTGATCGTGAAAAAAGAGAGAATGTTCATTGTTGTGTTCGTGTTGTTCGTGTTTGGTTTGTTGTTGTGGTGGTGGATGTCTCCGACACCATCAAAGAAGCAGGTCACACCAAAAGAGAAGCCAGGAAAAGTGGTGAAGGTGCGAGAGGAGGGACGTGCTGTGATGCCACGTAAGCGTTCGGGATGGTTTGGGTGGCTGAGAAGACGTGTTGTGCCTAAACGGAGAAAGAAGCGTGTGCGTAAGACCGCGAAGATTGGAACTCCTGTGATCGATTTGCGCGCTGTGGAGAAGGCGATTTGGGAGACGAAATCCAAAAAGCCAGGGGATATGAAAGACTGGTTGACCCGGTTTGAGGATGAGCTGAGCGCGATCTACTTTACGACGAGAAAGCGTCTGCGGCCTGAAGCGATGCCTGTTTCGTGGTTGACGACGCCTGTGAGTGTGCAGCTTTCGTGGGAGAAAGAGCAGCTTCGTATGTTTGGCTATCTCAACAACAATGGTGTCGCGGGATACCAGTCAGGGGACACGCTGTTGTTTGTGTTCAAACAATCAGGTGCGTACGACATGAACAGCCGCGCTGTTCGCTATGAATTGCATGATTCGTCCGGGTATTACTACCGTCAGCCTCGTGAGATGTTTTCGGCTCCGTCGATTTTTACCCCAGCGTTTCTGGGGTTCTTTACCAACAAGTCGTGGCGTGGGAAGTGGTCACGTACGACGTATAAGTGGCATGGTACGCCGATGTGGTGGAGCGCCGAGCCATTTCGTTCGCGGGCTGCCTATTATGACGCGATGTATCCGTTGTTTATGGCACATTATCGGATGACGTACTTTACACATTATCGTCCCAAAGGGTGGGCCAAAGGTTCTCCTTTTGAAAGAGGACTTGATGGACAATATTATCCAAAGAGAAGGCATCGACCACGTCCACCAAAGAGATAAACGTTTGAGGTGGTTGGATACAAAGAAGAATCCAATGGCCTTTTGCCTGAGGGGTTGTTGAGCGGCTGCGAGACTTGGGGTGGGGCTATATTTGCGATGATTGCTTATGTTCGCGCGATGTGAACCTTGACAAACGCCTTTCTTTTTTTTATGTTTCTGAAAACATTTCACTTTTTAAGAATAAACGAACGATATCTGTGTGAAGGGTATGTCTTACAACACAAGCAACCAGACACTTTGTCAGCACTTGGTGCAAGGCGCGTCCAAGGATGTGTGGAACGCACATCATGAAGCGATCGCAGCGCGACTTTACAGCGACGCACCTGCGCGGACACAGCGCCAATTACAACTGTTTTTGGAGAAGCACGCTCGATACGACGGTGTGGACGCTCTCCATCAACAGCAACTTGACCACGAAAGTGTCGTGCAATGGATCGTCTATCAGGCCTTCGAAGAGTCTTTTACACAAGCTGGTCGAGAGCGTGTCGTCAGGAGGCACTTTCCGGCGCAAGATACCGCATTGTGGAGAAAGAGAGCGCACGAAGTTGGAGGGCTCTTCTTGCTCGCCCGAGAGTTTCTCAGGGGAGATGCAAACGAGAGTCTAACCCTCCGAACTGTTGAGGCGATCGAGTTGGCAGAACATTGGATGCAGGGGCGTCACGTGCCTTCTGAGGTGTCCCTTGAACCCTATCTCGTGTTGATGTGGTATCGGCGATGTTTGGATATCATCCGGCAATTGGCGCGAGATGAACAGCGTGTATGGCAGGAGACCTCTGCACTTGATGATGCGACCTACAACGATCATATGGCAGATGATCGAGCCGAGGAGAGTCTCCACCAAGTCAGGCCTGACTTGTTGCTGCAAGGGGAGGAGTCCTTCTCCGTCTTGTGTGGTGTGTTCCTCTCTGTGGCGCGGGACGGAGAAGACGAACAGATCTTACGTGGAAAGCTCAACGATGAGACAGAGAACGATCTCGCAGCGCAACTCACCTTGACGAGGGCGCAGGTGCGGAGTCGATGGAACACACTGGTGGAGCGAGCGCAGGTTCTATTTAAATGTGTGTCGCTTGCAGAAAGGGCCGCGACACCTATTACACAAGTGTTGGATATAGAGGGGCTTCGACATGCGCTCGCGTGTGTCGAGATGCAACCCCGAAGTCGCCAGATGAACGAAGATTTTTGGTTGCTTTGGTTGCGTTTGTCCACCCTCTTGGAGCAGCGAAGAGAGCATTTGGCAGCGCGTGATCAAAGTGTCAGTTGGAATGCCCTCTCTCAATCATGGAAGCGGGCACTGCTTGCGCTCATCGAGCTCGATATGTCCACGACCTCGCCAGAGCTTTTACGACGACTCGTTTACTATTGGTCCCACGCTTTGGAGCTTACACAGACGGTGATTCCACCCCATCAAACAGAACGACCTCAAGAACTCTCCACGCAGCAGGAGCACGCGCTGGAATGACGGACTCAACTCATATCCCCGAAGGATGGGAGAGCTTATATCGATTACGGCTTCTTTCTTCATGTGAAGAAGGTGAGCCTGATCAGCGCTTCTCCCTCATGAAGCAGATCACCTCATCGCCTATGCTGCAGAGGCAATGGGCGCTTTGCCTCTCTCTGGAACGTGCTGCCAGCCATACAGAAGAGGACATCTTTGCGCCTGTAAGTGCTCTCGCGTCGGACCTCGCTTGGGCGACTGCGTTGGTGAAGGAGCGTCCCCTCGCGTCTGCTTGGTGGCGTGAGGTCTTGGAGCGCTGTGAACAGCGTTGGGAGCAACTCCATGAGCTCCTTCAATATCATGTGACGCTCCTCCAAAGAGGCGAAGAGGCAAGGCGTCCAGCCTTTGGTACGAGAGGGGAGCTTACACCTGTCGCGATCTTTGAAGAGGTCGATATGCACTTTCGCAGTGGAAAGTGTCATTTTCGGCTGACATCCTCACAGATCTATGCTTTTCGTACATTTCTCCCTATAGAAGGTTACCTCGCGGTGCTGCAAGTTGAAGAGCAAGAAGAAGGGCTTGTCCACCAGCTCCTCTATCCACAACATCCTGACCAACTCAACATGTTGAAGGAGGGAGGCCATCACCTCTTTAGTACCCGCTTTGATGCAGATGGAGAGACCCATTTTTTGATGCTCTTCAGTATGGTTCCTTTTGCATCGATCGCACCAGAAGAGTGGCCCATACAGAAGGATTCAACTTGGTCTTGGGATGAACAAACACGACGACAACTCGCGGAGTATTTATTGGCGCATCGAGGCGCGTTGACCCCCTTTATCTTAGAGGTTGAGGTCTCCTTATGAGCCAACTCTTACCTGTGACTATCATCCAACCGACACCCGAAAAGCCCGCACAACAAGGCAGGGAGGCTGGCGAGGAGCGGAATGTGATCCTGCTCGTCGGTGTCGACCAATTTGGCCGGGGGCTCTCCCCGCTCTCTGGGGCTGTGCGTGACATGTCAGCGTTATACGTCGAGTTGAGCCGCTCAAAGCGATATCCAAACACACACGTTACGTTGCTCACCAATCCAACGAAACAGACCTTTCGCAGGGCGCTAGACGATTGGCTCGCGCAAGTTTCACGTGCTCCTGAATGCAAGGGGACGATCTACTTCTCCACACATGGTTTTTATGCCCAACACATGTATCATCTGTGTATGTCTAATACCCAACTTGAAGGAGGGGACTTATATGACGCGGTGAATTGGCATGAGCTGCGGCAATGGTTGGCTCCCGTACGTGAACACGCTGTGTTGTTGCTGTTGGACACCTGTCGACGTGTGCTCTCGGGTCAAAAGAACATCAAGTCTATGCTGCCGCAACAACGAGATGATATCTCGCTGCATGGAGAACATTGGGCTGTCTGGACTGCCGCATCCTTCGGGGAGTTTGCCCAAGAAACTGCATCCACAACCGAAGGTGGTGGGCCCGGGGGGCTTTTCAGTCGTTGTTTGTTAAAGATGCTACAGACACCTGTACAACGCACACATGAGTGGACCCTTGAGGGTTTGTATGAGCGGGTGAAGAGGAGCTTTGAGCAAGAAGCCGAGGCGTTGTCCTATCCATTCTCCCAATCACCGAGGCTGTACATCGGGCAGATCGAATGTGGACGTTCGACGTTCTTCCATACTGTCGATGAGTCTGGGCGTTCTCGTTTTGGAATGTGGATGGTTGGTTTATCTCTGTCGTTGTTGTTGGGGTTGTTTTTGTACATTGGGAGGCTCGCCTGGAGTGAGCAAAGTCCAAGACAGCCGATGTTATCATGCCAAACGTGTGTCGTTGCGCATTGGCGGCGTTTGCGTGCTCAAGACTGTCAGGCGACGGTCTCAGTGGGGCGTCGCTGTTCATTGCCTTGTAATTACGCGAACATGAAGCAGGTCGCGGTGACTTGTGAAGTCGCCTGTCGTAAACGTCCAGATGCGCTACGCAAGAGTTTTTTGCGAGAGAGCAAAGCGCTCTCCAAATATGCGTCTGTGTCGGCGTCATTGTGTCAGAAGATGCTCCCTGACGTGCTGCGTAAAAGGTGAGGGGGTGAAGACATTGGGTCTCATAGATGACACATTCGAGTATATGCTCCAAAGGCTCATGTTACACGCTTACTTTGTGTGTTTGCTTGTGGTCGGAGGAGCGTACGAGGCGGCTGCGATGAGCCACTCTCCTGATGACCCTGGAGCGCTCCGGCGGTTGTTGAGGGGGAGCTACTCTACATTCGAGAATATTCGTCTCGCGGAGCGGTGTCTTGAGAGGAACTTTTCCTCTCTTCAGACACAGTGTATGGGGGTCGCACAAAGGAAGCGGAGAGGGGCCTGTTTGATCCGTGCGCGGAGACACACATGGAGACGTTGTTACCAGGATTTTGCAAAAGCCAAACGACATTTTTTGTCCTACACAAAGCGAGCTTCATCGTCGTATATCCAAAAAGCTCGCTATGAACTTCAGCTGAAAACGCTTTGCACAGATCACGCATTGACTATGGCTGGACCGCCACTTCCGCCTCCGATGGACAACTTCTTCATCAAAGATCGCAAGCAACACAAGCACCTGCTCACGTATATCAAGCGGTACAAGCGCCATCTGACACATTTGTTGAGGGGATTGCGTTGTTTCCGGCGGTATATGGAGCTGACCTTACAACTGCACAAGCGGAGTGGTTTGAAGGCTTCTTTTACTTTATTTCGGCGACAGCAGCACGTTTTGCGTTTGCGCTCACAGTATATTCAAGGGCGCTTCTTTTTGGCGTTTATGAGGCGCTCGACGACCGCATTTGTCCACCACTCCAGACAACACGCTTGGAACAAACAAACCCGTGCCTTACTCGTCGAGAGCCAAAAGCAGCTTCGTTTGTTGCGAAAGAGATTGCAGAAGGTCTCGCGAGGAGCCCGACAAAAGGTCCAACTCAAGCGCTTGCAAAAGCACTCTTTGCTTCCTGATAACCGACAAAGTGTGAAGGAGTGGTATGTTCAGTTGAAGGCTGAAGCGAGACCTCAAATGTACCACGCGATGCAGGTCACAGCGATCGATCTTCCTCAACAATTGGGGGAATGGCGACGCTGTGACCTCAACGCACAGAAGAAACTCGCACAACAAGCGAACACTGCCCAAGCCTTGTTCTGGACAGGAGTGACGGCCTCTTTGTTGGGGACGGTGGGGGTGGGGGCTGGGCTATACGCTCTCCTTGAGAGCCAGAATAAGACACGCTACCGCCCCGCTGAGGCCGCTGGGATACAGATGGTAGGGAATGTCTCTTTGATCGGTGGAGGGAGCGCTGTGTTGATCGGCGCAGGGTTGATTGTTTCGAGGTGGTGGTTGATGCCGACGAAACAAGCTCACCTGAAGTCTGTACTTGGATGTCCCCCAAAAGGGATCTTTCGGGACAGGGCCGCTGCCAAAGTCCCTGCTGAAGGAGCGATCACGTTGTCTTCAGGTGAGTTGTGATGCCTTCACTTACAAAGAGACTCCAAGTGGCAACGTTCTTGTTGTTGGCTGGATTGTGTGGGCTACAGCTCGACTGTGTGCCTGCGCGACCCTGTCAGCCTGGAGATGTTCTCTCACAAGCCTTTGATCCATCCGGTTATAAGTGTCTGCAAGATTGTGAATGTCATACCCAAAGCCACCACGCACACTGTGAGGATGGGCGATGTCGTGTTGTCGCAGAGCGGTCCGCGTGTCCTGTTGGGGGCCAGCAGTTGGAGCTTCACCGCTCGAATGTCCTGTTCGATGCGCTGTGTCCAGGGTTATCTCCGTCATCCATTGCACGTTGTCCTTCGGGGACATTCACGAAGACCTGTACAAAGTCCGTGTGGAGTGATTGTTTTTGTACAACGCAACCATGTAAGCGAGAGGAGAAGGTCTGTGGTCAGACATGTCGCAAGGGAGAATTGTGCGCCTGTTTTGATCTTCGTAGCAATACAAAGCACTGCGGTGAGTGTGGAGTAAGCTGCGCCGATGGCGAGGTCTGCACACAAGGACGTTGCCAATGTCCTTCTAGCCATACAACCTGCACAGACGTGTCTTGTCCTTTCGGGACGTCCTGTCCCGAACGATGTGTTGATCTTTTGCGTGATGCCAAACATTGCGGCCAATGTGGCCATGCCTGTGCAGAGGGGACGCTATGTCGAGAGGGGCGATGTCAGGAAGCTGTGATCAAGCCCGGTTCATTTGCGCGGGGAACACCCGACGAGCAGCTCGATTGGAAGACATACACAGCGTCTACTGGTGTGCCTCATGAACGTGAGCGTGTTCATCTCGTGACATTGACGCGGCCTTTTTCGATCGGTCGTGTCGAGGTCACACGGGGGTTGTTTCTCAGGGTGATGGGGGCGCTTCCACCACAGCCAACGCCTTGTGACGGCGCTGCGATGACCTGTCCCGTGCAGGGGGTCTCACTTGCCCAAGCGATGGCGTTCTGTAATCGACTCTCTACACAAGCCTCACTCGAACAATGTTACGTCTGTGAGTCTGGTGGGTTGGAGAAGATGTCATGTCAGGTGAAGGCGGTGTTCGCAGGGAAGCAGATTTACAATTGTAGAGGCTATCGTTTGCCGACAGATGCGGAGTGGGAGTATGTCGCTCGCGCAGGTTCACAGCATCCTTTCCCTAGCGGTGCGCCCAAGTCGCTCCCATTGTCCTCCAAAGAAACATACACTGCTCACCTTTCGTCATATAGCTGGTATCGTCCGAATGCAAGTGAGCGTCTTCATCCTGTGGGGCAAAAGGCGGCGAATGCGTTTGGTGTGTTCGATATGCGCGGGAACCTCGCCGAATGGGTTTGGCAACCCGCACCTTCTTTTCAGCGTCGAACACTTGTCGATCCTGTATACTCTGGCATCGCGCCGCCTTTTGTGCGTGGGGGGAGTCTTTTGAGTGGGGCGCTTCAGCTTCGTGCATCGGCGAGGATGCGTGTTGGAACGGAATTGGACGCAGGATCGGTCGGATTTCGTATCGCGAGGACATTACCCCACCAAGCGTTGTGTGCCAAGAGTGGCCTGGTCGACTGCCATCTCTCCGGTTGTATCGATACGCTGCGCAATGATGCCCACTGCGGACAGTGTGGGCATCATTGCTCGAACGTGCAATTTTGTGATGGAGGACGTTGTAAACGGCCGGAGGTCCTTGTGCAGACACTTGATGGCGCTGGGAAACCTATCGTTTGGACGATGGGCTACAATATGAAAACAACATATGCTCATCACTTTTGTGATATGCACGATCGACCCGAACATAAGGTCAGTTTGTCGCACTCATTCTATATGGAGATCTTCGAAGTCCAGCAGAGGTCGTTCTTTCAGCTGATGGGCTTCAACCCATCGAACTATCCTTGTCCAAGGTGTCCTGTGGAGAGTGTGACGTGGTTTCAGGCCCTGGGGTATGCCAACGCACGTTCGAAGCAGGCGGGGCTAGAGAGCTGTTACGAGTGTCATGGGACACCCAAAGACGGCGTGCGTTTTTATTGTCAACTGAAGGAGAAGTTCCGGGGAAATGGGGGAAAGGATTACTATACCTGTCCAGGGTATCGTTTACCAACAGAGACGGAGTGGGAGTACGTCGCTCGCGATGGTGGAGGAAGAAGGACGTTTTGTGACCACAGCGAGAGCCAAAAGGGCGGATTCGATTGGTTGGCTTGGGAACATTACCGGGGTTACTACGACAGGGAAGAGCGCGGGACACTTGTGGAAGTCGGTGAATCGAGAGCTTTTGGTTTTGGTGTACATGAGATCTTCGACAATGTTAGAGAGTGGGTGTGGGACATCTTTCATCCAACCTACGCTTTGTCTACTGAGGCGTTGAAGTCCGTGTCGTTGGACCCTGTGACACCTTCCGTTGCGAAGCTTGGTTACTGTGCACAGTGTCCGCAGAAAAGGGATGTGAACGATCCCAAATGCTTCTCCTGCTATCGTATTTTGCGTGGAGGTCATTTTCAAGACTTGTCTCCAAGTGAGGCTGTGCGTTACCGACGCCACGTACACAACCAAAACAATCCAGTTGAGAAACTCTTTACAGAGCAACCAAAACACGTTGGGTTTCGGCTTGTTCGCACACACTTTGCTGCTCAGGGGGGAAGTCAGCCATGAAGCGCAGGCCAAAGGGCGGAGAAAAGAGCACGTTTTGGTATGTTCGGAGGCTCCTTCGAGTCTCGTTGTGTGTGGCCTTGGTGTTCCTCGCTGTTGGGTGTCAGGTCCAACTCGCTGTTCCCTGTGAAGGCGATGGGATCGGTTCGCTCTCTGACAATTACGATGGTTTTCGATGCAAGTACAACTGTGAATGTAACAACCAACGTTTTTACGGGCGTTGTGTGGAGGGGGTGTGTCAGGTGCTTGGAGAGAGACCTGTTTGTGCCAGAGCGTCTGTGTCTCGTGAACTCCTCGTGCAAAATCGCTTCTTTTCGCAGGAGTGTCCTTCTATTACAAGTGCGCAAAAATCGAGGTGTCCGAGTGGGGCGTTTGATAAGGTCTGTCAAGCGGAGGGGCTGCGATCGTTGCGTTGGGGGAATTGTCACTGTGTTGGTGGAGCTTGCCTTGGTCAACGGGTTCTGTGTGATAGCAAGTGTTCTCCCGAGCAGCCTTGTGTATGTATCGATCTACAAACAGATCCATCCCACTGTGGGAGCTGTCAAGCTGCCTGTCCAAAAGGCGCGACGTGTCATAAAGGGAAGTGTGTGTGTCCGAGCGGGACGACGATGTGTTCTTCGCAGTGTGACAAGCCGCCTTGTGCAAAGGAGTGTGTCAAGCTTGAGAGCAGCTCACAACATTGTGGCAAGTGTGGTCACGCCTGCGCAGAAGGTGGATTATGTGCACAGAGTCGTTGTCAGGAGGTTCCGTTACCTGCAGGGGCCTATCGGCGAGGGACGCCTGACAATGAGCTGGATTGGGACTTCTACAGCGGCGTGATTGGGATCCCGCGATACCGTGAGACGGTCCACTTTGCTTTGCTCACCCGTCCCTTCTTTATGGGGCGTCAGGAGGTCACGAGGGGCTGGTTTAAACAAGTGATGGGCTACGATCCATCGGATTGGAAATGTGCAGGTGAGGTCGCTCAATGTCCTGTCCACCATGTCAATCTCTACCAAGCGATGAATTTTTGTAACCGGATCTCCGAGCTGCGTGGACTAGAGACGTGTTATGCGTGTGGCCGATTGGTCAATACGCCGGATGTCTCGTGTGATGCCAAACCTCACTTCAAGAATGAAAACATTTACAAGTGCAAGGGATATCGTTTGCCCACAGATGCAGAGTGGGGGTACGCTGTGAGGGCTGGTACCGATGGTGTTTTTCATGAACATAAACCAAAGACACTCCCACTCGATGTTGGAACACAATATCCTACGTTGTTAGGTCCAATCGCCTGGTATATCGGCAACGCAAAAGATGTCTTTCACCCTGTCGCGACCAAGAAGCCTAATCCTTGGGGATTATACGATATGCTTGGGAACGCGGCGGAGTGGGTGTGGGACAAAGGGACGCGTTTGTTTGAGCATGATGTCGTCGATCCATTTGGTCAACATAGTGATTTTGAGAAGACATATCGTGGCGGACATATCTTCTTTCCGCCTATATTGGTGCGCAATGGGTTTCGGGGCTCTGAATATCCCGATCTTCGTTACACTGTTGATCCTGCGTTGGTGAGCTATTATGGATTCAGGATCGCGAGGACATCGCCAAAAGCCAACGAGGTCTGTTCTGCGCTCAAGCTCTCGGCGTGTGGTGAGGCGGGGTGTCGCAATACGCGTGGTGATGCTGAACACTGTGGAGCTTGTGGTCGCAAATGTCCAGCGTTTCACATCTGTAAGGATGGTTTGTGTACTGTCCCTGAGGTCGAAGTTCCCACGCGAGATACCTCAGGCAAGCCTGTTGTGTGGGAGCGAGGATACAAGAATCCTACCAACCCTGCTCTTGATGATTATTGTGCGTGGCGCGACGCGACACCGCATAAGGTGACGTTTTCGTATCGGTATATGATCCAACGTTTCGAGGTGCGGCAGCGGGATTTTGAGGCATTGTTGGGCTACAATCCTTCGCGTTTTCGGACTTGCTTGGATTGTCCAGTGGAGAGTGTGACGTGGTTCCAGGCGGCTGCCTATGCCAATGCACTTTCCCGCGAGAAGGGCCTAGAAGAGTGTTTTGTGTGTGCTGGCGATATGAAGAAACCTGAGACATTCCAGTGCAAGTTGAAGCCAAAGTTCGCAGGATCTGGCAACAAGGATTACGTGAAGTGTTTGGGCTATCGTTTGCCAACAGAGGCTGAGTGGGAGTTTGCGGCGCTCGATGGAGGGAAGCGTGTGAATCTTTGCAGGACAAAGGATTGGGCAGCACGTCCAGGGAGAGAGGCCTGGAACGTTAATGATGCAGATTCACAGACACGGCCTGTCGGGACAAAAGCTCCGACTGGCCTGGGGATTTTTGATGTCGTTGGAAATGTATACGAGTGGGTGTTTGATGCGTACGCACCTTACGATGTCGATCCAACCAAGCCTGACAAAGTATACACCGATCCTGTTGGGCGTATTGTCGTTCCTTCGCCTTCATTGTGTCACACCTGCAAGCCTGTGTGGGATGAGAAGGATAAGACGTGTGCGCCGTGTTTTCGGTTGCGAAGAGGAGCGTCGTATCGTGCGCAACCCCCGAAGGGCTTCGATGAGACGGAGCGACACTTCTCGCATATTACCAAACTTACGTACAATCCGTATGGTCATCTTGAGACGCCATCTGTGCATGGTGTCCGTCTTGTCCGTACTCTTTCTGAGAAGTAGCGAATAAACCTGTAAACATTCACGATATAGAGGAGCGAAAATGAAACGTGTATGTGTAGTGAGTCTGTTGACGTTGTGCCTTGCCCTTGGTTGGTTTGGGGCGTGTTCTCCGCCTGAATCGTCTGAGAAGGTGGCAGAGAAGACGGCTGAAGTTGTCAAAGAGTCCGTGAAAGAGAAGGTCACAGAGGCTACGGCGGAGCCTATTCAGGACACTTCGGAGACGCCTGATGCGGCTGTTGAGCCCTCTTCGGAACCCTCTGTTGAGCCTGGTTTGGAAGCGCCTATTGATCAAGGTGTGGAGTCTGTCGGGGAAAAGAGTGCTGAACCCACACAAGAGCCTGTGGCAGACGTGTCAGGGGTGGATGGAGGGAGCGAGGGAGTCCCTGAGAATCTGGAGCAGACACCTGAGACGATGGGAGAGAAGGTTGTCGAGATGATGCCTGATACTCCGCCGAAGAAGACGTTTACTTGGGCGGGCGCTGTGTTTGATTTCTTTACACCAAACAATCCACCTGTTGGGGGTGTGAAGGTGTGTGTGTATCAGAAGCCTGCGATCTCGTGTTCGACGACAGGGACGGCTGCGGGGAAGTTTTCGCTCGCGGGATTGTCCGTCGATACGGATTATCATGTGACTTTTGAGAAGAGCGGGATGACGCCGATTGTTGTACCGATTCGTGTACCGGCTTCCTCGCTTGATGGGAATGGTCACTTTACGCATCGTGTGGGGATGCTCTCTGAACAGACTGCAAAACAGGTCGCGATAGGGATGGGCGTGAGTCAGATCGATTTGGTGAACAAGGCTCATGTTGTCGCTGACGTTCACGATGGCCAACAGAATCCCGCGTCTGGAGTGGGTGTTTCGATGTCGCCGATGAGTGGACAGGGGCCATTCTATATCACCTCATCGGGCACGAAAAATCCAACCCCCCAGACGAGCTCTGCAGGGATCGCAGTGTTTTTCAATGTGACACCAGGGACGACTTATGAGTTCTCGTATTCGCACAGCTCCAAGACATGTAAGAGTTGGCCAACGACGATCTCCGATGCGACAGGAGTTCGTTCCAAGGGGCTCGCGTTGAAAGGTTTTCTGCTCGTCACCTCTGGTCTTTGCCAGTAATTCTTTGTCGTTGGAACTTTTTGTTTGAGCCTGTGATCACCTGCCTCTAGCCTTTGCCCTCCAACGTAAAGCTCAGTTGCTACAAGCCCGAAGAAACAAAAGCCACGATTCATGTCGTGTCACTTTTTCCTTTCGTATCCCCGTATTTGTTCTTTTGGGTGCGTTTTGGGCGATGAATGGGATGACTCATTCAACATACCCGCCGGACAAGTGTCCCCCTTGCTCAACACAAGCGGATGCTTCGTCCGGGTTTTTTTCACCATCACACATCGTCGTGTTTAACTTTGTTCGCTTTCGCTGAGGAGAGGCTGTAACTCTTCCTCGGAGACCTGGAGAAGTTTGGAAATTTCGGATAAAGCCATTCCGGCTTCCAACAGCATCTTCGCGCTATGTAACATCCCTTCTTTGATGCCAACCTCCCGACCTTGTTGTAGTCCTTTTTCAAGTCCCTGCTCAAGTCCCTGCTCAAGTCCCTGCTGCAAGCCTTTTTCAAGTCCTTGCTCAAGTCCTTGCTGTAGACCTTTTTCAAGTCCCTGCTCAAGTCCTTGCTGTAGACCTTTTTCGAGCCCTTCTTGTATTGCGGTGTCATGCCGGGCCTGTTCATCGAGAATTTGCTTCATCCGAGAGTCATAGAGCAGACGAAGCTTTGGATCCTTACTCAGTTTCTCAAGCTCCTCCCATGCTTTTTCGATCTCAGGTTTTGCCCACTTGCTCGTTTGTTCTTGTGTCATGTCTTTGCCCTCCTTCAAAAAGGCCCTCCATTGTTCGAGTTCACCGTTTGAGTCCTCGAACTTCTTCAAGTATTTTGGAAGCTCCAAGAGATGAAGCTCAAAGTGCTCACTCCAGTTGTGGTATGTCTGTGTTCATTTTTTCCCTCCACTCAAATGAAATTAAATTCTCTGATCCAGTATAGTCACCATTTTCGTGAATTCAATCAAAAGAAACACGAACTTCCCCCTTATGGTTTGTCTTCAATCCCAGACTGAGACATCGATTGGCCAATCGTGGTCGCTCGTGTTGCTGCTTTCTTCCATCATTTTTTGTGTGCCTACTTGACATGAGACCGCTCTTTGAGAAAATTTTCCCTCGAATTTCAATCACTCAGATGCAAGGATATGTCATCATGCCCAACTCCATTAAGTCTGCTTCTCTTCACACTCTCGTTGAACGTCTGAAACAAGATCAGGTCCTGACACCTGATGTCCAGGAAGGTGATGCGATCGAGGTCGTGAATGTCTCAGCCGCACCAGAGAAAGCCTATCACAAGGATCATGCGATGCGCTTTGAGGCCGATCATAGTGGGCAGTTTTTGGGAGATGGTGGACAGATCCAACCAGGTGATCATTTGAGAGTTCGCACACGTGGGGTGGGTGGGCAGGTGAGCAATTGGATCTCCATGCAAGCTGGCGGCGATCTGGACCAACGTAACGCTCAGCTTGGCCCCAAAGGGCTCGGCATCACTGTCGATACAGAAGGTACACTGCGTCCCATTCAGCGAGGTGGTGGTGTCCTCTCCGAACCAGGGACAGCCTTTCAATTAACGAACCAACGGACTGGTGAGCAACATCACTTCACTCTCAACGAAGAGGGGCGTATCCCTGAGGGCATTCAATTAAAGGGACAGGCTGGTGATTCCTTTCAGATCGCCGTGAGTGATGGGACGAACAATAAAGACTTCTCGGCAGTGATGGTCCGTGAGGTGGAGGCGAAGGAGATCACCGATCTGCAAGATCCACTGACAGCCCGCAAACACAGCCTCTCTGGTACGCGAAAGATCCGCTACACGGGACCGCTGTTCGTGAATGGTGCGCAAGCAGGTGATGTCAAACAAGGGAGTCTGGGCAATTGCTATTTTTGTGCGGCGGCGTCGACTGTGGCGCACTTTCATCCTGAGATGATCGAGAATATGATGAATGACAACGGTGATGGTACATACACAGTCACCTTCAACGTCGAGCAGCCCCCAAACTCCGGAAAGCGTGAGCCTGTGTCTGTGACTGTCGATGGTGAGTTGTACGTGCGTTCCAACCAGGCACCTCTTTACGGTGGTGCCAACGTGGACAACAGGGACAAGGAGAAGATGGAGATGTGGTATCCCATCCTCGAAAAGGCCTACGCTGCGCTGAAGGACAATGGTTACCAGAACATCGAGAGTGGTTGGTCTCACAAGATGATGATGATGTTCACAGGGGCGACACAAAACGATGAGCACTTTTTGCCGACAGCACAGGCGGATCAGATCTTTGATCGGCTCAAAGAGGCGACCGCTGAGGGTTGGCCTGGGACGGCTGTGACCTACGCGAACTCAGCAGACGAGAGCAGTCGTTATGCAGGCTCAAGGATTTATGCGTCCCATGCCTACAGTGTGTTGGGGGTTGAGGAGAAGGACGGAGGCAAGTTCGTGCAGCTGCGTAACCCGTGGGGAAGCTCGGAACCTGGACACGACGGGAAGAACGATGGGATCTTCTTGTTGGAGGCGGACAAGTTCTTGCATTACTTCCAGTGGCTCAATATCACCCACGCCGAGGGATAAGGCAGCCCTCTCTTTGGGCAACAACTCTTTTTCATTATGGCTTTTTCAGAAACTCGATGGCTTTTTGCAGGACTGGATCTTTACCTTGTGCGAGGTCTTGTGGTGTGGGGCTCACCTCGATATCTGGGACGATTCCAATCCCATGAAATGGTTTTCGATCCCTGTACAAAATCTCCATCCCTGTGAACGTGAATGTAAACAAACCTGGTAATACCAACCCCGTGATATTTCCATTTGTTCCGGCAGTCGTGCGGCCCACAAAGGTTACGCGATTGATCTGTTTGAGCATCGTGCTGACATGCTCGGCGCTTGAGACGGAGCGAGGACCGATCAAGAAAGCCACAGGCCCCTTAAAGACAGGTGTCAATGCCTGAAGGTCGTAACTGGACTCACTCCGACGAAGGTCGGATGGACCCTTCCACTCTGGCGTTGAGAACAAAGGAGAGGGGAGGGGGTTGGTCGCGATATGTTGTAACAGTTGCCATGATGTCCTGTTGGGATATCCTCTCATATCTAACACGAGGCTTTTTGCGTTCTGCATCATTTGGATGACTGCGTTGAAGTCCGTCTGGTCGATGGCCTTGTTGTCCAAATCGACATACATGACATCCTCGGCATGAAGGTCTTTGAGAAACCCTGCGGGGCGAAATGGTTTCTGGGCAAACTTGCTGTACGCTTCGTAAGGTTGTGGTTGCACTGTCACGGTGCGAGTGTCTCCATCAACAGATTGGAGTTTTAGCACCACCGGGCCAAACATCCGATTGAGTTCTCTCGCAGCCATATCAAACTGATAGCCAGGAGTCGCTGCAGAGGTCCGTTTGTACTCCTCAGTGAACCACTTTTCTGCGGACACATGATTGATAGAGAGGATGGTGTCGCCGACCTTTAGTTCTGTATGAGCGGTGCGGCGTATCACTGGTTTGCCGTTCAGTTTGTCCAACTCGACGAGCATAAATCCCTTGGCGGAAGAGCGGCCACGATAATTGACAAAGCAGTGCCCATCTTTGATGGACTCTCCGAAACGACGGAGAATATTTCTGGCTGTGACATCATCGAGTGTTGTGGACGTCGCCGTTTTGAGTGTCTCCTCTAAACGTTCGTCTATCCGATCTCCTACTGTCGAAAAGTATGGAAAGAACGCCCTCAGTGCACCATGTGCGATCAACAACGCTGCTTGGAGGCTCGCTTTTGAGAGGAGCTGTGTGTGGAATTTCTGAAAGTAATGGTGTGGTTTGATCCTCGGTCTTTGCGGAATGCCTGTAAGCAACGCAGGGAGCTCAGTCTTCTCAGATAGTTTTTTGGTCAATGTCTCAAGGTGAGACATCGGATGGTCCGCTTGAATGGTGTCTGGCCAGAGCGTATTGTTGTTGGACAACTCCATCGTTCTAAACGCGATCCCGGCCTGACCAACCCCTTGCCATCGACTTTCTGCGATGGTTGTTGGGATCGATTCTCCAACGATCCAGGCTCTGCGATGGAATCGTAAAGATCCTGCAATTCGCGCGACTGCCGGTGAGATAAGTTTTCCGATCAAGATGATGAGTGGGAGCTCTTTCTTTCCCTTGGCGAGTAGGGTGCTCCCTAAAGTACGGGTGATGTGGTTGGTGTATGTGTTTTGTGCGGAGAAGACTTCATCCTTCATGCCCTTGTGGAGGATGACCGCGCGATTGGGCATGGGGAGATCTTGGGTGATTACTTGGGCCACGATCTTTTCTAGGAGAGCTTGCAGCTCAGGGGATGTGGGGACGTTTCGCAGATCCAGTATGGCGACCTGTGTATTCGCTGGCAGAGACCAATCTCCATGGCCTGGGATGATCGTCGCGACGTCTCCTTTCATGGTGACTTGTACGCTCTCCACACGCGACGTCGAAGCTGATAATACACAGATCGAAGAATCCGATGTGTAGCCAGAGAGGGCACGAGCCGAAGCCGATGAGGACTGTTGCAGACCCTTGGCGAGCATACCATCGACATGAGGATAACCTTTGTGTATCCCAAAGAAGCGCAATGTACTGTGTGCCATCGAGAGGTCGACTGCGATACTGTGTTTCCCAGCAGGACCTGCTGCCATACGTGAACACCAACCTGAAGAAGGCCTCTCAAATAACGGTTTTTTTGGCTCATCAGTTGAGGTCTTTTGCTCTGTTGTGTGTTCTGGGAGAATGGTCGTCTCTACGACTCTATCAATGGGGGCTTCGTCACTTGAGGTGTTGTCTGGTGCCCACTCTTTGTGACCTGCGTCTGGTTGTGTGGTTTGTTCGGCGAGTTGTTCTGTTTGGGGGAGCGATGGAGAACAGTAGACATTGAACAAGGCAAACAAACAGGACAACGGGATGATGAGGTGCTTACGCTTCATAATGGGTTCCTTCTGTTGTATGGTGGGAAGGTGGTGTGTTTGCCCTGTTACACACAGGACTCTGTAGGGGGTTCCCAAAAAGAAAAAAGAAAGTGGGAACCATTTGGTTGTCGTTGTGTGAAACAGAGGAAAGGAGATGCGAGTGCGAAGTGAGATCGATCTTGCAACTCTGGTTCGAGCACAACGCAATGAGGCTGCTGCGTGTAGAGCCCTGGTTGCGACGTATGAAAAAGCAGTCTTTTCGTTGTTGTGGAGGATGCTGAATCCAAAAGGGAAACAGGAGCGTGTTGAGGATTTGGCGCAGGAGACGTTTTTACGCGTGTTTCGGAGCTTGAAGACCTTTCGAGTCGATGGATCAGCGCGTCTGTCGACCTGGATACTGACCATCGCGACGAGGTTGGCACTTAACGAACTTCGAAAGCGGGAGCGTTGGGAGTGGTTTCGCGGTGATGTCCACGAATTCATCGCGCCTGAACAGGCTGACGAAATGACGCGACAGCGTGCGCTCGCGGTCGCTCTGGAGAAGGCGATTCATTCGTTGAAGCCAGAGTTTCGAGCGGTCTTTTTGCTCGCGGAATATCACGAGTTGAGCCATCAGGAGATTGCGGAAGCCCTCTCTATTCGTAAAGGGACTGTCAAGTCGCGTTTATCACGGGCTAGAGAACAGATCAACAAGCAGATTCAGGAGTTTTTGTGATGAGCACCGGACCTGAACCAGACAAAGGATGTGAAGAACTTCGTGCTGTTTTGCCGTTATATGAAGTCCCTGAGGTTCCAGAGACATTTCAAGTCGACGTGCTCGCTGCCTGGGAGGAGGAGTTGGCTCGTTCTTCGTCTATCAGAGTCGGCTTTTGGATGTTTTATCAGAGGTGGTTTGTACCATTCGCGTGGGTTGCAGTTACGGTCGTGTTGCTCTGTGGCGGACGATGGATGTTTTTTTGGGGTGGACAGACAGAGAAGGTTGCGTCCAGGACTTTGCATCGACATGTGCGAAAGCGGCCACTTGTTTCGAGGGCGTCGAGCGATGTATCGATGTGTCAGGACGTCAAGGAGCGCAAGCATTGTTTGCAAGAGGCCCGACAGTTGAGGTTTTTCATCCAAGAAGTCAGATTGGATTCTGTTGGTGAGGATGGGGCTTCATTGGGACGAAGGCCTGGAACCATTGAGTCCTTCCAACAAAAGATGCTCTCTATACATTCATTTGTAGATGAAACAAGGTAATCGGTGCAATGTTCGACCTCTTCCGTCTAAAGAAGGGGCTTTACGCCTTCACGATATGAAAGGTCTTGATGATGAAGTGGAAGATACTGGTGTTTGTTTGTTTCCTTTGTGGGTCGTTTTATCCGTCCTTTGGTGATGCAAAAGCGCCGAAGGGTTGGAGTCTCAACGGGAGCGCGCTCAAGGATTATGAGTGTGGGGTGGACAAGTCGGAAAAACACAGCGGCAAACACAGCGGATTTCTCGCCTCCAAATCATCTTGGAAGAAGGGATTTGGGACGCTGATGCAGGCGATTCAGGCGACGAGGTTTCGTGGCAAACGTGTGCGATTAAGTGCCTGGATCAAGACACAAAATGTACGTTGGTGGTCTGGTTTGTGGATGCGTGTGGATGGGAAGAAGCGAAAGCTTTTGGCCTTCGACAATATGCAGAGACGTCCGATCCGTGGGACCAATGGTTGGAAGCGTTACACCGTTGTGTTGGATGTTGCAGATGAGGCCACAAAGATCGCGTTTGGGGTGTTGTTGTCTGGACAGGGAAAGATCTGGTTGGATACAATTGCACTTGAAGTTGTCAGTCTACAAGTCCCCAGTACAAATCAGCTCCCCAAACCTTTACCGACAACGCCCCAAAATACGAGTTTTGAAAAGTAACCTCCTAACAAGTCTCAGCCCTCAGGTGCTTTGTTGCTCTCATCCTCTACAAAGTATCACTTGGCATAGGTGGCGGCTAAAAATTTGTTGTACTGGTGGTGTTTAACCATCTGTCCAAGCTCGACAGCAGATCGCGTAGCACGTGAATACCTTGGTCGTTGGAACTGTTGGGGTCCATCGACAATACCAACCATTGTCTCGGGGGTGGCTTCTTGTGGCGTACTTGTCTCCAACATCCTCTGTAAATCCCCCTCCTGTGACAAACCACTCTGCAGGACACGTAACCGTTTTTTCTCCACCCGTGGAGCCTACAACGTGATTTACTTTTGTTGAGCATTCAAATCTGATCTTACTGGGAGCATCATTTCCTGAGACGCCTGTGTCGCCTTTTTCCCCCTTTTTCACGACAACTTGTGAATATTGTGTACCACACTTGAAGACGATCTCTGTATCTCCCTCTGCGTTGGTGAGAGTCCTGTCAACCGAACACGATGCACCATCTTGTCCATTTTTCCCATCTTTGCCAGCTGTTCCTTGGGGTCCTTGTGCTCCCTGGCTACCCTTGCATTTGTCCGGGTTGTTAGTGCAGTAAAGAGCGATTTCTCTCTGCAAGTCCTCTGAAGAGACGCCACAGCCGATAAATAAGATAGCGGTGAGACACACACATGTCCTGGAAAAGAATGGCATATTTGTCCTCCTTTGTGAGCGAGCACTTGTTGTGAGCGTAAATCAGTTTGTCATCTGCAATTAAACGATCTCTGAGGGGAAATCAATGTGGGCATTTTTGTTTGAGCCTTTGCTCCCTCATTGGTTGCTTTTGCCCCTCGTTGCATAACTCGTTCAATATAGGTGGATACTTTGTTCGGATTTGTTCGGATTTTTTGATGGGGGGAGTGGAAGGTCGTTTAAAGGGTCGAACAACATCTTACATAGCAAGTTTTTTCTGCCGTTGTGTTTGCTTGACATTCCCAACCATCGTTCTTCGAGGTAGGTCGGGAGCGGACAAGTGCAGCATTTCCTGGCACTTCGATACCTCCACCAGTCATGATTGTGTCTGATGGACATTTGACATACCAGTCTTTTGTGGACGTACTTTTTACACTCACTGTTCTACACGAGATGGATTGTTTTGTCGTTCTGATGGTACCGTTGACTTGCAAATCTCCATCGATCACGGCACCGCTCATTCGAGATACGATTGTGACCTTCGCGCCGCTGAGCTTTAGGTCATCTCCGGCTTCGATAGAAATGTTTCCATTGGATTTGATACCGATGGGTTTTTTTCCTGAGAGCGCCCAGATATCGATTTTGCCTTTGTTGGATTGGATGAGGATGTTTTCATCGCTGATGGTGTTTTGTGAACTTTTGGCATATGGGGTGTTGCTGACTTGTTGGCGTCCTGTCGATTTATAGTCCGTTGCGGGAGTATTTTGCGGCTTGATGGAGAGCTCAGCCCAAAGGGAAGTCTTTTGTTGGAATGTGGTGAGGCAATTTTTGAGAGGGAGTTTGAAGCGACCTCTGACAAAGTCAGTGTCGGGAAATTCATCGGTACAAAGGGGGGCTGTTCCTCCTGATGCAGCTGACCATAAGGTGAACTTCACATCCTTTTTGACGTCGATGGGCTTCCCCTTTTCTTCGAGGTAACCGGAGTACACGAGAGGAGCTGATTGTGCCATGAGGACATTTGTCATGACAAAGAGGACGGTACAGCCAACAAGGCCTGCTATCGTGCGGTAGATGAGTGCTCTAAATTGACGGTGAGTATACTGAAGTTTTTGAATTTGTTCTTGTTGTATGCTGAGCAGTTCTCTGACGTCTTTGTCTTCATTGTGCATTTGACTCTCCTCTGGTCTCACGTGTTTGTGTTTACATGTCAGAGGGCTGTTCCAAGTGGGGAATGATCATGCGGTTGGAAAGTCAGCTGTTGATTTTGTTGCAGCGCTATGAGATGCCGAAAGGAGCATTGTGTTCTATCAAAGTTCCTGTTTTGTGATCTGCCTGATCATAGGGTTTGTTGTGTTGCCCTTTAGTGGGTGTTCTTGTTGGTTTTTTGAAACAGTCCACTACTGGGAAGGAATATGATGGAACATTCAATGAATGCGATTGACTCAAAGTTTGAGGAGCTGGAACAGAAGCTAAGTGTCTTGGAGAGAGAGAAACATGAGGCTGAGGAGAGAGCAAAAAGATCCTCCCGCTTTATTCATCGCGGGGTGATCTTTTTGTTGAGCGTGATGTTACTTGGAGCAACGGCTTTGGGGGCCTCTGGGTATTTAATGGCTCAGTCGGCACCTCTTACGTACTCCGGTTACCTCGAAGAAAAAGGGACTCCTGTTAATGGGAAGAGGGCCTTGGAGTTATCTCTATGGCTCTCACAAGCGAGCACGAATGCGACAAATGATCGCAAGTGCTTGATGCAAAAACACGATGTTGATTTTGTCCGGGGACGCTTTAAGACGAAGCTTTCGAGTGCGTGTGAGTCTGTGCTGCGCTTTTACAATGGTTTGTGGGTTGAAGTGCGTGTTTGGGATAAGGCTGGTATGACTTCAAGAGCGTTGGGACGGACACAATTGGGGGCTGTTCCGACAGCCAGCTATCAGCCTCTTTTTCAAGGTCTGTCTCCCTCTCCAAATCACGGTAATATGGGGGGATGGATTGGAGCACAAGCAAAATGTCGCTCGAAATATGGGCCTACAGCACACATGTGTACGGGGGAGGAAATTTTGCGTTCATTACGGGATGGTGTCCTTCATGTGAAATCATTCCCTCCGACTGCTTATGTGTGGTTTGCGTCTGCGAGTCACAACATCTACCAAGAGAACAACAAAACCTACAAGATGACGAACTGTGGTGGCTGGTGGTCGAAGGGGACAGGGACTATTCAGGGGATGGTGCTTTTCCAAGCCAACGGGAGGGAGATTGGGATGCGCGGCACCTCTTGTGACAAAAGTTATCAGATCGCCTGTTGTCGTTGACGTTTGTGGCTTTTTTCGGCTTATTTCCCCATACACATGATGAATGTATCTGTTGTGGGGATACCTGCTGCGGCGATAGCGTGGGTTTGGATACTCATCCCTGATACAGTTGGTACATTTCCAATCTGACAAACTGTGTGTGCAATGCCGCTGAGGTGTCGGGATGTACAAACACAGATCGGTGCGGAGGTAAATATCCCAGAATTGAATGCAATGTTACATACCGTTGGTCCATTGCTACTCGCTGAAAGCCAGGAGCGAGACTTTCCTTTGATGGTGCAATTCCCATCAAGGTGGGCTGTGAACATTTGGTATGAGTTTAATGTTTTGGCGTCTCCTGTGCTTCCGGATTTTGTTGCGTAGTTTGCGTTTGTGGCTTGGTCGGCGTTGGTTGCTCTGTCTGCGATCGTTGCGTTAATGGCATGAAACGCGTTGATGGCGTATGGAACGACATTCAATTTATTTTTGGCGAGTATTTTTTTGTCGACTTCTATCTGTATGTAGAGACTCGGATACTGTTTGACAGCGGCGAAACAATCTGTAGGCAATGTCATTTGGAAACGTCCTCTGACAAAGTCTACTGGTTTTGAGGTGTTGTTTGTATTGCAGACTTGTTTTGTTCCATCCCACAATGTTGCGACAATGTTCTTTTTTCCATTGACAGGTGTTCCGTTTTCTTCGAGATATCCGGAGTAAACCAGTGGATCTATTGTGGGGATACCTTTCGCTCCAGCCGTTCCCAAGAGTGACTGTGTGAACCACAGAGAGGCGACTCCGCCACATACCAAGAGGAGCGTTGCAAGAATATTCTTGAGCATTTTGATTTGATGTTGCAGTGATTCGAACTGCTTCTCGATTTCGTTGGATTGCATTCGTTGAATCCCTTCATTTGTGTGAATGGTTTATGAATAGGATGAAGTATCCGAGAGTTACGCCCATTGTGTGAATGGCAAGGTTCTGAAAACGTTGGTGTTCTGCTTTGAGTCGGAGATGTCGATTTTCTCGTTGGGAATCGTTCATACCCAATCTTCTTGCCTCAGTTTGTTGGGATGTAGACGGCGTTGAGGGTTGCAGCTGCAAGGATACATTTTGTGCCAGAACTGGCTTTCAAATTCAAAAAGACCTCATGAGTACCTTTGTTGAGTACGATCATTCGTGTGCTGCTGACGGATTCGACCTGGCCCTGTGGACCTGAGAGCCAGCTTGTGCCGTTGGATGTATTGTTGTTTCTGTTTTCTGTATCAAATGTGATGAAAAATTGGCAGGAGCCAGAGCCTCCATCATGTCGTCCGTACCCTGAGAAGGTCGCGAGAACGACGGATTTCTTTACCAATGTGAATTTTTTAGAGCAATGTGTGCCCACGGAGGTTGGGACTTCGTAGTAGCTTTGGTTTGAGCATTGAACGGAACCTACGCCAAGGTCTAGTGTCTTTTTTGAAAGTGCGACAGCACCGACTTGCTGTCGTCCCAATGGTGTGTATGTCGTACTGGATGAACCTGGACTTTTGATCGAGAGCTCAGCCCAGACAGATGTTTTTTGCTGGAACGTAGTGAGGCAGTTTTTGAGAGGGAGCTTGAAGCGACCTCTAAGAAACGAAGTGTTTGTGAACTCGTCTGTACAAAGAGGGGTCGTTCCTCCTGTGGTGTTGTCCCACAGTGTGAATTTGACATCTCGTAAACCATCGATAGGTATACCTTTTTCTTCGAGATAGCCGGAGTATACGAGGGGGGCTGATTGTGCCATGAGGGTGTTGATGGTAAGAAACAACACGAAGCATCCGAGAACGACGCCAACTGAGCGAAACACAAGGCGGCGAAATCGCAGGTGTTCTGCTTCGAGTCGTAGAAGTCGAGTTTCTAGTTGTGAGTTGTTCATCTTTTGGTTCCTTTCATGTTGCCAGCGCTATGATAGTGCCTTTTGGGAGCTTGAGCTGAGCCAGATTCAGGATATTTATTGAAGCTCTCATTGTTTTATCCTTTGGTGATAGGTAACCCACTTCTTGAAGGCGGCCTCTTTTTGATCCCCCTACCTTGTCTTATCTGTATCGCTTCGTTGAGTTCCATGAAACCATCATAGACACCTTTTACATCAAGAAGGCCCTTAAAAGCTTTTCCAGGCTTCGTAAATATTGTCTTTGTATCCTTTTTTGCAGCGTCTATGACATTTTTGAGCATTGTTGACGCACTTAAGGCGTGTTTCGTACCTGAGATTGTTTTACCCTCTCTTTGACTTTTATATGTATCGGCAGCAACCCCTGCGGTATAGCTAAGTAAGGTGCCGCCAATTTTTAGACCTATTCCTAAGGGAGCACCAGCGCCAGTGGCTGTTACAAATGTTCCTACTGTGTTTATTACATCTCCGACTAGTTGGATACTTCTTGCAACTCTCTCTCTTGTTGTTGCTTTTGGATGAACAAAAGCTGCTGCAGTTCGTAATGAAGTTGCTATGGGAGATAGAATTTCTAGTGGACCAACGCTTTTTGTACCATTGGGATCCAGATATCGTACCGGATTTGCATTTACATAGCTGAATATGTGGGCTTCGTCTTTGATAGAGTGCAACTTTTCAAATTTGCCATCTGCGCTGATCCAGCGGCCCAAAGAGGTATCCAAATACCGTGTCTTGGCGTAATTCAGGTTTGTCGCACGATCCAACTCTGTGTTCATGTAACCAAAGACAATCCCGCCACCTGTTGCGCCTTTGGGAGCACCGTAAGGGTAGTAATCAACTTCGCCTTTCACCTCGCCTTTTTCGTCCGTGACCTTCCGGGTCGAGGTCAGGTGATCCATGTGGTAAAATTGCTTGACCTCTTTCCCTTCATCCAATAACTGATGTAACCTCGAAGCCATCACACCTTCAGCAAGTCCACCTTTGACCTCGCGTTTGCGAAGCTCGGCCTTCCTTGTACCCGCTTGAATGTGGTACGCGAGCATCGCGTCTGCGACATTCAACGTCCCATCTGGTTTGGCAACATATGTTGTATCCCCATTACCCGGCGCGATATCGTCATACACTTTCTCAACCGAAGCCGTCTGGGCCGATGAAGCAACACGTTGCTTGTTCATCATGATGTACAAGATCGCCTGTCCTTCGCGTATCTCGTAATCTGGTGAGATGTAGATCGTGTGCAATTTTTGCTCATACTTCACCTGACGGATCTTTCCGGCACCATACCAATACTGACCCAAAAGACTCCCCTGAGACGATGTCTCCACCCGTCTGCCCATAAAATCCCACTTGTGAGCCAGACCCCGATGTGAAGAAGCGTTCCCGGCTTTGTCGTAAGACAGATTGACTGCGCCTGCCTTCTTCACCGCGTAAGGTTGTGATGAACCGTAATCGTAATCACCCACATGACCCGGACTCTTCGCGCCGAGCGATGACTCCTTCTTGAGGATGTTCCCCGTGTCACTGTAAGCGTACTGAAGGACCTCATCGCCAATATCCGCACGGGTCAGCCGGTACAATGAATCATATGTATATTTCTTCGTTGTAGAGGACTCTTTGATCTCCAAGAAGTTACCATTCGTGTCGTATGTGTACGCAAAATCAAGTAACTTACCCTGTCCCACTTGAAGGGACTTCAACCGCAATCTGTTGTCGTATTGGTGGGCTGTCTGCACGCCATTTGCGGTCTTCCAGGACTGGATATGTCCATTGTCCGCAAACGTGATCTCTGAGATGTATCCCGGGATCTCCACCATGCGGTTCATCGCGTCGTATTTGTACTTCAGGATGCGTCCATCTGGGAATTGCTTTTTGACGAGCTGATCGACGTTGTTGTAGGTCATCACAAAATCGAAGTCGTGGCCAAAGACGTGCTTTCGGTATGTCGAGAGGCGTTCGCGTTCATCGTAGTCAAAATACTCAGCGCCAATTGGATACTGAATTGAGACAAGTTAGCCTTTGAGATTGTTGGCTTTTGTGTAGAGAGTATTGGTGTTATCGTAGCTGAAGGTGATCTTCGTGTCGGCTTTGCCCAACTCCATCAACGATGTCAATCGATTGGCGCTATCATATGTGTACGAAGTTGTGACCCCACGGGCGTCTTTACGTGTCAGTAAGTTCCCTTGGGCGTCGTATGTATAGACAATATCCCCTGTGTTGGGGTCTTTGACGAGTGTGACTCTTCCTAGCAGATCGTGCTCTTGACGTTTGACGTTCCCATCTGCGTCTGTGAATGCCACGAGCTGAGGCAATCCAACCTTCTGCTTTTTGCTGAGGACGTTGACCTCATCCCATTTGAACTTTTTACTGATTTGATGGCCGGGTTTATCGTACTCTACAACTTCGAGTACATGACCAAGGCCGTTGGTGAAGGTGATCTTTGGGGTGTCGTAGTGTGGAGACCCCTGTTTGTTGTCCTCTTCATCGTAGAAGGCCGTCTCAAAGGGTTTGTACACAGTCTTTGTGATGCTGCCGTCCTGATGGACCTGACGAAGACTACGCCCTTTTGCGTCGAAGAACATCTGCACAAAAGGCGTCTCCTTCGGCGCCTCGAACGCACACTCTGTGCTCTGTGAGCTGTAGGGATTCCAGACCTTGCTTTTGCCTCCAGCGTTGTTGAAGTCGACATGTCCCTGGATCTGGTAACGTCCTACTGTTGAGAGTACACGCACCTGACGTTTTTGACCCATTCCATCGAAACATTGGATCTGTTCTTGGTCCGTCACACCTCCACTTGCGCTGCGTTGTCTTGTGATGATCCTGCTCAGAGGAGACTTGATGTCGTACTCGAACATCTGTGTTGGTTTGTCGAGCTTGTCACCGGGCTTCGCGATGCCTGAGATTCTTGTAAAGACATCGTACTTGTAACGAGTGATATGACCGTTCCAGCTTGTGCTCTCGACGATCTGTGAGATACTCAGTTCCCACTTAACGGACATCGTCAGGGTCAGTGTCCCGAGGTGGACGCTCTCTTTGATCGGGAATCGGCTATAGTCAGTGTCCCATTCAAAGCTACGCCTATTTCCGTTCGCGTCTTGTTGTTCGAGGATATTTCCGAAGTCGTCATATTTTGCACGACCTCGCTCGATAAGCTCGCTCTTGTCCGATGATACCTTGACCGTTGTGCGGGCGAGATTTCCTCGCGAGAGGGTCCCATAAGGCATCCCTTTGAAGTCGGGTTTATCGTAATAGTACTTCTCTTCTGTGCGGCGTGTGCTATTAGGGTCTGCGAAGATCACACGTCGCTTTGGTTTGCGCAGGAACCAATGACCGTTGGGTTCGATATACTCGGTGTTGATATACTTTTCGTCACCACTCTTGTCCTTTTCACCGAGTGTCAATGTCTGTATGACATTTCCGTAACCATCGTATACGTATTCGGTGCGTGTGACCTTCCACTGCTTTGCGTCGAGACCTTCTTTAAGCGTTGTCTCCTGGCTTTTTAGGCAATAGTATTTGACAGGGTACGTCAGAGTGGATGTTGCCTGTGCTCCTTCGACGTTACAGAGGGCATAATTGGAGACCTGTGTTTGGTATATCTTGCCTTTGTCGTTGCTGAGGCTTTGCTCTAGGAGCTTGCCTTTGCGGTACGGATCGAGCTTACCGATATCGAATTTGTACGTTTCGACTTTGGTCTCTGTTGAGCTGTCACCGTGCATGATCGAGTCGACATCCTGGAATCCTCGAAATTGTTTCTCACCTCCATCGTAGTATCCGTTGTGATAGCGGATCTCTTGGGTTTGAAGAGAGAGTTGTTTTCCACCTGGGCCAGTGGCCCATGTCTTGACCTGTTCGACGATAGGATAGGGGGATGGGAATTTATGTATCCAATCTTTTCCTGCTTGGATATCGCGCATTTGTTGGTGAACAGACGAGCCATACGTCACCTCGATCCATTTGCCGATATTGTTGTGAACACTCTTGAGCAGGTTGGGGCGTCTATCAAAGAGCTCCAAGTATGTGAATTGTCCGGAGGCGTTGATCCAGACAATGTCCCGTGTGCCGTTACCGTTCATATCGGCAAAGCGGATAGAGTGTGTTGTGCTATCTGGGATGTTGTTGTTTTGTAGCAAGACGCCAGAGGAGAAAGCGTTGCCGCTCTTGTTGACAAAGTAGCGCACGCTGTTTCCTGAAAAGACGACGATATCACTAAGTGCATCGCCATTGATGTCGGCAAATTGTGCGAGCTTCGTCATGGACTGCGTAAAGCCTGGAACAGAGATGGTGTTCCATCCGGTCCACCGACCCCATCCGAGATTCAGCTTGTAACGTAGTTGTCCTGCGAGCATTTGGATGGCATCTTGAAGGTGGTCACCGTTGAGATCGAGGAGTTTTAGCCCTCCATCCTTAAATGATACACCTATATTTTCTGATGAAGGGGTGTAGGTCCAGTTACCTTTGCCATCACCGACGTAGTAAGAGGTTGTTGTGCCATCACTGATGATGACATCGATCTTCTTATCTCCATTGTAGTCGAAGAAACGAGCGTTTGCGTTGGTTCCAGGTGTGGGCGGTACTTTTTGAATGGAGATCGCCTTTGATTCCCAACGTCCGTTGCCCTGGCATCGGTATATCTGCTGCGTGACAGTGTCTACGAGGTCTGTGAACCCATCCCCATCGACGTCGAGCATGTGGACTTTGGGATTCTTAAGTTGTGCGCTTGTTGTCGTGGGGTTTTGAATGAGTTGGGAGAAGTTATGGGTTTTTTGCTGTAGTTTGTTGTCGACGACGAGTTGATTCAGGCGGAAGGTGTGTGTGGATGAACTGGTGTCGACAATGTCCGGTAGTCCGTCGCCGTTTATGTCGATGAGGTCGATGTTTCCAGTTTTAAAGTTGACGCCGGCGCCTGTTTTCATGGTGATAGGGGAGCGTTTGATCGTCGTGCTCGCTGCTGTTGTGTACGTCATCGTGAAGAAGATGGGGTGGATGGAGGTTTCATCTCTTCCGTATTGTAGGACTCGTGTGAGTCTCGACAGGCCAGCAGGTGCGTCGTAGGTCAGCTTGTAGGTGCGCAGTGATTTTCCGTCAGCCTGAATGATGATTTGGTCGAGGAGTTTGCGCGTTGTGATGACAAATCCGGGTTTGGCGTCAGATGTGGGATCGACACGGTCATTTGTCTGGTACTTGAAGAACACCGTGTAGAGAGAGGTCTTGTCTGTCTTGAAGACCCACCGGATCGTCGAAATATAGAGCTGTCCACCATCTCGGAGGTAGCTGTATTCGATCTTGTTTCCGTTGGGGTCGAGTTTGCTCTGGAGATACCAACGGTATGTTCCTTGTAAACCAAAGATTTGTCCGGCACGATCGGCTACCTTTCCAGCCAGGCTTCGGTCTTCGCTGCTCGTGCCAAAGAATCCGATGCTTCCGTCTGGATATTCGGCGGTCCAGTAACCTTGTTGATCTTGTGCGTCTTTGCGGTGCCAGCGATACCGGACAAAGGAGCCTTCGTAACGGACGCGGTAGTAAGGAGAGCCTGGGACAAGCACCAGTTCGCCACTACCCGATGTAAATGTGTCTGTGTTGTCATACTTGGGGAGTCCTCGAACGGTCATACGTTCGATGCTTTGGATACCGGAGAGCTTCCACCCCATCCCTACACAACTCGTCCCACCTCCAGAGCTATACGAAAGACCGAGCTGTGGAGTCATCCCATTGCGACCTGTCGGGATCTTGACGCCGATGTTGTACGCCATGGTGCCCATATTGAGACTCACCTTGACATTTTCTCCGACACCTTCGAGTGAGCCTGGACCTTTTGGGAGACGCAGGACACTTGGGGATACACCTGACTTGGAATCGGGCGTATCTGCCGACACAAAGGACACATATGTGAAAATGCAGATGAAAAAGACGAGGGAAAGGGAGGTTCGCATTGTTTTCATGACTCCATAGCTCATATGGGACGTTGTGGACTGGGGTTGTTTTTAGGTTATTGCAAGGAAAGAGGGTGGTTGATGAAGTCTCATGCTTTTTTGTCTCCAACAGCCTTATGTATCTGTTCCACCTTCACATTGGATTTATTGTTCGGTGAAGTCGGTGTAGTAGATGTACAGCCGGATATCGTTGAGGCTGTTGAGGTTGATATCCTGGTTGACGCGTTCGCTGAACTGGTTGAGTAAAAGTTCCCAATGTGCGTTGGCGAGTGGACGTTCGCGGAGCTGGTAGTTTTGGTACACAGCAGGTGCAAAACTCTTAATGCCGTTAAAGAAGGGGTTGACGACAGCGGTGCGAGGCGGAAGCACATAGTATTCGAACTTATTGCCCGCGAGTCGCAGCCACGCGGTCCCTTTTTGCCGGAGGTACAAGCGTCCCGTTGCGTCACCTACATCACCACCAACAAACTCGGCCTCGATGTAGAGGATCTTGTGGTTATAGGTGATGGGGGAGACCTTTGAGGTGCCTTTGTCCACAGAGATGTCAAATGGAAATGATATGAAGCCTTCGTTGTTGAGGCGGTTTCTATCTGTGAGCGCGGCCTGGAAGTCAGCGATACGCTGCGCGATGGTCCTTGGCGCGCCGCTGGTTTTATCGATGCGTTCGATATTGAGAATATCATCTCGTAGGGAGTAAACCGCGACACGAGTATCTGGTTTGCCGTTTTGTTCCTCAAACTCCCGAAAGTCCAGCTCAAGCTGTGTGAGGTACGCTTCGAGAGCGTACTTGCCGTAGGAGACCATACGAGTCAGATATAGCTCTCCTTTTCGGGCGTAGCTCGTACCTGTGTAGTATTCATAGACGAGGGTGGTCCGGTAGGCCTCTCGTAACGCGATGTCGAAGGTCATCTCTGCTGTGATGATCGCGTCGTTTTTGTAAATACGGACGTTTGGATCATTTTTGGCGGCCTGAACATTGATCGCGAGCTGTGAAGACTCATCCATCTGTGCGATCAGGCGTTGGGCTTTGTTTTCGAGTGATGTGATGTTGGAGATGGCGATACGGATATCGTAGTCAGCCTTCAAGGCGTCGAGCTCGAAGTTGAGCATGGAGTTGCGCAGGTTCGTCAGACGGATTTGGCTCTCGATTTTGGCGTTATCACATTGGACTTTGAGTTGTTGCTGCTCCAGCGTCGAGGTCAGATTCGCGATGTCTTGTTGTTTCTGTTGGATGATGTTTTGCTGTTTACTGACGTTGGAGTCTCGGATTGCTCTCGCTGCGTTGATGATAGTTGCGCTTGCAAAGGCTTGTGGGCAATTGCTTCCGGCTGAAAACCCTGCGATGATAAAGCATTTTATTGCTTCAGCATAACTTGAAACGGCCTGGAAAGTCTGATTGGCTCGTTCGATTGCTGCTCTTGAACTTTCGATTTGTGATTTTAAATCTCTCTGCTGACCTCTGATGCTCCAAGTGTACTGAGCCAAATCCCAATTGGTCTTACAATACTGTTTGATCCGGTTCTCTTCGTTGATGATTTGTTGTTCGACGTTGGAGTGGGAGATGCGCAAACTTTGGAAGGAGATACGTGTTTTGTCGAGGTTCGCGCGTGCAGTGTATAGTTGTCCGGTCCCTGTCAAACCACAAGGGTTGCCAAAGGCTTCTGTTTTGGGGTCGAGATAGGCGTATTTGGGGATCGCTGGATAGATCTTTCCGTTGGCCTTGATGCTACCACAGAGATCGACGAGTTGGTTCTCGTAGTTTTGTTGGATCTTGACGAGCTCATTCTGGAAGCTGACAGCGTCTGTGTCGTAGCTTCTCTTGTTTTGGAGGGCCAAGTTTTCCTTCTCTTTTGCCGAGAGCATTTTCTGTCTGGCAAAGTCAAAGGCCACCCGGAACGCGCTCGTCTGGGTTTTCTCCATCGCAGGGAAGGGGATGTAGCCTCTCTGAAACCCGAAAAAGTCGAGCTGTTTCGAGACCTTTCTGAAGATCTCACCCATGCGAATCAGCTCTGCTTTGTACGTCAACGCAGCCTGTTCAATGGCGCGTTTGATATCATCTGCGACGAGACCGTTGGAGTTACTGAGTAGCTCGCGCATCAAGCGTGTCAGTACGGTAAATTCGATGAATGTTGCGACATATGCTCGCTGAACGACATTCTTGGCGAGGTCGATACGGTCGAGTTTATGATAACGTTGGGCGATCGTGCTGTAGGCGCGCGCTTTGTTGGTCGACGCGAGGATCAGCTTGCGGAAGTAATTGTTGACAGTCTCTTCTGTGATAAAGAAGTCGAGCGAGTTTCCTGTGCGAAAAGATGCCTGGATGGTCGAGGATTGTGCAAAGGCTCGATCAAGGACCATCTGGTAATACTGCACAGCGAGATACAGATTGTGCATCTCGTATCCAAGCGCACCCGTCAATCTGATGCCGTTGGGTTCGAGTTTATCACCCTCAAAAGAGTAAAGGTTGGAGCCCGCGAGATCGAATCGACTGGTCGCGGCTTTTACGAAAGCGTCGTCTCCGAGCATGATCTTGAGTTCGGCGTTGAGTGTCTCAAAGCCTTGCTCTGTGAATATATTTCCTGTTGTGCTCAGAGTGTTTTTGTAACCAAAGATAAATTGAAGTTCTTTTTTGACGGCGACTGCAAGTGTCGTCCCTACACCGAGGACGTCATAGACTCCCTTATCCGTGTAAATGGACTCAAGACAGTTCACACGTCGTTCCAATTGCTCGATGAGCTTTGGATCGTAACAGTAAGGGATGACACTCGCCCCAGGTTGGCACAACTCGGGGGTAAAGCCGACATTTTGGCCTGTGCGACTACGAAACTGGATCTTGTAACGGAAAGCATTCCCGATATCAGCGCGCAGGCTGTTGTATGGGGACAAATAGGTACCTGTGGTGACTTTCTTGTAAAAGACCTTCCCGTCGCGCAGATTTGTGCGGTTGGTGTCACAGAACGCCTGCTTTGAGTCTTTGCAACGCCATTGTACATTTTCCCGAAAGTTCGCGATACTCGTGCGATATTTTTGCAACACCACAGCACACGTTCCACTATCGTTACATGGATGTTTGTACGTTTTGCTACCATCTGTATCGGATAATTCGAAGAAGATCAGCTGGCTTCCGACTGGGCAGATCTCTTGGGTTTTGCCACCATCAAATTGACCTGTCTTGTCACACAAGTAGTGAATGTTTTGTTTGATCTCTGCATCACTTGTGTACAAGCCGTACCCTGTGGTCTTTGGTTGTCCATAAAGCAGCGCGTTGACGAGGGATTCGAGTTGGGGTTTGGTCACGACGACGTTGTTCTGGTTATCTCTGAGTGAGAATGTGCTCCCTGTCGCCTCCTTAATGACATCTGGTGTGCAACTGACCTGTTCGAGTTTGCTCTTGATTCGACACACACCGTTAATACACTCCTGTCCGCCCGAACATGTCGTCGTGCATGTGGTCAGTGACGGCGGCTCAGAGCCTTTGTATGGATCATCCTGGCAAAATCCCTGAAAGCACTTTTTGTCCCCTGTGCAGTTGGCATCAGACTGACATGTTCCTCCGTCATTTCCGAATAACTGGGCGGGCACGCGTTCGAGCACCATGTAACCGTAGTTTGTGAAGTCTTTGTTGATCGAGCCGTTTAGCTGGCCTTTTGCTGGATCAAAGAAGGAGCGGAACCGCTCGCGGAAGATAATGAAGAGAAACTTGTTTTGGATGAGGGCACCGTCGACGAGCTCAATACGACGGATCAGGGAGCGTCCGTTGGGGATGGTATTGGCCTGACTCAATGCGATATTCAACGCCTTGGCGTCGTTGGCAGTGATGTTTCCTCTTGCTGTGTTTGGGTATTTGACATTGCGACATTCATACCGCTCTCGGATCAGTCCGAGGCTGGCGTGGGTTCCAAACGAAAACCCAGGAACCAACCAAGGCACGGCGGTTCTGGCGAAGAATGTCGTATCACAGCTACCTTCTACGATGGGGTTTTTGACATCCGTAGGGTTGTCTTTGGAGTGGAGGTTGTAACGACCACCGATATACACATCGGCTTTGATGTTGGTGAGCTGAGTAAATCGTTTGGCGGAAGGTGCGGCTGTTCCTTCGAAAGTGAGCGCGATACTCGGGTCTCCTGGATAATGGAGGGTTTGGTCGGAGACGATACGTCCTTTGAGGACGTTATTGGTCTCTTGTAGGTTGACAGCCATATTCAACTCGCTGATCCCTGTTGGGACAGGAGTCTCACTTAAACTTCCCGAGAGCACGCCGTAACCGTCTTTGTTTCCTTTGTATGGATAGCAGGCGACGTTTCCTTTGTTTGTGTTTCGCAAGACAGCGCAATCAGTGAGTGCTTTGTCGATACGCCATGTTTCGTTTTTTATGGATTGAAGAGCAGCTTGAAAAGCCTCGAAGTCGGAGTCGGAGTGGGCGCTATTTTTGAATTCCCACCAACGTTGGATGAAAGCATTTCCTTTAAGCTGTGAGATCGAGACGTTGTCGCTGTATTTGGGGAGGTTGTGATCGTTAAAGTTACCAAATGCATAAATTTTCCCGGCCCACTGACCGTTTCCGCTCTGGGCATACTCGACGTACACGACCTGTTTACCTAAGACACCACCATCAACCTCAAAGGAACCTTTGTAGATCGATGAGGCTGCGGGCTTGCCACCTGCGTTGGCGATCTTGATGAGGATGCGTGTATTTGACGCGATTGAGCCGATGACGAATGGGTTGTTTTTGTTGAGTGGTTTGTTCAATGTTGGGCAAGAGGTGTCTGTGTTGGACGCACATACACCAAATTGCAGCCAGTTGAGCGCACTTTGGGGATTCCCGCCCGTTGGTGTGTCGTCTTGTAGGCGCTTGATCTGAAAGGAGACGGGTAAGTTTGACTTGTTCCACAGTTCAAAGACGGCAGTCGTTTGCTGGTTGGTGAAGGAGAGTTGTTGGCTACTCAACAGGAATGAGCCAGGAGAGGTCGAGGCTGCTGGCTTGCTCGTGTTGGTTTTGGTTTTGGGGACACAAAAACCTTTGTCCTGTCCGTCAGTCTCGCAGTGTTGATCTTTTGGACAGGCGCCATTTGTCGTTGTGCAGGGGAGTCTACAAACATACCGATAGCAGCGACCTTTTCCCAGGCAGTCTGCGTCGCCTACACAATCCGAATAACACACCCCTTTGCCGTTGCTGTCTTTGACACAAGCTTGCCAGCTGGGGCAGTCCGTGTTTGATTGGCAATTGGGGTATTCATCAGCCTTTGGTGTTGTGCCATTCTCGATGCAGCTACCATTGGTGCAGGTTTGTTTGGCCTGACATCCTTCTCGGAGCTTGAAGCGCACACTACAGATCTGTAGTGCACCTGTTTTGGAGTCGATACTATCGCCACTACAGGGAGTATAGCAGCGTGGATTGGTCGGTTTTTGGTTGACGACAGTACCTGTTTGTGAGGTTTTACAGAAGCCACCGAGACAAACGAGTCCGTCTGTTAAGCAGTCAGCGTTCTCACGACATGAACAGCCTTCAAGAGTGTTGCCGCAGGAAACACATTGTTTGGTGCCATTTTTGTCTTCACAGCGAGCCCCCGCGTTACAACGGTCGTCTGCAAAGCATCCACATCCGATCTCGCCGATACAACTTTTGCAGATGTTGTCTTTGCAAAGAAGCCCATCTGCGCAAGGAGAGACGTTTCCTGTTTTACAGGCGCAGCCAGCTTCGCCGTCTTTGCAACCACGACACAGATTATTCACTGTACAAAGCAGGTCGGTGCCACACTGGCCGGTGTTGTCACATGGGCATCCTGCTTTTTTCCCGTAATCATCAGACTTGCAAGTCGCTGGGACACAGCTTCCCAAGGCGCTACAGACGAGATCACCTGTACACCCTCCATCTTTATCACATGGGCAGCCTGCCTTACCGGCATCACATGTTTCTGCACAGAACCCTTGTGAGCAGGTCAAGCCTGCATCGCACTTCGAGGTTTTGCTGCAACTGCAGCCAACAGCAGTGCAGGCTGCTTCGCAAACATTTTGACTGTTACAAAGTAGGTTGTCATCGCACTTTGCGTCGGCTTTACATGGACAATTTTGTGAGCCTTCTTTGTCTTTGCAGGGATCATTGACAGTTTCTTTTTCCAGGCAATACCCCAAATAACATCGCAGGCCGATGTCGCACTTTGCGTCTTTGTCGCACTTGCAACCTTTTTGGCGAGTGCACTCTTCATTGCCACAGTAACCGCGGATACATTTCAGAGAGCCCTCACAGCTTGCGTCGTTTGGGTCGCAAGCGCAGCCCTGTTTTTTGTAGCAGATTGTTCCTGTCTCTGGAGGGGTTGAACAACCTGTAACGTATATGTAGATGGAAGTGAGGAACAACAAGCGCAAGATCAAGATGAGCTTCGCGTTCCAACTCTGTCGTGGGGTGAGGCGTATCATTGTGTATCCTTTACCGGCTGTATGGTGACGTTGGAGATGGGATGTCCATTCCAGTCATAGCAATGTTGTTTTTGAATATTCCAAGGGATAGTGGACTCTGCTTTTTCTGACTTGAGCTTGAGCGCGTGGTGGGTGAGTGCGTTGTTCTTTTTGGAGAACATAACAATCGCTATACGATCGCCTTTTCGGAGCCATCGTCCTCTGACACTTTCATCAAAAGAGATCGTGACAGCGGTGGTGTTTGGGATGGAGAGGACAAGCTCACATGCCCGTGCGTTGTTGGGTTGAATGTCAACACAAAGCTCGCCTGTATTGCAGAGCTTTGGATGATTCTCTGGTGTCTCCTGCTCTGGAGACTGCTCAGGTTGTGGTTTTCGCTCTGGTGTGGGGGCTTCTTGTGTGGATTCTTGGGCGTCAGGTGCCCCTTTCTCCGTGGTGCCTGTTTGTGGACAACCCAAAAATGTAACGGCGCCCAAACACAGTGTGAGTGTCATCAGTGCAGTTCGAATGAACATATCGTGCTTCTCTTTGAAAGGGTGGGGAGACAAGGCCACAACTTCCATGTTGTAGACTCTTCCGCTTGTTTGTTGGTGTGTGCTATGGCCCTTCGGAGCTGAATCCACCATAGAGACAGAGTGTCGCACCTGACACCGAGGAGACGCCTGCGCACCCGATGCTACCTGTCGTGTTTGGCTGGTTGGCGTCGTACGACATCGTTGTCCCCGTGAAGCTCGCATCGTACAGAACAAAGTCACCCCCTTTTGAGACAGGTGAGCAGCCGGTGGATCCTGCGCAGCCAACGGAACCTATGTGACCGTAGTGCAAGAAGAGGTCACAGCTACCTTTTCCGTAATTGCTTGGATCTGTTTTACAGATTTTGTCGCCAAGCACTCGTGTTCCCGGGCAGGCAAGAAGACTGTCTGTTGGCTTACTGGCGTCGTAGTTGTTATCTGTACACTCCTGTACACAACCAGCCTTGTAATCTGTGCCCGCCTCTGTCGAGGATTTTGTGTGCGGTTCATATCCACGACATGCCCAACCGACATCGTCTTCTTTAGGAGCACTTGTACTCGCTGCGCAGGTGAAGACGCTGTCTGTTCGCTCTGAAGCGAGGCCTTTATCGAAGACTTTGCTCGGTGGTGTGCTCAGAGAACATGTGTGTCGTGTGTAATTTGTGCCGTGTTTGGTGGTGTCATAGAATTTTGGTGTATCTTCTTTGAGAAAGTGAACGCACTTAAAGAGACTGGGGAGGCCCCTTTTGATCGTGCGGATCTTTTGTTGTGTCGTCGCATCGGTTTTATAGTGCCAACATTGGGAGCGGCCTTGGTCTGGTGTCGCGTTGCAGACCTGGTCATCGCGGAGGATACATTGTCGCCAGTATTCGTTTGTGCCTGTGGTTGTACAACTTAGTGGAAGCCCGGCGTTCGCTGTCGTTTTTGTGCGGTCTCTCTCTTGGATCACATAGACATTGGGGAGGGACTTCCCACCAATGGATTTGAAGGCGGTCGGGACGAAGTAACCGTAAGCAAGTTCTGTGTAGTAAGACCACTTGAGAAAGACCTGAAAGTCGCCCACTTTTGTGATGGGTGTTTCTTCGTAGTCATTTTCCCCGTTGTCGTTGAGGTCGACACTTGGGGCACAGGCTTTTGTGAAGGAGTTGATCGCTGCTGGTGCAAACAACGTTTTGCCGTTTTTGGGATTTTGGTCTTTCGGAAATGTTGGCTTGTCCGCTTGGTTTGTGTTGGGATGCCCATCATTTCTATCAGTCTCCCAGAGCTCAAAAGCTTCTGCTGGTGGGAGACTTTCGATAAACTCAAACTGTCCATCGTTGTGAATGTTCGTGGTTCGGCGATAGGCGATGTGTTCGACTTTGTGGACGATACATTTGACGTATTTTTTGTAGGGTTTGTCTATTCCACCAACTTTGAGGCGACTATCCTCGACAAAGCGATACGCGGTGCGTCCGACCCAACCATCCCCATCGTGGTCACAGACACCATACTCAACTGTCGAGCCAGAACCCACAAGGGTCGCATAGTAGCCTACTTTAGGGACGCAAATGGGGATATATTTTTCTGTATAAGTCGTGTTGTTCCAGTTGGGGTTAGGGATGGTCTCGACGATGTACTGGCCGCTTGCGTTCGTTTCGAGGTATTGGGCCGCTGCGGTGCTAGAGCCTGTTCCGAGTCGCCCACTACAGAAGACACTTGTGGTGACACATGCGCCATTGGTTCCAGAAGTTGGATCCCAAGCATACCCAGGTTTGCAGACGTTGATGCATTTTGTACCTTCGCAGAGTTGGTTGGAATCGTTGCATACAGAGGAGCAACTTTTGGGTTGGCAGGTTCCATTTTTGAGTTCATGGGTTGGCAGGCATCCACCACAAGAAGGGTTGGTTTTTTCGTTCAGGCATTCCTTAAAGAGTGCGGCACAACCAAGCTTTGTACATGAGGGGACACATGTCTTGGTTGTGGGGTTAAACACTTGATCGGGGGGTTGGCATGGGTTTGCTTTACAAGCCCCGCTATCACAAACTTGTGTGGAGGGGCAGTCTGTACTGTTAGTGCAGCCTGTACAGATGTCGTTTCGGCAAAGTGGTTTTTGTGCGTTTGTGCAATCATTGTCATTTGAGCACTTTGTCACACAAGTTTTGGTTTGGGGATCTTCGACGTGTGTGATGTAACAGCTTCCACACTGGATGGGGGTGCTTGTTTTGTCACATGTTCGGTTTTTTGTATCGCAGTCAAGGGCTTTACAGGCATCTACACATTGTTTGGTGCCGGGGTCTCTCTGGAATCCATTGGGGCACTTGGTTCGGCAGACTGTTGGGGTGCTGGTTGTGTCGCACTCTTTGCCCGTTTCGCAGTCAGTATCTGCAGCACAGCGCTCGCATTTGCCTGCCTTACATGAACCCTCGCCAGAAAAGCATTCACTACTTGCTGTACACGCTTGACACAGCTCATCTTTGCAGATCTGACCCCCTTGGCAATCTGTGTCACTCACGCATTTTTTCTCGCATGTGCCGCCCGTTGTCTTGCTTTTGTATCCATCCAGGCAATCTCCACATTGGCCTGTTGGGTTGGTATCATCGCACTTTCTGAAGGCATCCTGACACTTTAGGGTTGCACATGAGTCAACACATTTTCCTGAGTCTTTTGGAAATTCAATTTGACCTGATGGACAGACATCGCCGGGTTTTTTGCATATGCCACTCTCACAAACTTCTTTGTCATTTTGATTACAATCTTCATCTTTCGTGCAAGGAGTACAGAGAGAGTTGATACAAGCCTGACCGCCTTGACAATCTAGGTTTGTCTTGCAGGAGGGGACACACTTTTTGTTGGCATCTTCTGTGAATCCATCTTTGCAAACATCACAAGCTGGGATTTGCTCTTGGTCTTTGCAGGTACGGTTGTCTTTATCACATGCGAGGGTTTCACATGTGTCATGACATTTCCCTGAACCTTCTGGATACTCAACTTGTGTATTGGGGCAGGTGGCTTTGTTCTCTGTGCATTTGCCATCTTTGTTACAAGTGAGAGGAGTTTCACATTCTTTATCATCCGCACACTTGCGGCATGTCTTTTGATCGCAGACGTACCCAGCATGATCACCTTTACAGTCTTCGCTGTTGATACACATGACACACTTTTTCTCTGAGGTGTTGCATGTGGGGGTCTCTGCCTGACAGTTGTCGTTGGATGTGCATCCTTCCTGACACCTTCCGTCGCTTGCGCAGTATTTGCCCTTGTCACATTTTCCAGTCTCACAGCGGGGTTCACAGCTTTGTGCTTCGCAGATTTGGATGGGGGTGCAGTCGGTGTCCTCCTTGCAGACAGCAGGTCCGCAACCCACTGAGAGTGAGATGATTGAGAGTATGGCGAGTATGTAGATGTTTCGCATCATTTTTCCTGTTGGGTATGCCATGGTAATCAACGTTCGCGATATACTTGTTTTGTATGTAGGGCAATCAGTCATTACAGATGATCACGCGACGCTTCTTTTTCTTCTGGACGTCAAATCAACTGTTCTTTCAGTGGACTGTGAGTTCTTTTGTTATACAAATTTAAATGTTTTTCTTGGGACGTTGTGTGTCGAAAGATTATCGAAAAGAATGTGTTTCGTCAAGACGGATAGGTGGATGTTAGGAGTCTTTTTTGGGGGCGGCAAAAGTGGACTTTTTCTTTCTATGTCACAAAAATATGATCGTATGTTTTTTTAGAGTGGTGGAGCTTGGGACCTCTTTTTTGGGAGCGGTAAAGTGGACTTTTTCTTTTTATGTCACAAAAATGTGACAATTTTTTTTAGTGATCTCGAAGTTGTGATCTCTCTATAGATACAAGTGTTTAGTTGTATTTTGTACTTTTTTTGTTATCAATGTTAATGAAGAAAATTTCCACTTGGGGTAGAAAAAAGAGGCGTCGCTATATGTTTTTGTATCTCTTGAGTTTTTTGTTCACAAGGAAAAACGTCAGCCCTCGGACTCTCTATCGTCGACCTCTGGACCCTTGGAGAGCCAACGCAGTGCCGCTCGTTTACCTGCCTCGTACATTGCCGTCATCGCTTCTCGCTCAAAGTACAAATACGAACCAGCGTTAAAAATCGCATCAGGTGCCGGACGCAACGCCTTGTACAACTCTACCTCTGTCAACCCCAACTTTGGCACATGGGATGCCAGTGTGTTTCGTTCGAGCATCAACTTACGGTCGATGTTGTAAGCGTTCTCCAAAAAAGCATCTGCCAGACGCTCGATCGCCCCACCAAATGTCTTCAATGAATCGTCATTCTCGTGCTCTTTGGTCGTCACCAGCACTGGTACAATACGCTTGGCTCCTAGCGCAACTGCCGGTGCTAATGGTGTATTCACGAGCACACCACCGTCCCACAAAAAACGTTCGCGGATCTTGATCGGGTTAAACAACAATGGAATCGATGCGCTCGCGAGCAACATATCCAACGAGATGTCCTTCTCGTACACATAATGTTTTGTCGTCGTCTTCGTACTCTGGTGAATCGTTGGGTGGTTGATGTAACGCACGACATTCCCTGTCTTGATATCCACCGTGTTGATGGCGAGCTTGATGTCTGTACGTGGTACCGTCGTAGAGCCGATAAAGTCACGCAGCCGTTTGCGCAAAGGCGTCGTATCAAACAAATACACCGTCGCGATCTTGTCCAGGATCTGACTCACTGAATCAAAACGCGCGGTCAACAAAAACTCAAGCCACATCGCCGACGCACCACCAGGCCACATCCAGGAGTGTTTGCCAAGCAAACGCTTGAGTGTCTTTAACTCTCTCACACGCCGAAAAGGTTGGCGGATCGGTTCACGGATGGCCAGCGAACGTAGTGCCTGGATCAAGTGACTAAAAAAGCGCTCGTTAGCCCGTATTGGAGGGGTGTCTGCCAATGATAACCAAAACTCCAACATCTCCTTGGGGCTCAAACCCGACGCGATAAAAGCACAATTGAGCGAGCCTGCTGATGTCCCACTCAGGACTTCTGGAGTTGATTGAAATCCCATCGGGTTGTTGCGCAAGATCTCCCACACACCCACCTGAAAAGCACCACGCGCACCACCACCCGAAAGCACCAGACCCCTCGGGCTCGTATCATCTATCTCATGAAGAGGCATCGTTTGTTTTTGCATGTTTATTCCTGAATGTAGATCGTGTCTACTTGAAAACACGACAGATTTTTGCCAAATATAGGTCCGAATCGAGCCGTTCGTCAAGAAAGACACAGGCCACAGACCACACGGCCTGTTTGCAACACTATATGGAGTCCAGTTTATGCGTTACGAAGGTTCTCTCTACCGCCCACCCTCTGAGGCACACAGCTACATTCTTCAGGCCACAATCGGCTGCTCGCACAATCTCTGCCTTTACTGCGATATGTATCGTGCCAAAACATTCCGCCTGCGTCCTCTCGAAGAATGTCTCGAAGACCTCGACATCGCTGCGCAAACCTATGGTCGCCATGTCGAGAAAATCTTCGTCGCTGATGGTGACGCCCTCGTGATGCCCATGGAACATTGGCTCCCTATTCTCAAACGCGCCAACGACCTCTTTCCTCGTCTTCGCCGCGTCTCCTGCTATGCGATGGCCAGCAATATCCTCGAAAAAACCGACAAAGAACTCGAACAACTCCAGGAGCTCGGTCTCAAAATGCTCTATATCGGACCCGAATCTGGCGATGAGAAGACCCTCAAACGTCTCGTCAAAGGTGGTACTTACGATGAACATGTCGAAGCCGCAAAGAAGGCCAAAGCAGCAGGCATGAAGACGAGCGTTATCGTTCTCCTCGGCGCTGGTGGTGTTGAACGCTCTGATGAGCACGCCAAAGCCACTGCCTCACTGATCACAGAGATGGACCCCGATTACGTCTCCGCACTTACGCTCACTGTTATCCCCGAAACGCCGATGGAACGTCTTCAAAACAAGGGCAAATTTGAACTGCCCCAGATAGAAGAACTCCTCGCAGAGCTGCGCACTATCGTCGACGAAACACGCCCAACAAATGCGACATTCCGTACCAATCATGCCTCCAACTACCTTCCCCTCGCAGGACAACTCCCACAAGACCGCGAGCGCATCGTCTCTATTCTCGACGCAGCCCTCAACGGTGAGATCCCTCTCCGACCCGAATGGAGCCGTGGTCTGTAGTCAAATACCCAGCGACGACCTCAAGAAAAAAAGAGTCGCCAAGCGCTCGAAGAGCGCAACACAGACGATGCGTGAGCATCGTGGGGTCTGGGGTGAAAACCCCAGGCAGGTGTCGGCAGCCAGAGACAAGCGGAGCGCGTCAGTAAGGGCGAGTGGCAACTCGCCCGTAGAGAGGGAGTCCGTCGCCCGTAGAGAGGGAGTCCAACTCACCGCCGTAAGGCGGAACACAAACAATGCGCAAGCATTGTGGGGTCTGGGGGCAACGACCCCAGGCAGGTGTCGGCAGCCAGAGACAAGCGGAGCGCGTCAGTAAGGGCGAGTGGCAACTCGCCCGTAGAGAGAGAGTCCTCGCTCGTAGAGAGGGAGTCCTCACCCGTAGAGAGGGAGTGGCAACTCGCCTGTAGAGAGGGAAGTGGCAACTTGCCTAAAGTGTCGTCTGTATGGATAAGTGCTGATAAAATCGTATCAATGAAGGCGTGGATGTTTGAGTCCAAAGACGGGTTGTTTGGCTTTGCGGGCTTTGTTGTATTGTTTGAGGATGATTTGTTGTTCCTGGTGGTAGCGCAGGAGCAGTTGTTTTTGGGCGGGTTCTTGTTGGCAACCGAGTCGTCTACGTTCTGAGGGATCGACTTTTAGATCGTACATCCAGCATCGTCGGTAGCGAAACGATATCTGCATCTTCTTTTTGTTCTCGTGGATACTGGAGAGGGTGTTCTCATTTCCATAGAGGAAAATCTGCTTACGCTGAAAGCTCGCCTGAAAGAGAGATTCACCCTGGAACAACTTACGATTGTATGGAATCCCTACAGCGTCGAGAACAGTGGGGACAATATCGACATGACTCGTCACGCGATAAGACACACGAGGCCGAAAGATACGAGGCTGATACATGAAAAACACGGTGTGGTAATTTTCATTATAACTGCGACGTGAGTGGGTATAATTCCCCTTGTGTTGACCAAAGGCCTCACCATGATCACCAGCCACAACGATGAGCGTACGCTTGAGCTTGCCTAGCTCCTTGAGGGTGTTGACGATTCGTTCGAGCTGTTGATCGAGCATATGTAAATTGTTGTAATAACGATGAAGACTATGACGTGGCTGTTTTATCAAACGATGCTTAGGTCCATAATCTGTATATGGATAGTGAGGGATAAAGCTAAGGTAACTGGCAAAGAACGGCTCTGTAGCGCTCTTAAGACGTTTGATGAAGAAGTCTGTGACTTGGATTTCATTACGTGCGACGATCCTGCCGGGGCCAGGTGTTCGAAAGGGCAAACTGTAGTATCCATACATCTCTTTGAGGCCACTATTTTGCAAAAACCACTTTGGAAAGTACCAACGCAGTGGTCCAGGTGTGACCAAAAAGGAGTCGTATCGTGGACCCAAAAAGCTATGTAACGAAGGGACACTCGCATCTCTTGAGGTCGCGTACATACGAAGATGTGGTGTCGGATAGAGACCACTGTAGATCGAAAAGATCGAGCGTGGACTTGAATTGGAGGGGGAGTAGTGCTTTTTGAACAACCACCCCTGGCGATACCACTTCTTAAAGAAGGGCATGATATCGCGACCATCCTGGGTTTTGCGCAACATATAGCGCATCCCAGTGCTCTCCAACAACAGAAAGACGACGTTCCACTTTTTGCCTTTTCCCGGTGAAATGCGTTTGGGTGGTGTCACTGGATGTGCATACAACGGGGCCGGTAGATAGACTGAACGCACATCGACTTGAAACTTCGGGATGACCTTTAGGACGGTCATCTTGCCCTTTGTGCCGTTTGGTGCCTGCTGTCTACCTGCCATCGGTGGTGTCGGGTTGTGTTTGTGAAGCTGTTGTTTGTCGAGTGGTTGTTTTGGCGTCACAGTGGGAGAGGCAGGTGAAGGGCTGGTCGGTTGTGGTTGAGTGGCTTGTTGCTTTGGTTGAAGCGTTGGCGCGAGCTGCATGGGGCGCTGCGTATTTTGTACGTGTTGGATGATGTCGCGGACAACATACACGACGGGATTGTCGGTGATAAGGCGTTCGAGAGGGGGATTGGCGTGTAGTGATAGAGTGAGAAAGAGGAAGCCTGTGAGGCCGAGCAGTCCGTAAGTGATATTGTTGCGAAGGGTGCGCCAAGAGGGGGGGAGCCAAACAAAGCACCAAAAGACCGCGATTGGGAACGCCAACATGATGACATCCACTGGCGTCAAGAAGCTCAACAGATCACCAATCGCAAAGGCTGACTGGGCTTCGAGCAACATGTCGTAGGTGAGTCCGCTCTGCATCGCGAACATCACTTGTTGATGTGCCCCATAGATCAAAGCGATCAACAACAAGACAACATGAAAAGCCAATAACCGAACGTACAGCCAGGCCTTCCCTGCTGGCGTTTGTTCGTCACTTTGATGTGCAAGCAGCCAGACAAATGCCGTGACAAAGAGCGAGAAGAGGATGTCCAGCCACAAAAAACCAAAGACCGCAATAAACGAATGTTTTGTTACTGGAAAGGATGGATAAGCGCCGGGGCTAAAGAAGAGTTTGCTGCAGATACGGAGTCTGTAAAAGAACCCAAAGAGCAAGAGCGTACTGAAACACGCCATCGCAAATTGAGGGGCCGTGACTTCACGTTGGAAGACACGCTTGAGGACATCCCATATCCATGAGAAAAGAGAGTAGACGAGGGTCTTGAGGCTGGAGAGGAATTCGTTCATCAGGCTCTGAATCTATTGAAGAGGACAAGGCGTCCCCGTCAGACCCAGAATGGGGAGGGGAGATTATCCTTCGTTGTAATCGTAGAAATTATCCCACTTTTCATCCATGATACGCAAGGCTTCTTCGATAGGTTTGGCCTTGTAGAGGGTCTCACCTCCCGGATTGTCGATGACTTCGACGATGGGGATATGCTTGTGGGGTTGTGGTCCTTCTTTCTCGATCACTTTGTCAAGCGCATCGTCTACCTCAAAGTCGATCTCGATATCATCGAAGTTCTCCTTGAGGAAGCTCTCAATCTTCGCGTCGAGCTCATCTTCCGTCATCGGGCGGCCTTCATTCCACAAGAAGAAGTACGCCAAAGACGCCTCTTTGAATTCTTGCTCTTCGAGGGTGTCGACGAGGTACTGAAGTACACCAAAGTCGTTGTCGAGACTCTTGTGGTAGAGTTCTTTGGTCATACGGGCCATATAGTTGGCGCGCACACGGCGATAACCGAGGACGAGTTTGATCAGATAGGCGAACAATACACCGATGATCACGAAGATAATGGTCTTGTCTTCTTGCTGAAGACCTTTGTAAAGTGCGAAGATTCCGGCGAAACCTGTCAAGAATAACATCGTCACGTCGAAGGACTTCATACGGACATTTTTCTCGGGCATCAACATCTCGATGTCGGCGAGAGGGATGCTCTTGAACATCTTCATGTGGATGGACCAATCGCGCTCGGTGCCTTCCTGTTTGCCGATCATGGAGTAGATGATTTTTTTGACGCCACTGAAGCGATTGATGATGGGGTCGAGCAGCTGTGGTGGCTCCGGTGGACGCAAGCGGAAGAGACACACAACACGATCGAGTGTGGGCTCTTGGAGCTTGGAGGTCTCTAGGAAGTTCTTCAACTTGATGTTTTGGTTTTGCAAGTTCTGACGTCGAAGCCAACGGCGCTCAAAGATCGTTGTACGTGCAGCCTCGTCAGAGGATTCATCATCACCTTGTTGGACATTGAGCAGACCAAAAGACAACAGCGAGACGGCGTCGCCGATACTGGGAATCCCAGCCTTCTCTTTGTCACCACGAAGGCGCTCAATGATCCACTGAACTGGCCAAACAAACAAACTCAAAATACGCGAGAGGAAGATGTCGACCTTTTGTAGCAAGAAGAGTCCCGAAGTCTGGTCACGGTCGATCCCTCGGTAGAACAACAACATGTTGCGATCCATCTCATCCGAGAAATCTAGGAATTCTTCGAGAGATTCATCGAGTTCGAGTTCTTCTTCGAGGATGTGACCATCCTGTTTGTTGGCTTCGATAAAACCGTCGAGCATGGTCTCATCGTGGACATCCCAGTTGATGTCTACAGACAAGTCAAAGAGGTAGTTTTGTTCGAGCGCACGGTCGTAGTCATGCTTCGAGAAGGGGTTGAAGTTCCCGCGCGTCATCGCCTTGAGGAAGTTCCCAAGGAAGCGTCGTTCACGCCAAATGATCTGCTCTTCGGGGAGGCCTTTACGAAGATCTTCACCACCATCAGGAGAGAAGTATTCGTAGTCTTCCTTTAGCTCGTTGAGCGTTTGGTGATAGTGAAAGTGGTAGATCCCTTCGACGAGCTCGACGAAGTGCTTCATTTTGATTCCAGCATCCCTTGCTTTCGGGAATGTCCAGAGGGCCTGGAGCAAACGCGATTTGCTGATAGGGATGTAGTGTTCGTGTGGGATCTCAACCCAGTCATTCATATGCCAGTCTTCACTGTGAGGGGGTTGTGGCCCCTGGTAGTAAAGACCTTCTTCGATCCACTCTCCGTTGCCGTCTCCAGAGGGAACTGGAGCAGATGTCGAAGGCACCAAGCTTTGCAGTTGAGCAGAAGCAGGTGCAGGTGTCGGTGCAGGCATGGGAGGTGCAACAGGCGCCGTAGTCGCAGGTGGTGGAGGTGCCACAGGCATTTGCGGTGCTTCAGGTGCGGGCATTTGTGGGGCCTGTGGTTCCTGGGTCGGGAACTGGATGGGAGGTGCACCTACGAGTGTTTTGGCATTTTGCGGTGCGTTGGGGGTTCCAAACGCAGAGGGGGTTGGACTCTGTTCCATGACGGTCGAGTCATCCCACTGATTGTCTTTTTTGTCTTCACTCATTTTCGACTCACTTTGTGTGTTGGGTCAATCACGGGTTGTGGATGATTGGATGAAAGTAGGGTAGAGGAGCTGTATATGTTTAAAAACTTTCGAAGTTTTGGCTCTTTTTACGCTCTCTCATAATAAAGAAGATCGCTGCTGCGCCGAGGCCAAGGCCACTGAGCAGGAGCAACCATCCCCATGAGGAGCGATTGGTCCCTGTGTTACCATTTTGCCGCGCTGAGACTTGCATCGCAGCGGGGGTTGTGGTGACAGGTTTGTTTGTGAGTGTCTCGTCAGCTTTTTCGAGCGCGGCGATCGAGGCACGAACAGAGGCGAGGGTCTGATCGATTTTGTCGTTGTTTTGGCCTTGTTGTTGAAAACGTTCGAGGGCTTTCTCAAAGCGTTCGAGGGTTGCGAGGTGGTTACGCAAGCTTTTGCGGCCTTGTGCAGATTGAAGGTACTGTGGGTAACTTTTCTGAAGAGCTGCAAAGAGTTTGTTTTGGTCCCGCGTGAGGTTTTGGATGGCAGATGCGCTGTTTCCGAGCAGGCTGCCTTCCTTTTGCGTGGGGCCCTTGAAGATCAAGAGACTGGAGAGCGCGA
>MDTC01109194.1_pt1 | contig 62969 bp, 83 predicted proteins | sample 811181 | NCBI WGS metagenome assembly MDTC01 (sample SAMN05326644, study PRJNA326480) | marine metagenome | isolation source: seawater | place: Pacific Ocean: North | collected 2011 | reverse complement strand
GGTGCTAATCAAGAGATGCATTCTACTATAGTGGATAAAGCTATTAAAGTTTGTGAATCAAGGGGCGATTGCTTTGCAGTAGTTGATCCTGTTGGATACGGAAAAACACCTGCAAATGCAGTATCAGAAGCTGGGGATTATAACTCAAGTTATGCAGCAATGTATTGGCCATGGGTTCAAATACCTGACAATCAACTTAACAAACTAGTATGGGTACCAGCGGGCACAGTTCTACCTGGTGTATTAGCATTTAATGATAGAGTTGCAGCTGAATGGTATGCACCTGCTGGATTAAATAGAGGTGGTATTGACACAGCTGTTAGAGCAGAACGTAAATTAACTCATGCAAACAGAGATTTATTATACTCAGGTCGTATAAATCCTCTTGCTACATTCCCTGGGCAAGGTGTTTGTGTATGGGGTCAGAAGACATTACAGAAAAAAGCGTCAGCGTTAGATAGAGTTAATGTTCGCCGTTTATTAATTAACCTTAAAAAGTTCATTGCATCAACTAGTAGATTCTTAGTATTTGAAAATAATACAACTCAAACAAGAAACCGTTTCTTATCTACAGTAGTACCTTACATGGAAAGAGTACAACAAAATAACGGTTTATTTGCTTTCAAAGTTGTTATGGATGATACAAATAATACACCAGATGTAGTTGATAGAAACATTATGAAAGGTGATATCTACATTCAACCAGCAAAAGCTGCTGAATTTATTGTAGTTGACTTTAATGTTATGCCAACCGGTGCAACTTTTGGTGAATAAGATATTTATTATAAAGTAGGAGAAATACAATGCCAGAAACTATAAGTGCACAACAATTGATGTTTAACTCTTTTACACCGAAAGTATCAAATCGTTTTATACTTTCAGTAGGAGATATACCATCTTTTATATGTAAAAAGGTAACACGACCAGGTATAACATTCGGTGAAGTTGTTATTGACCATATTAATACAAAACGTAAATTACAAGGTAAAGCAGATTGGAATGATGTTACTGTCTCTTTATGGGATCCAATTGTACCATCTGGTGCACAGCATGTTATGGAATGGGTTCGTAAGGGATATGAATCTGCAACCGGTGCTGCTGGGTATCCTGATTTCTATAAAGAAGATGTAACAATAGAAACTCTAGGACCTGCTGGAACTATCGAAGAGCGATGGATACTTAAAGGTGCATTTATCTTATCTACAGAGATGGGTGAAATGGACTGGTCTAATGATCAACCTGTTGAAATTAATCTTACATTAAAATATGACTATGCAATATTAGAATTCTAAGATGTAAATAACTTAAAAAGAGTCCTGAGAAATCAGGACTTTTTTTGTCTCTATATATTTATATATAGAACAAATAATAATAGGAGTTACAATGTCAGGACAAGTTATAGACACAGATTACCCAGGTGGTGTATCAAACGAAGATATAAAACAACAAGCGATAGCAAGAGCTGCAGCAACAAGCAATTTTGATTTTCCAACAGAAATAGTTGATTTACCTAGTAAAGGGTTATTATACCCTAAAGATAATCCTCTATCTACAGGTAAAGTTGAAATGAAATATATGACAGCTCGTGAAGAAGATATATTAACTAACCCGAGTTTAATTAAGCAAGGTAAAGCGCTCGATAAATTATTTCAAGCATTAATTGTTGGTAATGGTGATGGTAAACCTGTAAAATACACAGATTTAACGCTTGGTGATAAAAATGCTGTAATGATTGCTGCACGTGTATTAGGTTATGGTCCTGAATATGAAATTCTAGTAAACATACCTGGTACAAAGGAATCTTTTAAGCATGTTGTTGATCTAACTGAAATTGCTAATACAGAAATTGATGATTCTTTATATAATAATAGTAACAGTTTTGAATTTATACTTCCTATTGGTAAACAAAAAATTCAATTTAAAATATTATCAAGCGTAGAAGAAATACTAATAGCTGAGCAACTAGAAAAGCAATCATTACGTGGTCACTCTAAAGGTATTACGACAAGACTTAAGCATCAAATATTATCTATCGATGGAAATACAGATAAAACATTTATAGATAGCTTTATAGATAATCAATTGATTGCAAGAGATTCACTTCAACTTCGTAATTATATAACAAACATAACACCTGATATAGATTTAACAGTTAATGTTGTTAATCAAGAGTATAACTATAATGGTAAAATTTTATTACCTATTGGAATAGACTTTTTTTGGCCTGGGGCTTAACTATAAGCCCATTCTACACAGAGAGATTTTCATTCTCGTATACAACGGTGGAGGAGGGTTTACGTTCGCTGATGTGTATAATATGCCTATATGGCTACGCAAGTTTCATTTAAAATGTATTAATGAAGTAGTTACAGAAAAAAACGCTATTATTGAGAAACATACCAAAGAACATAAGAGAAAGTCCCGGAAAAGATAGATTTCTGATATTTATAATATATAACTGAGAACAGGAGTATTATGAATCTACAGAAAATAGTAACCGCAATGCTTGGACTTTTCTTTGCAAAGAAAGGTATACGCTCTATAGCTAAAAAGCGCGCGTTAAACAACCCGGAAATACGCAAAAGTATCCAAAATATTACAAAAGAACTTGAACAACTCAATAGAGATATTGAGAAAGATATGGGTATATAACAGAGATAATATATGGCAAAACAAGATCCAAAAGCAGATATAGCTGCAATGAAAGCTGCGGAAAAGCTCGCTCAAAATCGAGCTAACACGCAGAAAGAGTTATTGGATTTGTATATTAAAACCGGCAAATCTCAAGAAGACATAAATAAAAAAGCAAAAACTTATGAAAATACACTTCTTCGAATAGCTAAACTGAAAGGTAAACAGCTTAAACTTGAAGAAAAAATAAGTGATGAAGAAGATAGTCAAGAAAAATCTTTATATAACCAATTAGTTACCGGTGGTAAAATACTAGCAGCTACACAAGCAATAAAATCTGCTGTTGAGTTTATAAGTAAAGCACAACGTAATACAGCAAATACAATGAGTATTACGTTAACAAGAGCTGCCAAGTTAAATAAGGAAATAGCTAAAGAGTTAAAATTCAGTGATATGTTAGATACTAATAGAGAAGAGATATTAGAATCTATGGTAGCAATGGATGATTTATTCCGTACAAGTAATCTATATTCAGCTAACCAAGCAAAAAATTTATCAATAACAGCAAACAAATTAAATATTTCTAGAGAAGAAGCCACTAAATTATCTGGTATGATGCAGTTAATTGACGGCTCTTCAGCTGAAGCTGCTAATACTACTTTAGCGTTAGGTAAAAATTTAGCTGATGCTAACGGTGTTAAGTTTGGTAAAGTAATGAAAGATATAGCAAACTCTGGTAAAGATTTTGCTAACTTCTCAGGAATGAGTTTAAAAAATATGGTTCGTACAGCTATTGAAACACGTAAAATGGGGTTCGAATTATCTGATGCTATGAATGTAGCAAACAAACTATTGGATATAGAGAGTTCTATTGAAGGTCAAATGAAGTTTAATGTGTTGACAGGTAAAGAAGCTAACTTTGATAGAGCTAGAGGACTTGTATTAGAAGGTAAATATGCTGAAGCATTACAAGAAGTATCTAATCAGGTTGGAGATATATCTGAGTTAGGTATATTAGAGAGACAAACACTTGAAGGTACACTTGGATTACGAGGTGATCAATTAAGCATAGCAAACTCTCTAAACAATATGCAGTTAGATAATAATGCTAATATTGATGCTGCAAATAAAGCTTTTGCAGATGGTAACGTTGAATTAGCACAACAACTACTTAATAAAGAAGATGCAACTACAGCTGATGAAGCTAATGCTAATGCACAGTTAAATATTCAAGAATCATTAGCATCTCAGCTAGCTGATCAAAAAGCACTTAAATATGTTATGGCTGGTATGCAGGCTATCCAATTAGCTTTAGCTGCATCATCTGCAATGAAAGCAATTTCTGATTCTATTTCTGCAACAGCCCTTTCTTTTGGTGCAGCTGCAATCCCTATTGCTTTAGGTATTGCAGGGATAGCTGCAGCTGGATACGGTGCGTATCAAATGGTATCTAATATGAAAGATGGTGCAATTGATCCACAAGGTGGTCTACTTGTATCTGGTGAGAAAGGTTCTATTCAATTAGACAAAGACGATTCAATTATAGCTGGTACGAATTTAGGTGGTGGTGGTAACTCTGGAATGGGTGAAAAACTAGATAAAATTATTCAACTACTATCTCAGCAAAGAGTATTAAATGTATCAGGAACTCAATTAACAGAAATTATGGAACTTGAACAAATACCTGTAGGAGTTGGATAATGGCAATAAAATTAAAAGCAGCATTAGAAAGCTTATATAGAAATCTAACTGGCGTTCCTAAATCAGATTTAAAATCACAAGGTGAAATGATTCGTCAAGATTGGAAAGGCAAGCCTGGAAGTGATTATCGTACCAAATCAACATTACTAAATACATATGATGGTGTTACTAACAAGTTTAGACCTAAAGGAGGCAAAGTATTACATGCACTCCATGATAGGTTAGCTCCATTAGAAGGAACATCAGAGTTTGTTAAAGTAGCGAAACAAATTGCTTCTGTCGTACCTGGTGGTAACCCTTTAAAGCCTGGTGGTGCTATAGGTGAACCTTATGCTGATTTAGATAGAATAAATCCTTTTATAAAAAAGAGTAATAGCTTAGAAAAGAGATTTGGGTTAGATTATGAGATTGAGAACTCATATCCTACAGATGCTGATGGTGAACCGTTAGCAGGGAATTTTGTAGATTTAATTCCTGTAAGAATAGGTGAATACCAATTTAGAGGTGCTATAAGTGGATTAACAGATAATGTAAATCCTTCATGGACAGGAGCCAATTATGCAGGTAGACCTGACCAAATATACTCTTATAGTGGTTTCGAAAGAACAATAACATTCGACTTAAAATTATATGTAACAACACCCGATAAATTAAGAGCAATGTATCAGAGATTAAATAAGCTATATGATCTTACTAGACCATCAGCTGATGATTTATTCCAACCAAAACGAATGGTTGCACCGTTAACTCGATTAACCATTGGTAATTATATAAGAGAATCTGTAATTATGACCGCATTAACGGTAACACCAATTGAGGATTTATCTTGGGAAATAAATGACCCAGATCTGCAACATCCTAGTAAAACGCTCAGTGCAGAGTATACTACATTAGGTGGTTCTATTCCTTTTGATTTCTCTACTAAAAAGTTTAAAAAACAAGATACATTAGACCCTCTTATTGGGGAAGATAGATATGTTGTACCGCGAGGGTTAAACGTTAATCTCGGATTTACTGTATTACATGATAATCCTCCGTACACTGGAGTGTCGTCTGTATTTAGTAGTAGATATGATAATCAAAACTCTTCAGGATATTAATATGAAAAGGTATAAGCACAACATTATTCATACAGATAAAGATGGTAATAGATATAGAGAATCCACAATTTACCCCGGCTCTATACAACGTCACCCTGACGATATATACATTTATATTAAGTCTGGACAGCGTTTAGATTTATTAGCTCATAAATATTATAAAGATACATCATTGTGGTGGATTATAGCTCTTGCTAATAATATAGGTAAAGGGTCGTTATACGTACCTCCTGGAGTTAGATTACGCATTCCTAGCAAAACAAATGACTATATAGAAAAAATGAGGTAATATGCCGAGTTATAGAGGAATAGTATTAGATGCGATTCATCCTTCAATTAAAGCTGCTCTAGATGTGGAGCAGAATGGATTTAGTAGGGAGGATAGAGAGTCATATAATCACATTACAACTAGAACGCCATGGATGCGCTCTGTCCCATTTGTGATTCCTGAAGATCCTGATGATGAAACTGTACCTAACTGGCAAGACTGGGTTTTATACTCTATGCAGGGAATACGAGATGAAATAGGTGGCATAAACTTTGGTAGGTATGGCACTACTTCCAATAACCCAGGAGATGAATTATATAGAAGTAATTTACGTAACACACCTGTACCAGCTATAACTCGTATTACAGTTAGTAATAAAGGTGATCTAGGTACAATACGTCGCGCTACACTAGGTATAAAATGCTATCATGAAGCAGACTTAGCAAATTTAGAAATGATGTATATGGTACCCGGAACTTCAATTTTACTAGAGTGGGGGTGGTTTTCTAACGTAAAGCGCAAAAGTCCTATTCCGTTATATAAACTACAATCTGGAGCTGGTAGTCTAATAGATGCTGAAAATCCACGAAATGCTATTCAAGAAGAAATATTAAAACGTATATTTGATTCAGAAGATATAATGAGAGAATATGATGTTGATACTACAGATAATAGAGCTGGATTATATGATGGATTAATTGGAAGCGTTACAAAATTTAACTGGACTAACGCAGCTGATGGCACATTTGATTTATCTATTGATATTATGGCACCGAATAATTTATCGTTAGGCGTCCCAACTAGTACATATCAACTAGGCGCAAATATAGTTAATCCTGAAACAGGTAAATCCTCACCTGTAAACGATGTAGAAGGTATATATTATAAGATATTTACAAAAGCAGCAGAAATTACTAAAGCACAATCTAAAGATTTAATAACTGAAGAGTTAATAGACACATTAGAAGAAATTAAAGCAACTGCCGAAGCTAATCAAGCAGCACAAGATGAATTAGCTGCTTCTCCGTATGCTGATCTTGCTTTTGAAAGCGATACCTTCCAGCCATATGTAGATTATCAAGAAAATATGAATCTTAAAAACGCAGCTCTCGTTGTTGATATTAATAACCAGGCAGCTGATGAATTAAAAGAAGCTATTGATGTTGCTCAACAAGAAGAAATAGCAATAGCTAATTCAATTATATATAATGTTAACACTAAAGATTATTTAACTTGGACACAAACTAATTTTGTAATGTCAAATAATGGAAATTCACCGATATTGACAGTTGACACACCTGGTATTGGTATATTAGTTGAAAGAGAGTTAGAGCGCTCATTCCTAAACTCAGATATAAATGAGTTAGGAATTGCAGTATATGGTGAAACTTATGTAAGTTGGCGGTTTATTGAAGATTATATAATTAATGAATTATTCATGCCAAGAATATCATCTAATGAGCTTGAGGTGTATTTTAGTAGTATGACTCCTATTCCAAAAGCACCAACGGCAGATGATGATGATCCTGTAGAGTGGGAAAGTGTAAAAATAATAAATAGTAAATGGCTTAGATCTATAGATCCTAGAGTCTGTATTTTACCAGGACAAGAACTTACTATATCATCTGACCAGAATAATGTTGAGCCTTTACCAGCTAGTAACGCTTTAAAAGATGTTGAAAATTTATTTAGTGTTGATAATGAAATGTTCGAAGGGTATATAAGAAATTTATTAATAAATATAAATGTTGTTAGAGGAGCAGCTGAAGAAGCAAAAACTGTTTCTGACTTTGCTTTAGACATACTAACTCAAGTATCAGAAGCTTGTGGTAAGCCATGGTCGTTTAAAGTTGTTACAAATACTGAATTGGGTATAGTATCAGTTATTGATGAGAATCATGGTGGTAATTTATTAAATTATACAACTGTGAAAGAGAGTAATCCAACTCCATATAATTTTTCTGGAATCGGTGACACTAACATAGCAAGAGATTTAAAAATACAAACTAAATTACCTAATGAAATACAGGCTTTAGCTTATTATGCTATGAGTGGTGCAAGTTCTAACACATCTGCTGATATTAACATGTTTAAACTATATGGGGCTAGAGTTAGAGATAGATTAAAAACTGGGTTAGTTAAACAAAATGTAGAAGAGCAAGAAGAGCAAAATAACGATGCAAGAGATAATATATGGAATAGTTTCCGTGATGCGTTAAATTTTACACGCGTTGAACTAACTAGAGGAAAAGATAAATCTAAAGAGTATCGAGAATCATTAAAAACAGCTGAAAATTTTGTAAAGTCATTTATTTGTAATTCATCTGAAGATACTAAATTATATAGTCCACCTATACCAATTGATATATCGTTAACACTTAACGGTGTATCAGGTATATATATGGGCAATTCTATAATGGTTGATACTGTCTCAAAAGGGGGTATACTACCGGAACGATATAAAGATATCGTTGCTTTACAAGTAACTTCTGTTGATCAAGAAATAGCAGCAGATTCATGGACAACAAGTATTTCAACATTAATGCGACCTATATCAAAAATAGTAAAGTCGAGAATACCTGAAGATGTAGTTGAGGAGCAAATAGCTGTTGAGACAATAACTGAAAGTCCCGGTGAACCAGAAAAGGAGCCTATTATTGAGGAGTATCGTGAATTTGATGAATATCTTACATTTACTGATACACCATATATAAAAGGGACACCACAAAAACAGCAAACATTTTATGCTATGAGAGGTAGTCAATCTAAAGGAATTTTCGAAACAGAAGGTGATGGAATTGAGTACATCTCTAAAAAGATGTTCGAATCTTTCCTAGCACTTGCACGAGCTGCGAAGGATGCTGGACATGTTATTTCTATAAATGATGCATACAGAACTCAAGCAAAACAACAATATCTATATGATGGGTATGTTAACGGTACACCTGGGTTTAATTTAGCAGCAAGACCGGGGTATTCAAAACATCAATCAGGTGACGCAATAGATATAGATGTTGGTAGAGGTGATATATATAGATGGTTAATTCAAAATGCTTGGCGATACGGATATATGAGAACAGTTGCTAAAGAAGAATGGCACTGGGTTTATGCTCCTGGCATCGATGTATATTCAAGGGTGCCTAAGGGACATAGAACTTGGTATGGAGTGGAGATGTTATCATGAGCGAAGAGAGTTTAGAAGAATATGCAAGAAGAATAAATGCTTCAATGACAAAAAATTTGAACACATCAGCATATAGGGATTTGTCTTCTGATCGCGTGCCATTGATGCTTGATGGACCTACCCCTTACTACCCTATTGTAACAGATGCAGATTACTCAAGAGGAGAATTTACTAGACACTTCTTTGTTCGTTACAATGGCATTATAACAGAGGTAAGTAATAAAGAAGCTAGTAAAAAGAAGGGTAAAATTACTAAAGGTTTGTATTACTATGTACCACTCAAGTGGCGTATAGTTGAAAATAGAAAAGCTCCGAAAGGCTTCTTTGATCAAAATACAACATGTGCCAGTGTTAATCGTTATTTTATAGAGGTAAGCAGTAAGAGATTACCAGAATTTTTGAGACCAGCATTTACTCAATATTTTGCAAATCTAGAAGCGTTTAAGTTGTCTACTTAAAAAATATTTCTTATATTCAAGTATTAATAAAGGTTTTGTATGATTGTAGATAGCGATCTAATTCTTAATGAATTAAAGTCTAAGTATAAAGACTCAGAAAATATTGTAATACCTATTTACAGTGATGTTAATAAACATCGCATACATAATCGTGTATCTCTACTATATATTTACAATATCAATACAGAGAGTGAATATATTATCCCTATCAATCACTCTGATAAAATCCATAATATCAGAGATTTGAATTTCATAAATAATGATGCTAAAACATATACTTATAGCAGTGGAATTAAGAATTCAGTAAATATAGATGCGTTATATTATTTCCATAAATCTACAAATATAAAAGAATCTGATTTATATACAAATGCACATGCATATTATTATAATAGATGTTGGAGATTAAATAATATTAATGATATAATACCTTTACTAAAGCATAAAGAGTACTGTAAGAAGATAGTAGATATCATATTACCTTTATTAAAATTATGCAATGAACCTGGATTTACTGAGTATAATGATATACTATTACCACAACTAAAACAAATTGAATCTGCAGGATTATATACAACTGATAATACATTAGAGCATACAAGATACAATCCATGGTCTATTACTGGTCGCCCTAGTAATGCATTTAATGGTATAAATTACGCTGCTTTGAATAAAGATGATGAAACGAGAGAGCGATATATTAGTAGATTTGATGATGGTAAATTAGTTGAATTTGATTATGATGCATATCACTTAAGATTGATTGCTAATATAATTGATTATGAATTACCAGATACTTCTATACATGCATACTTAGGAAAGTATTATTTCGATAAAGAACTGCTAACAGAAGATGAATATAATGAATCAAAATCAATAACGTTTAAGATACTATATGGCGGGATTCCTAAAGAATTCGAGAATATACCATTCTTCAGTGAAATAAAGAAGTATATTTTTGAAGTTTGGGATATTTATAAGCGTAAAGGTTATGTACAAACACCAATTTTTAAACGTAAAATCTATAGAGATAATTTAAAATCACGTGATATAAAACCACAAACATTATTTAATTATACAATACAGGCTGTAGAGACGGAGCAAAATATTAACGTTATAAAAGATATACACACATTCTTAAACGATAAAAAGACTAAGCTTATACTATATACGTATGATGCAATGCTGTTTGATCTTCATCCGTCTGAAGCTAATATAATGAAAGATATTTCAAATCTAATGAAATTTCCAGTAAAATGTAAGACAGGGAGAGATTATAAAAATATGAAAGCCTTTGATTTTAATATTATTACTTGATATTTATATGTAGGAAAATTATGAATATACTCGATATTTTAGAAGAAGTTAGTTGGAAAACAGATAACGGTTGTCCTGATTTTAATAATGCTCATCATGTTAATTTATTAGAGCAAGTTTTAAGATCTCTTGGGCTCCCTGAATCTGAAATAAACATATCTATACAAAACTTACGTGAAGCAGGTAAAGATAATCCTGACAACCCTACTAATTCAGATGATGATAATTATGCTCACTTAGGTAATGGTATATATGTCAAGAAAGGTCAAGAAAATCGACCTGATGCTCAAAAATATCAAAAAACAGATGCTGGAAAATTTACTCAATTAGATGGTCAAGAGCAAGGTGGCCAAGATAGTAGAGAGTATACTAAAAATATGCTTAATACACCTGAACCAGGTTCTGATGCTGATAAGGAAAAAGAGCAAGATAAAAAGCAGAAAGCAAACGCTAGAGCGAAGGATGTGGTAGGTACTACTTCTGATGGTCCAACGCCTGCTCAACTAAAAAATGAGCAAGAAAAGAAAACGTTCTTGAAAGGGATGGTTTCTGTTTTATTAATGCAAGATGAAACAGCAGGAATGGGTGCAGGTAGATTTAATATGTCTCGTGAAGATCTTACTATATATAAAAACTATCTTGAAGGGGAAGTGCCTGAAATCCCATTCTATGATATTTCCGATGAGGATATAGATACAGTTGTTTCTTTTGTAAAACAAGCTAATCCAACATACTTTAAAAGTTTTAGGGAGCGACTCCGTAAAAAGGGTGATCCACCAAAAGAATTTCGAACTGGTGAAGCGGGCTCTGAAAGAATACGTGCTGTACTGAAACACTACCTACAAACAGGTGGTATTAGTACTATAACAGGTAAGATGGTACCATTCAATGAATCTCAATTAGATCATAAAGTATCGTTAGATAATGGCGGTAAAGATGAACCTGCTAACTGGGAGTTTATGGAGTCAAGATTCAACCAATTTAAAGGTGCATTAGGTAATGATAAAATTATGCAAAATATAAAAAAGAAACTCTCTATGACACCTGAGCAAGAGCGCGCTAAAAAATTAGAAATAGAATTAAAACAATTCTCTAAAACAGCACTTATTGATTATTGGGATAAAAAATTTAGAAGTAGTGGGGATCATGGATTAACGGAAGTATCAATAGATAAAATGAATAAGCAGCAACTTGATTTCTTAGTCAAAGGTTGGAATAAATCACACCCTGAGGGTACAGACTTTTTTGTTGCTAGATATAGATCATCAGCAGATAGAGCTTCCGGAAGAGCAGGTGGTGGTAAGCCTATTGGTAGAGCAGAGTTAATAGATGTTATAAAATCTAAAATGGTAGGTGCTGGATTAGATATACCTAGTACATCTGAAGTTCAAGTTGTTGACGGTGCGATGCAAAAAATAATTGATCAAATTGAGTCACGTAAGAGTCAAATTAAAACTCTGAAGTCTAAAAAGTAATAATGCGCACACAACTATTATGTACATTTTCAACAGAAAAAACAGTAAGAAAAACAATTGATCAAATTGTACAATCATATGATATCTTATTCAATAAAATATTTATTTTAAAAAATATAGATAATAGTTATGAACGATTATGTACTTATAATATTGAACGTAATCAAGATTTTTCTGCAATGCAAAATACAATATCCTTACATAGAAAAAAATACACAAATACATTATATACAATTAATGCTCTTAACCATTTAATTCAAGCACATAACAATGGTGTTTTAGATACTTCATTCCAGTTAGATTGGGAAGGTTACAGAGATTGTATTCTACTTACCAACGATGAAGGCCTTCGTCGTATCGATACTGAAATCGATGAAATAATTTACATAAAAGTTAAAAATAACTAGTTAAAAAGTTGCCTCCCCGAAAAACTCTTCGTATATTTATATTATAAATAAAGACACTATGACGTACTTAGAACACCTTAAAGAAGAGTTAAAGCACTACAAGCAAACAGATTGTCATAATATGACAAGAATGATAGCTAGATTACTAAAAAAAGAGGAAAAAAGACTTGAAAAAAGTTGCCTCCCTGAATAATAGTTCTTATATTTAGATATAGATAATTACTTAAACCACACACACTATGCACAGAATAGATTTAGAAAAAATAGTTAAAATACAAAAGATATCGAATTTCGATGTTGAGATTGGTACTGAACATTCATCTATTACTCTAAGATTTGGGTACTGGAATGAATTAGATCCTTTACAAATCGAATATATTAATGAAGTTTTAGGACATTGTCACGAGATTGTTCTGAATTGGGAAGATCACGATGATGATTGTGGTAGAAAAGTAGATTATAAAATTATAAATAAATAAGTTATGCATAAAACAGATAAAGAAGCATTATTAGCTATTGGATTTTTATTTAGTGTAGTAGCACTATTTGTAACAGCGTTATGGATGCACGCTATAGCAACAGGACAAGCATGAAGCATATTATAGCAGGGTTTTTGTTATTCTTTTTAGGACAATTGTTAATATGGTTTCAAACCAACTCTCAATTCCTATCTCAATGGTGTAAAGAACATCCTGGTATCCTAGCTTTATGTGGTATACCGATATCATACATATTAATACTTGCAACTACACAGGTGGTACAAGGGTTTGATGGCTCACTCTGGCCAGGAAGATTACTCGGATTTGCATCTGGTATGATAGTTATGACAATATGTACTTGGTGGTTTATGGGTGAAGGAATAACTACTAAAACTATTATTAGTTTACTGTTATCAGGTGTGCTAGTATTAATACAAATTTTTTGGAGATAAAGTTTTTTATACGAATTTTATTTCATATATTTACAACTGAAAGTTAGTTGTTATATATTTATTACTGTAACAATTAACAATTAACAATTAAAAATTAAAAGGAATAACAAATGGCAATTGACTTGAACGCTATTCGCAAGAAACTAAATAACTTGCAATCCCAGACGGGGAAACAAAACAATCTTTGGAAGCCTGAACCAGGCAAGCAAACAATCCGAATCGTACCTTATCAGTTTAATAAAGATAATCCTTTTCAGGAATTGTATTTTCATTACAATTTAGGGAAGAGAACTTATCTATCGCCCGTAACTTTTGGTAAAGCAGACCCTGTTGTAGAGTTCTGTGAACAACTTAAAGCTACAGGTAATAAAGAAGACTGGCAAATGGCTCGTAAAATGGAACCGAAAATGAGAACTTATGTTCCTGTTATCGTTCGTGGACAAGAGTCAGAAGGCGTTAAATTTTGGGGCTTTGGTAAGACAGTTTATCAAGAACTATTAAGTATTATATCAGATCCTGATTATGGTGATATTACTGATGTAATGAATGGTAGAGATATATCTGTAGAATTTACCGCTGCTGAAGGTGCTGGTTCTTTTCCTAAGACATCAATTCGTGTAAAGCCTAATCAAACTGCTGCAACAGCAGATAAGAATATTGCTGATCGAATTATGAATAATCAAAAGAATATTACAGATATCTTCAAAGAAGTATCGTATGATGATTTAAAAGCTGCTTTAGGTGAATGGTTGAATCCTGAAGAAGAAGCAACTCAAGAGCAATCTACAGCTGCTGCATCAGGAAATACAGATAAGGTAGATGATGTAAATAAAGCGTTTGATGATTTATTCAATAACTAAGAGGTTATATGGCTAAAGTTAAAAGTAACAGAGATGAGTTAGCATCAGTGCTAGCTGATAGTTTGAACAAAAAATTCAAGGATTATAAGGTCGCTTATTTTCTAGATGGTTCTGAAGAAACACCTACTGATTTAACAGAATGGATATCTACAGGCTCATCAATGCTAGATCTTGCTATTGCAAACAGACCTAATGGAGGAATACCAGTTGGTAGAATTACCGAAGTAACTGGTCTTGAGGGAAGTGGTAAGTCACTTGTCGCTGCACATCTATTAGCAAACACGCAAAAGAAAGGTGGTTTAGCAGTTTATATTGATACAGAAAATGCAATGAATGAAGAGTTTCTACGCTGCATTGGTGTTAATGTAGAAAATATGGTTTATGTACAACTAGAAACAGTTGAAGATATTTTCGAAGTTATAGAAAGTATTATAACTAAAGTTAGAGAATCGAGTAAAGATAGACTAGTATCTATAGTAGTTGATTCTGTAGCTGGTGCTACAACAGCTGTTGAAAGTGAAGCAGATTACTCTAAAGATGGTTGGGCAACATCTAAAGCGATTATATTATCTAAAGCAATGCGAAAGGTAACTCAAATGGTTGGAAGACAGAGAGTTGCTTTAGTATTTACTAACCAACTTCGTCAGAAGTTAGGTGTAATGTTTGGAGATCCTTGGACTACTTCTGGTGGTAAGGCAATTGCATTCCACTCAAGTTGTAGATTGAGATTAAAATCGATGGGTCAAATTAAAGCCAAAGTAAACGGTGTAGATGAGACAATAGGTATTAAAACTCAAGCGCAAGTTGTAAAAAATAGAATGGGACCTCCACTTCGTAAAGCTGAATTCGAGATATACTTCGATTCAGGTATAGATGATTACGGTGGTTGGTTAAAGGTTATGAAAGCTCAAAAGCTTGTCTCAGCAGGTGGTGCATGGTATACTTATGTAACAGATGCTGGTACAACTCATAAATTTCTATCAAAAGATTGGCAAAAATTACTTGAAGAAAATCCAAATATTAAAGAAGAAGTATATCTTAAAATTTGTGATGCTCTTGTAATGGAGTATAAATCTGAAACTATAGGAATAGATGATATACAAATAAGTGATGAGCCTATACCAGAAGGTTAATGAGTACGTTGAAATGTAATGGAGCCACATAGATATGTAATATTAGTCAGAGTGTTATGCTCGTTGCTATAAAGCTGAAACCAATGTGTACTCAAGAGCGCCTTAAAGTGTACTAGAAAATATAGCAAGCTAATAGCTCATTTAGTAGGGGCCTTCGGGCCCTTACTTTTATTAAAGGAAGTTATGAAAAAAGATTATTTAAAAATATTTGACGGATTAGAAGAGGGTAATACACCACATAGTAATCCAAACGACAGAGTTCTAATTATAGATGGATTGAATACATTTATTCGTAGTTTTGCTGTATCACCTGTTACAAATGATGATGGTATTCATGTTGGTGGTATAACAGGATTTTTAATGTCTATAGGATATGCAATAAAAATGCTTCAACCAACTCGTGTCATAATATGTTTTGATGGGAAGGGTGGTAGTCAACGACGCCGAAAGCTATTCCCTGACTATAAAGCTAACAGATTAGTGAGAACTAAACTTAATAGAACAAATGCATTTGGTGATAAGGATGCAGAATCTCAAAACATGAAAATGCAACTGGGAAGGTTAATACAATACTTAGATAATTTACCAGTACAAATATTAGCGCCTGAGAATATCGAAGCGGATGATGCTATCGCTTATCTATCTAAACAGGTATTAACACAAAGTAAAATATTTATAATGTCTTCTGATAAGGATTTTATTCAATTAGTTGACAGTAGGATTGCTGTTTGGTCTCCTACTAAAAAGAAGTTATACTTTAAAGATGATGTTACGTTAGACTATAAAATACCTGCTCATAATTATCTTTTATATAGAACTTTAACAGGAGATAAATCAGATAATATACCCGGAATTCGTGGGACAGGGATTAAAACATTACAAAAGCGATTGCCCAGACTATTTAGTGATGAGACTTTAACTATTGATGATATTATAAATGATTGTGCAGACTCTAAAGTTAAGGTATTAAACACTATACGTGAGAATAGAGATGTATTAGAGTTAAATTATAAATTAATGCAACTTACTGAAGTGGATATTAGTGGTAGTAGTAAGCATAAGATATTACATGTAGCAGACAATGTTATACCTAGGTTAAACTCAATGCAATTTAAAGTAATGTTACTTGAAGATACTATTACTGGTGCTTTTCGTAATTTAGAGTTTTGGTTACGTGAACGCTTCTCACAACTAGATATTCAAGCAAATATTTATAATAAAAGTTGTAAAACTAATTAATTGTTCTTATATTAAAGCATGAGTGATACTTTTCAAATATATGGTTACAATTTTCAAGTCAAGCTACTATCAGCTTTATTTAAAGATAAACCTTTCCTACAACAAATTTCAGATATATTAGATAATAACTATTTTGAATCTGATGCTAATAAATGGATTGTTAAATCAGTCGGTCAATATTTTTCTGAATATAAAACTTCACCAACATTAGATGTTATGAAAGTTAAGATAGATGATATTGATAACGATGTTCTAAAAGCTTCTGTTATTGATACCCTTAAGGAAGTGGTACGCAATTTCGATGCTGATGATATTGATTTTGTAAAAGATGAATCTATTAAATTTTGCAAAAATCAAAAATTAAAATCAGCTATTGTAGATTCTGTAGAACTATTACAGCGTGGAGCATATGACGAAATTAAGTTTCGTGTAGATGAAGCTATGAAAGCTGGTACTGATAGAGATATTGGACATGAATACAATATTCATATAGAGGAAAGATTTTCTGAAACTACTAGGCAAACAACTTCTACGGGATGGGATGCAATCGATCAGTTAATGGATGGAGGATTAGGACCTGGTGAATTAGGTGTATTTGTAGCACCAGCTGGTATTGGTAAGTCCTGGGGACTCGTTAATGCTGCTGCTAACGCTGTTAAAGCAGGTAAAACAGTTATACATTATACTCTTGAACTTAATGGAGCATATGTAGGGCTAAGATTTGATTCTGTATTTACGGGTATAGCAGCGCAAAATTTAAAATTTTATCAAGATGATATTAAAGAGAAGGTAGATGAATTAGAGGGTGACTTAGTAATTAAATATTTTCCTACTAAAACAGCTACAGTAAATACATTGAAAGCTCATTTAGAACGCTGTACTATGTTAAATAAAAAACCTGATCTAGTGATTGTAGATTACGCAGATTTACTTCGTGGAACCGGTAAAGAAATACGACATGAATTAGGAAATATTTATGAGGATTTGAGAGGTATGGCTGGAGAATATGAGATACCTATATGGACTGCATCTCAAGCTAATAGGTCAGCGCTAGACGATGATGTTATTGGTGCTGAAAAAATAGCTGAATCATACTCAAAGATAATGACAGCTGATTTTGTAATTTCATTATCTAGAAAAATAGAAGATAAAATAGCAGGTACAGGTAGATTTCATGTTATTAAAAATAGATTTGGACCTGATGGAATTACTTTCCCTAGTAAAATGAATATGTCAAACGGTCAAATAGATATTTTTGAACAAACATCTATACAAGGAAAGAGTACTCAGGGTCAGATGGATCAAGGTTCTGAGGCTATGAGAAAGAGATTAGCTAACAAATATAAAGAGGTACAGGCACCAGAAGAAAAGTCAAAAGATCCTTTTGAAAATTTATAGTATTAGTCATTGAGATGATAATTATTATTACACCAAAAAACAAAAAACAATTAATAAAGGAAAATACCAATGGAAGTATCTAATCAGATATTATCAGACATAACTGTCTACATGAAATACGCAAAATATATCCCTGAACTATCTAGAAGAGAGACATGGGATGAGTTAGTAACACGTAACAAGAATATGCATATTAAACAATATCCTAAATTGAAGGATGAAATTAATAAAGTATATTCAATGGTATATAATAAAAAAATACTTCCATCTATGAGGTCTATGCAATTTGGTGGTAAGCCAATTGAAGTAGCACCAAATCGTATTTATAATTGTGCATTTATGCCTATAAGTCATATCGACTCTTTTGCTGAGTGTATGTTTCTCTTACTCGGTGGTACTGGTGTTGGGTTCTCGGTTCAACAACATCACGTTGATGAACTACCCCCTATACAACAACCTTATCCAAAACGAAAGCGCCGTTTCTTGATTGGTGATTCCATTGAAGGGTGGGCAGATGCTATTAAGGTTTTAATGAAGACTTATATGAATGGTGGGGGTAGTAGAATAGAATTTGATTATTCTGATATTAGACCGAAAGGTGCAATGCTTGTAACATCAGGTGGTAAAGCTCCAGGACCTCAACCGTTAAAAGAATGTCTGTTAAAGATAGAGGGGATGCTTCGTGAAAAAGAAAATGGAACAAAACTTACAACGTTGGAAGCGCATGATATTGTTTGTCATATTGCTGATGCCGTTCTCGCTGGTGGTATTAGGCGTGCTGCACTTATTTCGCTATTTAATGCGGATGATGATGAAATGATATCATGCAAAGCTGGTAATTGGTGGGAGAGTAATCCGCAACGTGGTAGAGCTAATAATTCAGCTGTACTTATAAGACATAAAATTACTAAAAGTTTCTTTATGGACTTATGGAAGCGCGTTGAACTATCTGGAGCAGGTGAGCCTGGTATTTATTTTTCAAACGATAAAGATTGGGGTACAAACCCTTGCTGTGAAATAGCTCTAAGACCATACCAGTTTTGTAATTTATGTGAAGTAAATGTTAGTAATATAGAATCTCAAGAAGATTTAAACTCTCGTGTGAAAGCAGCTGCCTTTATTGGAACACTACAAGCGGGGTATACTAACTTCCATTATCTTCGCCCGATATGGCAAGAAACTACAGAAAAGGATGCACTTATCGGTATATCAATGACAGGTATTGGTTCTGGTGCTGTCTTAGGTTATAATCTGCCAGAAGCAGCTGAACTAGTTAAGCAAGAAAATCAACGTGTCGCTAAACTTATAGGAATTAATAAATCTGCTCGTTGTACAACAGTAAAACCAGCAGGAACTACATCCTTAACATTAGGCACATCTTCAGGTATTCATGCTTGGCATAATGATTATTATATTAGAAGAATCCGTGTTGGTAAAAACGAATCTATCTACCCATACCTACATGAGAATCACCCTGAATTAATTGATGATGAGTACTTCAGACCTCATGATACTGCTGTAATAGAAATACCACAAAAAGCTCCAGAAGGCTCCATTCTCCGTACTGAATCACCTTTCCAAATTTTAGAAAGAGTTAAAAAGGTTGCAACTGAATGGGTAAAGGTAGGACATAGAACAGGTAACAATACTCACAATGTATCTGCTACTATTTCTCTGAAAGAAGAAGATTGGGATTTAGCTGGTCAATGGATGTGGGATAATAGAGAATCTTATAATGGACTTTCTGTATTACCTTATGATGGTGGTACTTACACACAAGCACCATTTGAAGATATAGATAAAGAAACATATGAAGAAATGATGAAATCTCTTTCAGATATAGATTTATCTAATATAGTCGAGTTGCAAGACGAAACTAATTTAACAGGTGAGCTTGCATGTGCAGGAGGCAGCTGTGAAATCACTTAAATATGATTGGATTCAACAGTTATATTTACAAGAGCAATTAAATAGAGATTACTATTGGGAAAATGGTTATAAAGTTTTTACAAAACAGTATCACTTAAAAAGAGGTAAGTGCTGCAACTCAGGTTGTAGACACTGCCCTTTTTAGTATAAAGAGTAGGTTATTATATATTATTTTCTTATATTATATAAAAGGATAAAATATGAGTTATAAAAGTACAAAATTATTTGATGGATTTAGCTGCTGCTTTAGACAGTGGCGCGCAGATGAAACACATTGTAAATTTTTACATGGATATGCTGTATCGTTTAAAGTTACGTTTGAAGGTGAGTTAGATCATAAAAACTGGGTTTGGGATTTTGGTGGAATGAAAAGAGCTAAAACCCTTATTAATGGATTGCAACCGAAAGCATGGATGGATTATGTATTTGATCATACTACTATTATAGCAGAAGATGATCCAAACCTATCAACCTTTCAGACTATGGAAATAATGGGTATTATTCAATTACGCACCGTTAAAGCTACTGGTGCAGAAAGATTCTCAGAATTAATTTATGATAAACTAAATCATTTTGTTAAAGAAGAGACAGATGGTAGAGTTAGAGTAACAGAAGTTGAGTTTATGGAAAACGGTAAAAATACAGCAATATATTCGGAGTAAGTATGAGAATAAGTCATGAAGTGCCAAAACAGTTATTTGATCAAAGTTTGCAATTTAACGATTACGATTATGCATTAGTGCATTTATTTGAATCAGATCCTGAATATTTGCAATTTTATAAAAATTGTGTAAATAATAACAGACATGTTATTTTAGATAATAGTATATTTGAGTTAGGAACAGCGTTTGATATGGAGCTGTTTGCTGATTGGATTAAGTACTTAAATCCAACAGAATATATTATTCCTGATAGTCTTGAAGATTATCAGCTTACTATATCCAACGCAACTGAGTGGATGCAAAATTATGAGCCTGGATTGTCAAGCAAATGTATTGGTGTAGTGCAAGGTAAAACGTATGATGAAATTGTTAATTGTTATCAATCTTTACTCGGTTTAGGTGTGGATAAAATCGCTATATCATTTGATTATAGTTATTACCAAATAACAAATTCTAATTGTGATAATAAGTTTATTGCATGGATGAGAGGTCGTAGAGATTTAATCGAGCGAATGTTACGTGAAGGTATTATTAATACAAATATTCCTCATCACCTTCTTGGTTGTGCTTTGCCTCAAGAATTTTCTTTTTATAAAGGTTATAGATGGATTGATACAATTGATACCAGTAATCCTATAGTGCATGGTATAAAAGGAACACGTTATTCTAAGACAGGATTATTAGACAAAGAGAGTATAAAATTGGTTGAGTTATTAAATGAAGATATCACAGAGGCTATGTATAGTGATATTATGTTCAATGTTAGTAAATTTAGATCTTTTTGTAAATGATGAGACCGTGGATAGCATTTTTTAGTCAAACTGGTTCTGAAATTGCAAACTTATCAGAGCAATTAGGTAGATGGCCCGATGTAATTGTTGTGAATGAGCGCAAGGTTGAACGGGTTATAGATAGTAGATTGCAAAATAAAAAGGTTGTTTTTGTTTCAAACAGGCCAACTGAATCAGAGTTAATAAATATTTTACAGTGGTTTGAAACCCCTATTATAACTCTACATGGTTGGCTCCGTATTATGCCACCTGAAATCTGTGAAACATATGAAATATATAACGGTCATCCAGGACTTATAACAACTTACCCTGAATTAAAAGGAAAAGATCCTCAAGTGAGAGCTATTAATGCTGGTTATAAAGTGTTAGGTTGTGTTCTTCACAAGGTGTCAGCTGGTGTTGATGAAGGTGAAATTATTTTATCTGATTCTTTTTCATCAAAAGGGTTGGTAGAATCAGATATATTTCGTATATTAAGTGAAACAAGCTTAAAGCTGTGGAGCAATTTCTTAAAAGATAAAATATGAAAATAGCATTTACTGGAGCACAAAGTACAGGTAAAACTACTGTAATGGATAAATTAGGATTGTTTTATCCATATGCTCATAAATTTAAATTTTTACGCGAAATAACTCGCGATATAGCAAAACTTAACTTAGAAATAAATGAAAGTGGAGGAGACAGTACCCAGCTGTTAATAATGAGTAAACATCTAGAAAATATCTATAAAGATGGTATTGTTATGGATAGATGTTCATTAGATGGGATAGTTTATACTCGCTACTTATTTGAGCGTGGACAAATTAGTGAATGGGTTATGGATTTTGCTGAAAGAATATTTCAAATGACAATACAAGAGTATGACTATATATTCTACCTATCACCAGAGTTTGATATTGCTGATGATGGTGTCAGATCTACAGATAGAGATTTTAGAAATCAAATAGTTAAGTTATTTGAACGTTATATACTAGAGTGTGATATTCCTGTAATTCATATTTCTGGTTCAAGAGAAGATAGAGTAAATAAAGTAAGACAAACAATAGGAGTATATTAATGAGTAATTCAGTTGTAGAAATTGCAAGCAAGCATTTAGGTCAAACAGTAAGTGCTTATTCAGACTTATATGATAAGTCATTATTAGTTAAAGTACCACGATATTTAAATCGTGAAGCATATGGTATTGATGGCAAAAATTTACCATTTAGTGGATATGATGTATGGAATTGTTATGAAGTATCAGCAATAACAGAAAAAGGTAGGCCCGTTACCGGTGTATTAAAGATTACATGTCCTGCGGATAGTGAATATCACGTTGAATCTAAGAGTATTAAATTATACTTAAATTCATTTAATATGAATCAATTCGGTGAGCATAAAGATGAGTGTATAACAATTATAGAAAATACAGTTGCAAGAGATTTAACAGAACTATTAGAAGCTGATGTTGATTGTAAGCTTCATACAAATGAAAGTGTAACAGAAGATAAGTATGGAGAAAAAACTTGGATAGGTTTTAGTAGTTTTGATAATATTGAAACGTTATTAGATTTCGATGATGTAGAGTTTACATCGTTTAAATCAGATGAAACTCAGCTAGAAGGTTATACTGAGTCACCAGATATGAGTATTGTTACTCATTTACATACTGACATGCTTAGGTCAAACTGTCGTGTAACTAATCAACCAGATTGGGGTGATGTATATGTTTATATGAAAGGTAAAGAGATAGTAACTCCTGAATCTTTTGGAAAGTATATTGTATCACATAGAAAGGTATCTCACTTCCATGAAGAGATTTGTGAGATGATTTATAAACACTTACTAGATAGGTTTAATCCTGAAGAATTAATGGTAGCTTGTCTTTATACACGTAGAGGTGGTTTAGATATTAATCCAATAAGAGCAAACAAAGTGGAGTTATTAGATCCACAATTTTATAATGTAGAATTCTTAAATGAAAAAACTTTAAGACAATAAAAGGAAAAACAAAATGGCTAAAAATAAACAAGCTGTATTATCGTTAAGCGGTGGTATGGATTCATCAACAGTTCTGCTACACCTGTTATCCGAAGGATACGATGTAACAGCCGTAAGCTTTGATTACGGGCAAAAGCATCGTGTAGAGTTAGAACGAGCTCAACAATTAGTAGATTATGTAAATACTAACAAGGATCAAGTTCTAGCTCAAAATAAAATGGGTAAAACTGTAGTTCATCACTTTGATAATAAAGTTAATTATCAAGTCATTAAATTAGATGGTTTAGTAGATTTATTAAACTCTAATTTAGTTGAAGGTGGTGAGGAGGTACCGGAAGGTCACTATGAAGAAGAGAATATGAAAGATACAGTTGTACCAAATCGCAATAAAATGTTTTCTTCAATTATCCAAGCAATAGCATTATCTATTGCAAATGAGAAAAATTGCCCTGTAGAAATAGCAATGGGTATTCATGCAGGGGATCATGCAATATATCCTGATTGTCGACAGGAATTTAGAGATGCAGACTATGAAGCATTTAAGCAAGGCAATTGGGAAGCTGAAAAAGTAACTTATACTACACCGTATCTAAATGGTGATAAATTTGATATCTTGAAAGATGGTGAGGTATGTTGTAATAAGTTAGGATTAGATTTTGACGAAGTATATAAGCGTACTAATACTTCTTACAAACCAACTATAGAAGGGTTATCAGATTATAAATCTGCATCATCGGTTGAACGTATTGAAGCGTTTATCAAATTAGGTAGAAGAGATCCTGTAGCGTATGTTGATGGATGGGATACAGCTAAGTCTCATGTGGAAACTTTATTGGCACAATATGAATAAAAGAATTAAAGATTATAACAAAGTACTCCCTGTACTAGAAGTATATAGATGTATTCAATCCGAGGGCAGTAGATTTGGGAGACCAACTATTGCTGTTAGAACTACCGGCTGTACTCATCGATGCTATTTTGGGGCAGGTGGCTGGTGCGATTCATGGTATACATCTATACATCCTGAAAAAGGAACTTTTACATTTAATGATATTATTAAAATATACGATGATAATCCTCATGTAAAAGAGATGATGCTAACAGGTGGATCACCTACAATGCACCCAGCATTAGTAAACGAATTGACACATTTTGCTCATGAAAGAAACATTATTATTACTATCGAAACTGAAGGATCTCGTTTTGTTGAAACCGATTATCCTATTGATCTTATCAGCCTTAGCCCTAAATTCAGTAATTCAGTCCCTGTTATCGGAGCTGTTACTCCTAATGGGCAAGTGGTTGACGAAAAAATGATAAGAATACATAATATGAAAAGACAGAATACAGAGGAGATTAAAAAAACTCTAGCTTTTCATAAAGATTATCATTACAAACCTGTATGGGATGGAACTGATGAAAATCTAGAAGAGATTGAATCTTATAGAATAGAGTTAGGTGTTCCTAAAGATAAAACATATATTATGCCTGCTGGGGATACTAGAGATACTTTAGTTGAAATGTACCCTAAAGTGTTTGATATGTGTGCTGAGAGGGGTTATAATATGACAGGTAGAGATCACATAATAGCATTTGATACAGAGAGAGGAGTATAATGAAGTTACTTATTCCAGAATATAAAATTGAGCGACGTGTTAGAGCATTAGCTCATAGAATATCTGAAGAACATAAAGAATCTGGTAATGCATATCCACCTGTAATGGTATGCGTATTAAATGGTGCATTTATGTTTTTTACTGATCTTATTAAAGATATGGGGATTGATGTTGAGATAGATTTTATTAGAGCTAAGTCATATAAAGGTAATGGTATTACACATACAGGTGGTGTTGAAATTACTAAAAATGTAGAAATAGATTTACTCGGCAAACGTGTTTATATTGTTGATGATATGATTGATACTGGAGCTACAATGTTAGAGGTGATATTTCGTATAGAAGAAAAAAAGCCTGCTGATATTCAAATAGTTACTCTAGTAGATAGAAAAGACTCACGTGAAGATTTACCAAATAAGCATACAGCATTTCCTAATATGGGTGATGATTGGTTTGTTGGTTATGGATTTGATGATAATGGATTAAAGAGAAATTATAGAAACATTTACAGTGCAAGTGTTGATGATTCGAAATAAATTTCTTATATTTAGATAATAAAATAAAGGTTAAATATGTGTAAGAAAGATATTGAAATAACTAAAGTAGGTCATGCTAATGGTGTAGCAAGTTCTACTCCTTTAACTCAAAAAGAGAAAGAGTTAATGATTATGGATGCAGCTGATGCATTTGGTAAGTTTTTAGATGCACTTAAATGTGATTGGCGTAACGATCCTAACTCTGATAATACACCTAAGCGAGTAGCTAAGGCGTATGTAAATGACTTATGGGCTGGTAGATACGGAGCTCCTCCGTCTATTACTGGGTTTCCATCTGATGGATATGATGGTATAGTATTTGAAGGTGGGATACCTCTTACGTCTATGTGTTCTCATCATCATCAGACTATTAAAGGTAAAGTACATATAGGTTATATAGCTTCAAAAACTGGCACCGTTGTAGGATTAAGTAAGTTAAATAGAATTGTAGAGCACTTTGGAAGAAGGGGAGCTATACAAGAGCAATTAACAGTAGCTATTCATAATGCTGTAGATCAGATATGTGAAGGTAATCTAGGTGTTGCTGTTATGATTGAAGCAGGTCATAATTGTGTATCATGTAGAGGTGTTATGCACTCAGGTGCAAGTATGAAAACAAGTAAATTAACTGGCTCGTTCTTGGAAGAAGATTCTGCAAGAGCCGAGTTTTATGAATTTTGTAAAGGATATAAATGTTAAACGCGAAAGAAATTCTTGAAGAAAATCTAATAGTATTAGATAATGCTAAAGGTAAACCTGCTCAAGTTGGTTATGATTTAAGTGTAAAATGGATCAAGCGCCTTGATGGCAGTGGTAAGGTTCTTATCAAAGGAACAGAGGTAAATAACTTATCTAATATACCAATGTATACTCTACAAGCTGGTGAAAATGGATGGTGGTTAGAGCCCGGTACATATGATATAGAAATGAACGAGGGATGTCGTATTCCTGCTAATAGAACAGCAATGGTTAGACAACGATCATCTCTGTTACGGAATGGTGCTATTATAGCAAGCTCTATCTTCGATCCAGGGTTTTGTACTGATAATATTGGTACAGTAATGATAGTTACAAAACGTATATTTATAGAATTAAATGCTAGAGTAGCGCAAATGTATTTTCACGAAAATAATGAAGGAGACGTATATAATGGACAATTCCAGAATGACAAGCAAAGATCGTAATATAGATCATCCAGATGCTAAAATGCACCAGCAGATTAGCTTTATAAAATCAGCTTTTAGACTTGGTGGGTATATGTTACTACCTGTAAATATACTATGGGCAACAGCTATATTAGTATTCAGTGAATTATTAGGAATAGTAGAAGAAATGGTGTAAATGTATCAGAGTATATTTATAGATAGAAATAAGCGTAAAGTGCATCTATGGGATGATAAGGAGGGATATCTAATCGAGTCTCTCCACCCATATATGTACGGGTATGTTAAGGATGCTAGAGGTGCTAAAAAAGCAATTGACAATAAGTGGGTTCGTAAGATAAAGGTTACTGAGCAAGTTAAGCAAGCAGCTAGACATCCTGAAACTCAAAATTTATATTATGAGACAGATGTACCTCTTGAGACTAGAGTGCTTATTGATAAATATGGTGATACAGATGAACCTAGTACAGGTCACCGTGAGCTTAATTTTGATATTGAGACTGAAATACTTCACGGGTTTCCTGACTGGCAAAATCCTATCAATAAAATAACAGCTATTGCATGGCATGAAAAGTTATCTGATGAATATTGTGTATTAGTATTAGATGAGGATGATCGTGTTGAAGGTTCTGTAAATGGTAACGTAGAGATAGTAAGCTTTGCTACTGAGCAAGGTTTGCTTGAAACATTTATAGAACGTTTTAGAGAGATAGCTCCTCATATAATTACTGGTTGGAATATAGAAGGGTTTGATGTTCCTTACCTTTTAAATCGTATATCTTATGTATTAGGTTCAGGTGCAGAGCGAGCTCTAAGTCCTGTTGGTGTTATAAATTATAGGGAAGGTATAGAGAAGTGGTTTATAGAAGGTATATCTATATTAGATTACATGCTATTATATAAAAAGTTTACAATGGGTGAGCGACCTTCTTATAGGTTAGATGCAATTGGTAAGTATGAAGTTGATCTAGGAAAGATAGAATACGAAGGAAATTTAGATGATTTATTTGAATCTGATATAAACAAATATATTGAATATAATTTAAATGACGTTGAGATTGTAAAGAAGTTAGATGATAAACTTAAATTTATAGATTTGTGTAGAACTATATGTCACAAAGGACATATACCTTATCAACAAATACATATTACATCTGCTTACCAGGAAGGAGCTATTCTAACTCACACTCGAAGATTAGATATTGTAACTCAAAATAAACCGTATAACGTTGTAAAGGAGAGTAAATTTTCAGGTGCATATGTCAAGATTCCTGAGCCAGGTAGATATGAATGGATATATGACTTAGATTTAACTTCACTTTATCCGTCTATTATTATGACACTTAATATATCACCTGAAACTAAATTGGGTGTTATAGATGATTTTGATACTGCTGATTATAGAGTTCGTAAACAGCGTGATTGGACTTTACATGCTAATGGTAAATATAGAAAACTGTCTACAACAGAGTTAGATGAAATGCTGGCAGAAGAGCAATGCTCTCTTGCATCTAATGGTGCAATATACAGAACGGAACGCTCAGGACTAATCCCCTCTATTCTTGATAGATGGTTTAAAGAGCGTGTTGAATACAAAAACTTGCGTAAGAAGTATGAGAAAGAAGGTGATGAAGCAAAAGCAGCTTATTTTGATCAACTTCAATATACAACTAAAATCTTACTTAATAGTATGTATGGTGTACTTGGTAATAAAACGTTCAGGTTCTTTGATATAGATAATGCAGAAGCTGTTACTCTTACAGGTCAGCAGTTAATAAAAGCAACAGGTGAGTTTGGCAGTAAGTTTTATAATGATGAGCTAGGAACAGATAATATAGACTACTGTATTTATACAGATACAGATTCAGTATTCTTTTCTGCAAAACCTATTATAGAAAAACGATATCCAAATATTGACCATGATGATAAGGTAGCAATGACAGAAGCTATTTTACCGGTTGCAGAAGAAGTGCAAGAATTTATAAATAGGATGTATGATTTATATGCAACGCGTATACACAATGTATCAACTCACAGATTTGATATTAAACAAGAGCTTATTTCAAAAGCTGGAATATGGATTGCAAAAAAACGATATGCTCAATGGGTAATTAATCAAGAAGGACATCCTGTAGATAAATTAGATGTAAAGGGTATAGATGTAGTGAGATCTAATTTCCCTACTGCTATGCGTAAGTTTCTAGCTGATGTACTACAAAGTATCTTAGAAAATAAAACGCAGCATACGTTAGATGAAATGGTTTTAGATTTTAAAGAAGATATGAAATCAATGGACATAGGAGATATAGCTAAATCAACTGGTGTAAAAGATATAGAGAAGCATATTTTTAAAGATGAGGGTATTATTGAACTATCTAAAGGAGCTCCCGCTCATGTAAAAGCTGCAGCAGCGTACAATAATATGTTGAGACGAACTAACAATACCCAGTTAGGTGAAATACGTAGTGGTGATAAAATTAAATGGGTTTACTTACGTAATAATAAATTTGGTTTAGGTGCTATAGCATTTAAAAACTACGATGATCCAGATGAAATATTAGAGTTTATTAAAAAGTATATAAATTACGAAATGATATTTACTCGTGAACTACACAACAAGTTGGAAGCGTTTTATAGTGCCATGAAGTGGGGTGAAGTGCCTACACAATCTATGAGACAAGTTAATAAATTTTTTGACTTCTCGTAGGTAGTTTAATTAAATTTTCGTATATTTATTAGTATAAGAAAGAGGTTATGGAAAAGACATTAATAGCAGGTTTTATTAGCAGATATGCGCTTGGTAATGAATCAGAAGCAGTCACTTGGAATGTTAAAGATAAATTGCTAACAACAGATTTTAAAACAGCAGACAAGACATGTAAAGGTTCTGTATCTGTTAAAGGGATTGATTTACCTGATACAGAAATAGGTATTATTGATACTGAACAATTATCAAGAATGTTAAATATATTAGATAATGATATTATTATTGATATACGTAAACAGAAAGGTAAATCTATATCATTAGATGTATCTGATAACAAGACATCTTTGAGTTATATACTAGGACAATTAGATATTATACCTAAGCCTGGTAAACTAAAAATGATTCCAACATTTGTATGTAATATTGATGTTGATACTGAATTTAGTTCTAGATTTATCAAATCAAAAGGTGCTTTACCAGAATGTAATTACTTTACAGTTACTCGTGACGCATTAGATACACAGGTAACGTTTGGTTATTCTGATATAAACTCAAATATGATAACATATAGTGTACAGAGTAACGCCACTCAAGATTTAGAACCAATTCATTTTTCATCTGATAAGATGAGAGATATATTAATTGCTAATAAAGGTATACCTGGTCAGATAGAAATTAGTCCTGTGGGATTATTACGCGCAACATTTAAAACAAGTGATTATAGCGCTGAATATTATTTAGTAAATAAACAATTAGAATAAGGAGAGTTATGTTCAAACCAATTAACGATAACGTAGTTATCAAACCTATAGATGCACAAGATATAACACACGGTGGTGTTATTATTCCAGATACTTCTCAAGAAGCTACCATGCAAGCTGAAGTTATTGCACATGGTCCTGGAGCTGTATTATTAGATGGCAAGCGTCATAATATGATGGTTACTGTTGGTGATAAGGTTGTATATGCAAAATTTGGAGCTAAAAAATTAGACTTTGAAGGTGAAGAATTTATGATCTGTAAAGAAGCAGATCTATTAACAATAATAAAGGAATAAAAAATGGCTAAAAATTTAGATTTTGGTAAAGATGCTCGTGCTCAACTATTAACAGGAGTTAATAAATTAGCAGATGCAGTAAAAGTAACGTTGGGACCTAAGGGACGTAATGTTGTTATTGAGAAATCACATGGTATCTATACATCTACTAAAGATGGTGTATCAGTTGCTAAAGAAATTAATCTGGAAGATAAACTTGAAAACGCAGGTGCACAAATGGTAAAGGAAGTTGCTAATCAAGTTAATGATAATGCTGGAGATGGTACAACCACTGCAACTGTGTTAGCACAAGCAATTCTCCAGGAAGGGTATAGTAAGATTACAAAAGGTATAAATCCTGTAGAGCTCAAGAAAGGAATTGATACAACTGTGAGAACTGTTGTAAATCAACTAGAAAATATGTCTAAAGATGTATCAAGTACGGAAGAAATTAAACAAGTAGGTACTATATCTGCTAACAATGACTCACATATCGGACATCTTATTGCAGAAGCGATGGACTCAGTAGGTATTGAAGGTGTAATTACTGTTGAAGAATCTCAAACTGCTGAAGATTCTTTAGAAATTGTTGAGGGTGTTCAATTCTCTAATGGTTTCTTGTCTCCGTATTTCATTACAAATCAGCAAGAGCAAATGGTTCAAATGGAAGAGCCCCATGTATTGTTATATGATGGTAAGATAACAAGTATAAAGCCTTTAGTTAAGATATTAGAATATTGCATTGCACAATCTAAACCACTGTTTATAATTGCAGAAGATATTGATGGTGAAGCATTAGCTGGGCTTGTTGTTAATAGTGCTCGTGGAACTTTAAAAGTTGCAGCTGCTAAAGCACCTGGGTTTGGTGATAAGCGAACAGAAATGTTAGAAGATATTGCTACTGTTACAGGTGCTACTGTTGTATCCCCTAAAAAGGGTATGAAATTAGAAAATGTTGTTGGTTCAGAATTTGGTAGTACTAGATTATTAACATGTACATCTAGATCAACAACTATTATTGATGGTAAAGGCTCAGAAGATGCTATTACACAACGTGTTGATGAATTAAAAGCAGCAATTGATAATTCAGATTCTGCTTACGAAGTTGAATACTTGCAAGAGCGTGTTGGTAAATTAGCCGGCGGTGTAGCGATAATGAAAATTGGTGCTGAATCTGAGCTTGCATTAAAAGAGAAAAAAGATAGAGTTGAAGATGCTCTTGCTGCGACTCGTGCTGCAGTAGATGAAGGTATTGTACCTGGTGGTGGTACCGCTTTAATGAGTTTAGTTGAGAGCTGCTATTTAAAAATGGATAACGAAGAGCAAGAGGTAGGTAGAGATATTGTACTAGAAGCTATTAAAGCACCATTTAATACTATAATTGGTAATGCAGGTGAAGATGCATCTAGTGTTTGGAGAAATATAGGTAAATCTATGATAGCAAGTAATGCAGGCTATGATGTAGCAGCTGAAGAGGTTGTAGATATGTTACAAGCGGGTATTATTGATCCAACACGAGTTACAAGAACAGCATTACAGAAAGCTGCTTCTGTAGCTGGGACTATGCTAATAACTGAGTGTGTAGTTACTAATATAGAAGATGATTCAAAAAATACTCCAAATCCTATGGGTGGATTTGGAATGATGTAAAATATTTCTTATATTAAAGTATGATAGAACAACATTCAATTTGGACTGAAAAGTATAGACCTGATACATTACAAGGCTATATAGGTAATGATAGCATTACTAGTAAGGTAAAAGTATATTTGGAGAGCGGGGATATTCCCCATCTCCTTTTATACGGTAAAGCTGGTACAGGTAAAACTACACTAGCAAAAATTATTATAAATAATATAGATTGCGATTATATTTACATCAATGCATCCGATGAAAATAATGTAGAGACTGTTCGTAATAAGATACGTAATTTTGCTAGTAGTGTAGGATTTGAACCTATTAAAGTGATTATACTTGATGAAGCTGATTATATGACTCCTAATGCTCAAGCAGCATTGAGGAACCTTATGGAGACTTTCTCTAAACATACAAGATTTATACTAACATGTAATTATGTTGAAAAGATTATTGATCCTATTCAAAGTAGATGCCAAGTGTTTGGTGTTACTCCACCATCAAGGAAAGATGTTGCTGAGAGACTTTTCACTATTACTAAAAGTGAGTCAATAGTCGAAGATAAAGACGCTATAGTAACTATTGTAAATTCTACGTATCCTGATATTCGTAGATCAATAAATGCACTACAGCGTCAGATAGTTAATGGTAAAATACTTATAGATGATGTATCTTTACTAGAAGCTGATTATATGGCTAAGATATTAGATGAGTTACAGAATAACAAATCATTTACAAAGATAAGACAAATAATAGCTGATAGTAAGGTGAAAACTTTTGATGATTTATTTAAGTTTCTTTATGATAACGTTGATAGTTATTCATCTGATATTGCTGCTGTAATAACAATTATAGCACAAACTCAATATCAATCATCTTTTGCTGTTGATAAAGAGATAAACGTAATGTCAATGTTTAATCAAATACTAGGAGCTGTAAAATGATGCAACAAGATAATCAAGGCCTTAATGTAAATATAAAACCTGAAGACTTAGAAGATGTTTGCTGCGATGAATGTGGTGGTCAAATGTTTGTGCCGGTAGTACTATTTAAAAAAATATCTGCTGTACTATCACCTAATGGTCAGAAAGCGCTATTTCCACTAGAAGTATATAAGTGTGATGCATGTGGGCATATTAATCAAGAATTCTTACCTCAGAATGTCTAAACCTATCTTTGAACATATCGCTAATGTGACTTATAAAAAGATTGACGCTGATAGTTATACAGAGTCTGACTGGAAGTCTTACTCACCTTATATGATGAACAAGTGGTTGTCTATGAATAGGAATTATATAGATATTATAGACTTAATACAACCTTATTACGGATTAGATAAGAAAATTCATTATAAGATGCTCTCAAGTATATTACCTAAGCGTAAAGCGTTTACCAAGTATATTAAAGGTAAAAAGGATTCAAAGTATAATCCTGAACTTATTAATATATTGTGTAAGTATTATGAAGTTTCAAAAGATGAAATAAAAACATACTTACAGTTGTTTTATCGAGATAAAGTTCGTATATTAAGCTTAATATCGATACTAGAGAAGTATGGATACGATAAGAAGCAAATAAAAAAATTGACGAAAGTATGAGAATAGGTTATGCGTGTGTAAATATGGGTTTGACTAACCGCAAGAAAAAGCAAGGTGGTCCTGTCACGACATCAAGAACAGCTAGGAAAGCGACCTGGTGGCCTGATAACTATCACCTCTTAGGTGAACGTGCATTGTTAAATGCTACTGATTTATTACATTACCTGAAGTGGAATGAAGAGCATAATATACGATTATTCCGTGTTGGGTCAGAGTTAATTCCTTGGCATGATCATTACGAGTTAACTATGCTACCTCAAATTGACGAGATAAAATCTAAGTTATTAGCAGCAGGTGACTATGCACGTAAGCATGGACATCGTCTTACTACGCACCCTGGTCCGTTTCATGTATTAGGTTCACCTAATGCTGATGTAGTAGAAAAATCTATTATTGGGCTTGAGCGTCATAGTGAAATGTTTGACCTGATGGGATTTGAACCTTCTTTCGAGAATAAAATTAACATCCATGTAGGTGGTATGTATGGTGATGCAGAAGGTACTGCAAAGCGATGGATTGCTTCATGGCATAGATTATCTGATAATCTTAAAAAACGTTTAGTTTTAGAAAATGACGATAAGCCTGGTATGTGGTCTGTACAAATGTTATACGATTACTTTCATAAAGAGATCGGTATACCGATTACGTTCGATTACTTTCATCATTCGTTTCACACAAGTGACTTATCAGAAGAACAAGCTCTTAAACTAGCTGCTACGACTTGGCCAGGTAATGTAACTCAATGTACTCATTATTCAGAATCGCGACGTGATGAGAAGAAGCGTAAATTATTGCAAGTATGTGAAACTAATAATATAGAATTCGATGAATTAGAAGATTGGCCTACGTTTGCTAAACTTAAGCATGACTGGGGTAAAATTAGAGTGCAAGCTCATGCTGATTATTGTAAGGAGCCTATTAATACATATGGTCTAGATATAGATATTGTATTAGAAGCTAAAGCAAAAGAGCATGCATTATTTGAATCAGTAAGAGTTAATAAGGGTATATTAAATGAGTAAGATAGAAGATGCAGTTGCTAAAAAGATTCAGAAGCGCGCTGAGTTAGGTAAAAATAAATATGGTGTTACAATGGAGCGCACCGATTTAACTAATGTAGAGTGGTTAACACATGCTCAAGAAGAAGCGATGGATTTAGCTGTTTATTTAGAGAAGATAATTAAAATAGTAAAAAATGGGTAGAATATCTTATAGTCAATATTCACAGTATGCAACCTGTCCTAAGAGATGGAAGCTTAACTATATAGATAAGTTAGGTACTTATTCGCAATCTATATTTACTCTGTTTGGTTCTGCTATGCATGAAGTCTTACAGTCATACTTAACTATTATGTATGAAGATTCGATAGCAGCAGCTGAGAAAGAAGATTGGGGTATGCATCTGCAAAACTTTATGGCTAAAGAGTACCGTAAAGCTATGGCCATGGGACAAGAACCTGCATTTACTAATGCTAAAGAAATGCAAGAGTTCTATGATGATGGTATTGCTATTATAGAGTTCTTTATAAAAAATAGAGGTAAATATTTTGCAAAACGTAACTTTGAGTTGGTCGGTATTGAGATACCTATAAACCAAAAGATGGATTGTAACGAAAATGTTAACTTTATTGGTTATATAGACTTAGTTATAAAAGACCTTAGAGATAATACTTACGAGGTTATCGATATTAAAACGTCAACTATGGGGTGGAATAAATACCAGAAAGCAGATAAGATTAAGACATCTCAATTGGTATTGTATAAGTCATATTATGCTAGACAGTTTGATGTGCCTGTTAAAAATATTAGAGTTAAGTATTTTATAGTAAAACGACGACTGTATGAAGGACTTGACTTCCCCCAAAAGCGTGTTCAATTATTTGAGCCTGCTGCTGGTACGCCTACTGTGAATCGTGTTGCTGAGTCAGTTGAAGCATTTGTTAAACATGGCTTTAAAGCAGATGGTACACATAACACTGACGGAAACTTTATAGCGTTCGCAGGTAAAAATAATAAACATTGTAAATATTGTGAATTTAAAGATCAACCGGACTTATGTCCTAAAAAAGAAAGAGTAAAGGAGTAAATATGTCACAACTAATTATTGATGCACTTCGTGCCAAGGTAGTATCTGATAGATTAAAAGCAGTTGCAAACCTACAAACATTTTTATCTACATCTGTAGGTATAGGTGAACATCCAGATATTGTAACTGAATGTTATAAATTGTTAGAAGCCATATCAAAATCTGATGGTGAGATACAATCATTAAATGCTTTAATTGAGGCAGCTAATAAGTCACAAGAGTAGTATGAGAATAGGTATAGTAGGATCACGTCAGTATGAAAATAAAGTTAAGATTAAGCAAATGATATATAATCTTAAGCGTAAGTTCGGTGACGAATTAACAATCGTTTCAGGAGGAGCTCTAAATGGTGCTGATAAATATGCACGTAAATTTGCATTAGAATTAGACTGCAGATATTTAGAGTTTAATCCAGCTCATTCGCAACGTAACTTATATTCTGCAATGCGTGATTCCTACTATAATAAAGACTATCATCCTAAATATTTTTATCAACGTAATACAATGCTTGCTAACTTTGTTGACTATCTTATTGCGTTCATTCCCGATAATGTACCATCAAAAGGCTCAACGCATACTGTAAGAGAAGCTAAAAAAAGAGGAAAAAAAGTAGTAATTATTTCATAGTGTTTTAGTATATATGTATATTTATATATACAAAGGAGAATGTTATGGATAAAAATAAAACTAAACTAACTTCCGTTAACGTTGATAAGGATAATCATCAAAAATTTAAAATGCTTTGTATTAGAGATAACATTACTTTTCAAAAGCTAGTTAATATTGCGATAGATATGTATATCAATGATAATGATTTTAGAGATTTAATTACAAAAAGGTAAAAATGGAAATACCAAGGTTACAAAAACAAAATAAAAAGAAAAAAATACTACTACTTTCTGATGATTTGAGACTCCATTCTGGAATAGGTACAATGGCAAGAGAATTTGTCATGGGTACTGTTGATAAATATGACTGGGTTCAGATTGGAGGAGCAGTAAATCATCCTGAACAAGACAAGTTTTCTGATATATCTAAAGAAGTTCAAGAGAAAACAGGTGTTAAAGATGCATACGTACGCGTCTTAGGTGTATCAGGCTATGGTAATCCTAATATGGTCCGTCAAATTATACAACAGGAAAAGGTTGATGCAATATTACATTTCACTGATCCAAGATTTTGGGGATGGTTATATGATATGGAAAATGAATTAAGACGCATGATTCCTATTATGTATTATAATATATGGGATGATCTACCGTTCCCTCATTGGAATGAAAATGCTTACGAATCTTGTGATCTTCTCATGGCAATATCAAAACAAACATATAATATTAATAAACATGTTTGTCAGCGTAAACCTAGAGTAGAAGGTGTAGATCTCACTTATGTTCCTCACGGTATAAATGATAAAAAATTCTATCCTGTAGATAAACTGAGCGAGGAGTACTTAAAATTTCGTAAAGAAATATTGCATGGTAGGGAATTTGATTTTATAGCTCTTTTTAATAGTAGAAATATTCAACGTAAGCGACCTTCTGATCTTATGTTAGCATATAAGAAGTTCTGTGATTCTTTACCAAAAGATAAATCAGAAAAGTGCGCTATAATATTTCACACCGATGTTGTAGATCAACATGGTACTGACCTTGCTGCTGTTGGGAAAGCACTTTGCCCTGACTATACAATTATATTTAGTGGCAGTAAAATAACTACAGAGCAATTAAATTTACTATATAATGTTGTTGATGTAACATGTAACCCATCATCAGCTGAAGGATTTGGCTTATCTCATATGGAATCAATGATGGCTGGTACTCCAACTATTGCTACTGTAGTAGGTGGATTACAAGATCAAATGGGATTTACCACAAAAGAAGGAGAACCATTCGACATTAAGCATTTGTCTGCTGAAGTTCCAAGTAATAGTTCAGGTGAGATTTCTAAAGATTGGGGTAAATGGACATATCCATTGTGGCCACAAATGAATCTTCAAGGCTCTCCAATGACACCGTATATTTATGATTCTAGAGTTAGTATAGAGCAAATAACTAAAGCATTGGAATGGTGGTATCAAATGGATAGTCAGGAGAGAGAAGCGTGCGGATTAGCAGGACGTGAATGGGCTATTGCAAATGGCTTTACAGCTGAAGGTATGTGTTCTGAAATGGCAAAATCTATTGATAAATGTTTAGAGACATGGACTAAAGCAAAACCTTTCGTATTAATAAATACAGATGTTGAACCGATTAAATATCCAGATGGAGTGTTAATATAATGAAACCAGAATTAGTTATAAGTTGTCCCGCTACTAGTCGTAGTGGTTATGGAGATCATTCGAGAGATATTATTCGTAGTTTTATAGCTATGGATAAATTTAATGTTAAAGTACTAGACCAAGTTTGGGGTGGTTGTCCCCGTAATAGCTTGACAAGTGGTAAAGATGATGATATTATTAGTCGTTTAATTACTTCCCTCAACGCAAAACCTAATGTATGGGTTCAAATAACTGTACCTAATGAGTTCCAACCAGTAGGTGAATACAATATTGGTATTACAGCAGGAATGGAAACTGATTTAGTTTCTGCTGAATGGGTTGCAGGCTGTAATCGTATGAATATGATTATTGTTCCTTCTGAACATTCTAAATTTGCATTTGAAAATACGATATATGATCAGACAGATAAGAATTCAGGTAATGTGACAGGTCAGTTAAAAGTTGAAAAGCCTGTTCATGTATTATTTGAAGGACTAGATACCAATGTCTTTAATAAAATATCTGAAAAGGAATTTAAAAAAGAGTCAAGCGTATTAATTGATTCTATGAAAGATATTAAAGAAGATTATTGCTTCCTGTTTGTTGGTCATTGGCTTCAAGGTGAATTTGGTCATGACCGAAAGGATATAGGAGGGTTAATACAAACTTTTATTCATTCGTTTAAAGATAAGTCTTTGAAAAATCAACCTGCACTTATATTAAAAACATCTTCTGCAACATATAGTATTAAAGATCGTGAAGAGATTCTTAAAAAGATTAACACTATTAAGAGTTATTTTAGAGGTGTTCGCGTTCCTCCTATATATCTCCTTCATGGCGATGTAGAGCAGAACGATTTAAATAGATTGTACAATCACCCTAAAGTAAAAGCAATGGTAAGTTTTACACACGGTGAAGGCTTTGGTAGACCATTACTTGAATTCGGTATGACAGGTAAACCTGTTATAGCTAGTAACTGGTCAGGACATGTTGATTTTATTAGTGAATATGGTATTGGGTTACCAGGTGAATTAAAACAAGTCCATAAATCAGCTGTATGGGATAAAGTAATAATACCTGAGTCTAAATGGTTTTATGTAAATTATGGAGCTGCTTCAAATATATTAAAAGAGTGTCACTCTAATTATAAAGATATTAATAAGCAGACACGAAAGCAAACACAATATATTAAAGATAATTTTACTATTGAAAAAATGAATGAAGTGTTTGCTAACTTAATTAAAGATAATGTACCACAATTTTCGGTGCAGGTTCCTCTAAAATTACCAAAGCTTCCAAAGCTTAAAAAGGTAGGTACCAAGGTATGAGTTCAGTAATAGATGAAGGTGGAGATAAGCTTGATTTAGAATCAGGCTACTTCACTCGTAAAAGTTTTATAGATAATAATATAGCTATTGAAAAGTATGAAACAACATGCACTCAATTGATTCGAGATACAAAGCAGACTAAAGATGGTGCTATTTGGTACCTTACAACGATTGCATTGCCCGGTGGTATTCTATTTCCAGCAGGAACAACAGAAAGTTATCATTGGTTGGTAGCACCTGTAATAGCCATGGAAGAAGATATGAAATCTCAATACTCAGATGTGGATGAAACTCGTGTTGCTGTTGAACAAGCTAAGAAATTTGATAAGTTTCAAGAAGCGCTAGTATATTTAGGAATGCTATAGTGAAGCACCTTAATGAGCATTTACGTAGAGCTAATAAAAAAGTAGCATTATCAAAAGCTCAGTTAGAGAAGGGCATGGTGATTGAGATGATGTATAAACCAATAAAAGGTAATCTCAAACGCTATGTCCTTACAGTACTGAATGCAAATTATCAAGGAAAGATGCATGCTGTATCTATGGAGAATGTATCTCATAATGCTTATACTGATTTTGTTGATGATGTTGGAATTCGATATATTCCAAGATTTCAAAAGTACAGAGGTGTTAATATTTCTAAAGTAGTAATGGACGTATCATCTCGAAGATTTTATATTGGTAAGTTGAAGAATAATTTGCAAGATTGTTACCGTACTTTTGATGTTAAAAAAATTAATTCATTAAGATTGATAGATTATAATTTTGATGAAAAACTTATTAAAAAATTCTTGTCAATATAAAATAAATATCGTATATTAAGGTTATGATAAAAATTAGTTACGCCATACCTGTTTGTAATGAACATGTAGAAATAAATCGATTACTTCATTTACTATCATTTTATATTAGAAAGGAAGATGAGGTTATAGTACAGTGTGATAAAGGAAATACTACTCCTGAAGTATACGATGTACTAAAGAAGTATGATTTTGTAAAGGTTATAGAGTATGCTTTAAATAATAATTTTGCTGACTTTAAAAATAATTTAAATAACAACTGTACAGGTGATTGGATATTTCAAATTGATGCAGATGAAACTCCTGATGCATCTTTTTTATCTAATCTTCCTGATATTCTTCAAGAGAATTTTGAAACAACAGACGCCTTTTGGGTACCTAGAAAAAATCGGGTATTTGATATAACACCTGAACATATTCAAAAATGGAGATGGAGAGTAGATGAGCACGGTTATATTAATTATCCTGATTATCAAATGCGATTGTATAAAAATAAAGATAGTATTAGATGGACTAAATCTGTCCATGAACAATTAATAGGTTACAAGACTTTTTCAAGTTTTCCTGATGATTATGGTGATTTATGTTTATGGCACCATAAAGGTATAAAGCGACAAGAAAAACAAAACGAATTTTACGAAGGAATTTAATGAAGGTTATTTATAGATTATCTGATACTGGTTATAATAAAGTAAAGCCTGCATATATAAGTAATGAAACTTGTTTATCTAATGCTATAAATGTTTTTAAAAAGTCAGATTGGAGTATTATAGCCGATAATATATCGCCTGAAACAAATGATATGATTCAAAAGTATATATCAAAAGATCATATTAATTATGTTTCAATTGGTCATGGTGCTGGTACTTTTAATATAGCTTTAAATGAAGCATTAAATTATGATGATGGAGAAATAATATACTTTATTGAAAACGATTATCTTCATAAACCGCAATCTGAAGATGTAATTCAGGAAGGGTTTGAATTAGGTGCATCTTTTGTGTCATTATATGATCATCCAGATAAATATCTAGAACCAGCCATGGGTGGTAATTCTTATTGCGATGGAGGAGCAGAAGATACAAGAGTACATTTAACTAACTCTTGTCACTGGAAGATTACTAACTCCACAACTATGACATTTGCAGCAAAAGTTAGTACTCTTAAAAAGGTTGAGCCTATATTAAGAAAGTGGACAAATTCAAAACATCCAAGTGATTATGAAATGTTTTTAGAACTGCGTGCTAATAATGAATTATTAATAACAAGTATACCGGGATTCTCTACTCACGGTGAAACAAGATGGTTAGCACCGTTAACAGATTGGGAGAAAATATGAAATTAGCTACAATTATATGCTACTGTAGCAATGATGAGCGTTTTATTCGAAAGACTATTGATAATGCTTTAAAAGTGAGCGATCAGGTTATTGTTCCTGTTAGTTCTCATTGGTGGGATGGTACACCTGAAGATATGGAGTCAGTTACTAATTTAGCAAATGAGTACCCTAATGTTAATGTTACTTCGTTCGAATGGGAGCAAGGTAATCATACAAGGTATGGGTTACTCACAGCACGTAATATTGGTGTTTCTTTAGTTGATGATGATATAGATTGGGTATTATTTCTAGATGCTGATGAAATTATTGATGTTAAGGCGTTTAATGAGTTTTTAAAAGAGTTTCCGTTTGAGAATTATGATAGTATAAAGATAGCAAATTATACATACTTTAGGGAACCAATATATCGTTCACTATCATTTGAAGATTCTGCTGTAATGGTTCGTAAAGAATACGCTGTTAATGATAGTTCATTATCAGGTTTGGATAGAGAGCAGTATTATGATTTAAATAATGTCTATCAATTACGAAAAAAGCGTATGGTATTACATAATAATTTACCATTGATTCATCACTTCTCTTGGGTTAGAACTAAAGAGCAGATGATAACTAAAGTAACAACATGGGGTCATAGAAATGATACAGATTGGATATCGTTAGTGAATGAAGAGTTTTCTAGAGATTTTAATGGTAAAAGTTTTTACAATAATGATAGTTATGAAATAGTAGAGAATTTATATAATATATGAAAATAGCTTTCCACTGCAATAAATTAGGTTTAAGAGGTACATACGTAGCTACATATGATTATGCTTTACATAATCGCAATATACTTGGTAATGAGTCTATTATTTTAGTAAATAAAGACTCTGATATGAGTACATTAGCTAAATTTGAAAGTGAGTTTAAAGTCTATAAATACAATGACTTTGACATTGATGTACCTACAATAGTTAAAAAGACAGAATGTGATGCGATCTATTATCTAAGGTCTGGTGAAGTTGATAAAACTATTGATGGAATAACAAATTTAATACATGTTGTATTTCATGGCAATCATAAGCATGGAGATAAATATGTTGGTATATCTAAATGGTTAGGTACACGATATAATATACCATGGGTACCTCATATGGTAAACCTTCCTAATGTACCGCAAGCTATCAATTATAAAAAAACTTTTAATATTCAGGATAAATTTGTTGTAGGTTGGTATGGTGGTAACAATTTCGATTTACAGTTTGCAAGAGATGTAGTTATTGACGTTGCAAATAAACGCGATGATATTGTATTCTTATTTATGAATCATGACCCTTTCTGTAATTTGGATAATGTATTATTTATTAACCCTATATTCGATTTAAACCAAAAGGTAGCATTTATTAATACATTTGATATACTACTACATGGTCGCTATAGAGGAGAGACATTTGGGTTAACAATAGCAGAATCTTCAACATGTAATAAACCTGTAATTACATATAGTGAATCACCAGAACGTAATCATATCGATACTTTAGGTGATAAGGGATTTTATTATAAAAATTATGATGAATTGTATTCTTTATTAATGTATATTACAAAAAGCGATATAGAAAATAAAGATTGGAATTGCTATAAAGAGTTTACACCAGAAAATGTTATGAATAAATTCAAGGAAGTATTTTTATGTTAATAGCTACACTTAATTATAATCAACCAGATTTAACTGATAATTTAGTTAATCAATTGCGTCATGATAAATCTTTCAATAGTCATGAGCTTATGGTATTAGATAATGGTTCTAAAACTAAAAAGGCAAAAAGCACAACACATGAACTTGAAGAGAATTTATGGTTTGGTGGTGGATTGAATGTAGTTTTAGAATACTTTTTAACAACACGCCATGAATACTTTATTCTGTTTAATAACGACTTAATTTTTCATGGACCTAAACTATTAACTAACATGTTAGCTGAGATGAAGGAAAAAGATCTAGCACTATACTCTCCAGCTATCAACCAAATCGGTGTTGATCAATGTTTTTGGAAGCAGATGTGGAACTGGGGAACAGGTACAGTAAGGGAAGTACCTTTTATTGATTTTATGTGTCCTGTAATAAGAAGAGATTTAGCTGAAGCTATTGTAAAGTTTCCTGATGAATTATTTTTAGGTTGGGGAGCTGATTTCTATTCAGGAATGATAGCAGAGCGTCATGGGTTAAAGGTTGGAGTTAGTGACAACATAACATTAGCTCACCTTGTCAGTCAAACATTTAAAGCTGGTGCTACAGAAATAAAAGAGTCAGATTTCTGTAAGCAAGCAGATGGCAATATGCATAATTATTTTTTAAATCACTCAATATATAAAGAAATGTTTATCCGTTACAGACAAGAAGGAGCAAATTATGCTATATAGAATTGTACAGTATATTCAGCCATGGGAAATAGATGATTTAGAAAGACAGGTTCATTGCATGATACCTTCTACATATCATATTGATTCTTCTGATACTGTTGTATGGGATATAACAATGAATATAAGTGATACTATAGTGGATTGGAATAATTCACAATTACCTAAAGAATTTTTTGTAAATAAATTTAAATATTTAGAGAAATTAGTAAAGCAATATTTTGTTACTGAATTTGATACAGATAATTCAATACAAGGTTGTACAGATAAGCGACGAGTATGTTCAAAAAAGAAACAAGATTTCATTATATGGTTAGATAGTGACATGTATTTTTCAAAAGCTACTCTACCATGCCTTATAAACTCAAGTAAAGTTTGTACCGATGATTACTTTTTTATCTCCCCACAAATTATTAAGTACTGGGATTCATCATGGGATGTGTTAGTTAATAATAAATTTATTAATGAACCTTTCAATCATCGTGATTACTTTGATTCTTATTCAATAGATGATACAGTATTAAATAGTGTTATTTCTATTAAATTAAACAAGCAGCCAAAATTTGGTGGTGGGTGGTTTAATCTATTTAAATCTAGTGCATTCGAAGCAATACCTCTGCCAGCTGGTTTGAAATCGTATGGTGACGATGATACGTACTTTATGTATTGCTGTGGTAAGCATAACGTCCAACAGTATATTCTAGATGGCATATTTGTTACTGAAATAGGCAATAGGTACTTAGAAGGTAAAGATTATTTAAAATCTATGTTATCAGTTAATATTTCTGATAAAGCTAAATTAACCTTTGGTGAAGTTCAGAGTCTAGTTAAGGAGTATTGGGAAGCATGATAACATTTTGTATATCAACATATAATAATTTAGAATACTTAAAAATAGCAATAGAATCTGTTCGTAAAAATAGCTATTATAAAGATGCTCCGTTTGTTATTCATGCAGAGAATTGTACTGATGGTACAGATGAATGGTTAGCGAGTGTTAAAGAGCATTATAATCTAGATGTCTATATAGATAAGAATGACTCACCTAAAGGTATAGGAGGTGGGATGAATTATTGTGCTGATAGAGTTAAAACAGAATATATAATGTTCTTACACTCTGACTTCTACGTTACTAAAGATTGGGATAGATCATTATTGCATCTTTTTGATAAGTATCCTAATGAGCGTCTATGGGTTAATTCAGCTAGAATAGAGCCACAAATGTTTCCCGGGTCACAAACAACGCCAGGAAATATAGTTGTACCACAAGATGCTTTTGGAGCTTACTATGATTCATTTGATACTGAAATATTTGATAAATGGTCTGAAGAATTCAAAGAGGAAAATGATATAGAGTATACGAGGGGACTTGGAGTGAGTGCTCTAATTAAAAAGCGTGATTGGGATTTTATTGGTGGTAATGATCCTATATTTGCTCCTACTAGTTGGGATGATCATGACCTGTTTTGGAGAATGTATCGTGAAGGATTTAAATTTGTAACTACTACAAAAAGTCTTGTTTACCATTTTGGAGCTAGAGGGAGTCATAGATTAGAGGAAAATAATAATACAACATCAGAACGTCAATCAACAGCTGAAAGAGTGAATGCAAAGAAGTTTGTAGATAAGTGGGGAGGAATGCCTGAATTTGATTCGCAACATCAAATATGTGGTATTAAAGGTAGAGTTAATAAAGTATCTCTAATTATACCTTCAGATGGTACTAATCGAGATTATACGTTAAATCTACTTAATAATATTAAATCATTATATGGTAATGATGATACTATTGAGGTAATTGATCATATAGATAATGTTACGTTAGGTGTTAATTATAATAATGCTATCGCTAAAGCTACTGGTGACATTGTTGTTTTACTTCACAATGATATGATATTAAAGGAAGGGTTTGTTGAAAAGATACGGCGTGATATAACTCCTAATACTGTCTTAACTTACACAAGAGTAGAGCCTCCTAAATATCCTGATACATATCCTGGTAAAGTAATATTAGATTGTGGTTACTCTTTAGATGATTTTGATAAAGATAAGTGGGGTGAGTTTGAGGTGGAAGATAAAGTTATTGATGGTGGTTCACAATTATTCTTTGCTGTATTTAAAAGAGATTATATCGGCATTGATGGTCATACATTTGTTAAGTTCAGAGAAGATGATGATATTATGCTTAGATACGATATAGCTGGTTTTAATAAAAAAGTCTCATCTGCCGCTGTTTATCACTTTGGTAGTAAAACATCAAGGCGAGGAGAATGGCAAGCAGTTGAGCATCACTCACATAATAAATTTATTAATAAATGGGGTATAGTCAATGGACGTATCACAAAAAATAATCCAATAAAAATATTTTAAGGAACGATATGAAAATATTAGTAACAGGTGGTGCTGGGTTTGTGGGTACAAACTTAGTAAAGAGATTACTTATAGAAAATCACGATGTAATTTCAATAGATAATTATTCGACAGGTAAGCATTCTAATGAACAGCTAGGTTGTACTTATCATAATATAGATATTAATAATAAGAGTATAATAGATAGATCAGAATTTCAAAATCTTGATGCTATATTTCATTTAGCTGCATTAGCTAGAATACAACCATCATTAAAAAATCCACAACCAACTATTGAGGCTAATGTTAATGGCGTATTAAATATTTTAGAATTAGCTAGAAAATTAAATATACCTTTTATATATGCTGGGTCTAGTTCGTTTCACCATGGATTATATGGAAGTCCTTATGCATGGTCAAAACATGCAGGTGAACAGCTATGTAATTTATATTCTCAGGTTTATGGGATGAATACATCTATTTGTAGATTTTATAATGTATATGGTCCGCATCAATTAGAAGAGGGTGAGTATTCAACCGTTCTAGGTATTTTTAACAGACAATTTAGAAATAAAGAACCATTAACTATAACTGGTACAGGCGAGCAGCGTCGTGATTTTACCCATGTAGATGATATAGTAGATGGGTTTTATAAATGCTTAGGTAAAGAACATAGAGCAGATATATTTGAACTAGGAAGAGGTAAAAATTTCTCTATTAATGAGATAGTAGATATGTATGGTGTTGATCGAAAGTATATTCCTGCTCGTAAAGGAGAATATCCTGTAACATTATGTGATACATCAAACGCGCGCGAGAAGTTAGGGTGGGAGCCAACTAAAAATTTAGAGGATTATATTATATGCAATACTATCTAATGATGCCTGGCGATGATGAATCTGATGCTTATCTAGATAGTAATTTATTAGGTGAGACTAGTTTTAAAGTATTTTGGGGTGGGCAAGGCTTAAGTACTCTTATGAAGATGACTACAAGCCAACCAGAATTACTTGAGCATGTAACGATTAAGACAGATCAAAATAAAACACTAACAGTAACAGAGTTCTTAGATGAAATAAAAAGCTATAAGGTGAGGATTAACTAATGGTTAAGATAAATGTAAATAAATTAGATTATGAGAGTGACAATGATGTCCAACGCTCTAAAGTTAAAATAAAAAAGAAAATACGTAAGATGAAACCTAGGGAAGATAAATAAATATATATTTATATAAGAACATTATGCTAAGGAGTATACATTTGAAAAGTAGTAAGCGGACAAGATTAGGGAATTATATTTGTAAGATTGGATACTTTGATATTCGTCAGCGAATAACTTACCCATCAAAAAAGGTAAGTAAAGGTAACGTTGAGGTATTTGTATGTCAAGGTAAACATAAATTAGCAGGTCCGTTTAAATCACATGAAGCAGCTAGAGTACACGCTGAAGAATTAATGAGTGAGGGTTATAGATATGTTAAACATAAGAAAAGGTAATAAGATAGTTGTTCAGAGAGATATATATGATGCTCACACAGGGCAATATATACCAAAAGGTAGTAAGATTAAGATTGATGAAATTCTAGATAATGGTGTTATTAGAGTTAATGATGCAGTTGGAAGAGTTTTATGGATTAATCGCTCTGATATTTAGTGTATTAATACTGTTACATATATTTATATAAGAATAATATCGTAAACAAGGATACTTATATGAATGCAAAAAAATTAAGTGCTTTATTAGAATCTAAACTTATAGAACGTTTAGAGAAAGAGAAGTTCACTACACCTGGTAAGATGCGAATGCATAAGGAAGCAAAGACATCAGGTTATAATGTTATATATCGTGATAAAGCTTTTGATAAAACTTACACAGCTCAAATACCGCCCGGTATTAGTAAGGCTGAAATCGTTAAGATGTTAAAGAAAACCATTAGAGTTGGATTAGAAGTTGTTTCTATTCAACCTATGAAAGAATCTGCACCAGGCTATAAGCATGATTGTGCTGCTAAAGTAGTTCATGAAACTTATGGTAAAGGTGATTGCATACCAGAAAAGCATACTCTAATTAAAGAAGGTAATAGATATGTTGTTACTCATTACGATGTATTATTTGAGAGTGGAAAGACGGTAGAAGATATTCCTGTTGAAGAACTTAAAATAGTTACTCAGAATGAGCACTGGCATAAAGATTATAAGAAAAAAAAGAAAGAGTCTGTTAAGGAAGCTGTGAATCCTACAAAGGCAGCAATGACTATATTTGATAAATTAGCAGCTTCAAGACTTATTGGAAAACAATATAGAGTTCGAGCTGTATCTGTTATTGCAAATATGCTTAAAAACATGAATTAGGAGTCTAACATGTGGAATATCTTTAAAGACGAAAACGAATACAATGAGAAATCTATAATAGGATTTATAGCATTTCTTATTATGATAGCAATAATGGTAGCTGATTTAGTAACAGGCTATGTTGGTAAAGATTTAGTAATTAACGAGTTTGTTTATAACTCATTTGTATGGGTAGTACTAGGATGTTTTGGTATTGCCGGCGTTGAAAAGTTCGCTAAAAAGTAGGAGAAAGAATGTCTAAGAAAAAATTAAACGAAAATACACCCGGGTATAAAAATAGAACATTTGGTGCACCGTTACCAACATTAGCTAGTATTCAGAAAGAGTTTCAAGCAAAACAAGCTGCAAAGCAGGTTAAAGAAGAGGCCAAGCCTTTAAAAGAACAGTATATTGAAGGTATGTATGATCTTGATGATGGATTAGATCTTATTAAAGATGCATGGATGGGTTGGAGAAAGGGTATTGAGACTCAAGCATCTGATATTAAACCAGCACAGAAAGAGCTACTTAATTATATTGCAAAGTGGTTAAAAAAGAATATTCGGTAGGAGAGCGTATGAGGAAGTTATTTTTATTATTATTATTAATATCAACAACTCTGTATAGTCAAAATTGTACAGATGTAGTTGTTTATATGTATGATTCATATGGAGACGGTTGGAATGGAAACACTTTAACAGTAGGTGATAATTCTCTTACACTCATTACAGGAGCAGAAGGAATTGATACTATATGTGTTGATTTAAATGAATGCAATACAATTGAAGTAGGTGGCGGTTCTTACGGAGGCGAAGTCTCTTGGACAATTAATGAATTAGAAGGCAGTGTAGGTTCATTTTTATTAGGAGACTGTAGTTCTGCAGATATAGAAGGTTGTACAGATAGTTTAGCATTAAATTATAATGAAAACGCAAATGTCGATAATGATTCTTGTCAATATCCTTTACTTGATTGTAATGGTTCTGATGTAACTAATATTACTAGTTGGATAGGTGATGGTTATTGTGATAATGGGATTTATTCCTATTTAGGAAATCCTGTTTATTTTGACTGTGAAGAATTCAATTGGGATGAAGGAGATTGTCCTGATCCTAATGCAGAAATTTTAGGTTGTATAGATTCTTCTGCTTTTAATTTTAACCCAGATGCAAACACAGATGATGGGTCATGTCTACCAGTTGTAGAAGGTTGTACAAATGATACAGCATTAAACTTTGATCCAGAAGCTAATGTAGAAAACTTTACATGTGAATTCCCTATATTTGGTTGTACAGACCCAGAATCTCCTAATTATAATCCTTTAGCAGAAGCTGATAATGGTTCTTGTGTTAATGGAGTATGTTCTGATGGTGAAGCTAAAATGATACTTCAAATTACATTAGATCAATTTCCAGGTGAGACAGGTTGGATACTTACAGATATTAGTACAGGCCAACCAGTAGCCAATGTTGTAGGTGGAGAATATGATTATTCACAAGCTAATACAACTATACCATATGAATTATGTGTTCCTACTACAGGTGTTGAACTTATATTAAGTGATGACTATGGTGATGGAATGGAAGGATCTTTATACAATGGTGGAACAGATGGTAATTTTGTAATATTAGCAGATACAGAACCTTGTGGTGATGGATTAGATACAGTATGGGCTTTACCTGAAGTAGGGTTTGGTGTAGCTATTTATTCTGGTCCCATTTGGTTACCATATTGTGAAATACCACCTATCTATGGTTGTATGGATAATAACTTCCTAGAATATGATTTAGCAGCTAATGTTAATGTTCCTGAAGATTGCCAAACAGAAAAAATATATGGATGTACTGATGATAGTCAATTTAATTACGATCCTAATGCTAATTCATTAGAACTTATATCTCCTTGTAACTATACTATTACTATTGAAGATGATGCATCTGATGGATGGGGTGATTCTTATTTAGCTGTATTCCATGGAGAACAAGAATGGATATATACATTAGGTCCTGGTATAGAAGAACAATCATGGAATATACAATTAGAATCTGATAAGTCTGTTGAAGTATACTATTTTCAAGTACAAGCTCCTCAGCAACCAATTCAAGAAGTATTATTTCAAACAATGCATAATTCTTTTACAATTGTAAGAGATGATGGAGTTGAATTATTATCAGGTGGTGTTAATCCTTTTGAAGACAATGGAGCAGGTGCATTACAACCATTCCAACCACCATTTTGGAACGTTTATTCAGCATTACCTTATTGTGGTGATATTTGTGAGCCTATAGTATATGGATGTACTGAGCAATTTAATTGGCAAGGATTGGAAATGTTTAACTATGATCCATTGGCAAATACATATGATTTTAATGTTGCACCATGTATTCCAGTTTTAGAAGGTTGTACAGATTCTACTTTATATGGATATAATGCGAATGCAACTACAGATGATGGTTCTTGTCAACCATGGATTATAGGATGTACAGATGAACAAGCCTGGAACTATAATTCATTAGCTAATTTAAATGACGCAACCTCTTGTTTATATTTTGGTTGTATGGATCCTGCTGCAGATAATTATGACCCAAATGCTAATGTAGAGTTAGAAGGAGCTTGTTTTACAACTATATTAGGTTGTACAGATCCTAATGCTTTTAATTATAATGAAGAAGCAAACACTGATGACTTTACTTGTATTGATATAATTTACGGTTGCATGGATACTGAAGCATTAAATTATAGTATAGATGCCAACACAGAAGATGGTTCTTGTATAGAAATACTTGAAGGCTGTATGGATGAAACAGCTTATAACTATAATGCATTTGCTAACTTAGATAATGCTAGTTGTTTATATGATGCAGGTTGTATTGATGGACCTGGAGAACCTTACTGGTTAAACGACTCATGTTATGCATGGGTAATAGCCGTAGATCCTAACTGCTGTAATTATCAATGGGATATTAAATGTGAAGGGTTATATGATTACTGTCAAGTTCAAAACGGACTTAATATTAGTGAACTACTACAACATGCTGAAGTGGTAATATATCCAAATCCTTTTAAAGATGTTGTTAATATTATTACTAATAAAGAAATAGAATTAGATGTTTATGATATAAATGGTAGATTAATTATAAAAGTTAAATCTAACCAACTTCATAAAGAAGTAAATCAATTAGATGTATCACAACTACCGAATGGTGTTTATAACTTTGTAGTAACTTATGAAGGTAAATCTATTAATAAAAAGGTAATAAAACAATGAGAAAATTATTAGTATTATTATTGTGCTTATCTACTTATAGCAATGCACAAACCTTTAAAAATATATTTAAATATTCTACATTTTATGCAGCTGTAAATGGTGGTACTTCTTTAGGAGACGATCAAGTATGGTCAGTAACATCAGGAACGTTGCAAGAACAGACTATTGAAACACCTTTTGATTATGCATTCTCAATTGGTATTAGAAAAATTAAAAGATTCGGATATGAAAATAGAGCATTAACGTTTTATAATGGTACAGAAAATTCTTACAGCGATGCAGCTACGTTAGGTCGATTAGATGGTTTTGAATATTTATTTGAAACAGATTTTGTAAGACGCTTAGGTGTAAACTTTACAAATCAACATCATTTTATAAGGTATGTAGCAGATAAGTGGGTTGCTAAGGTAGAGTACTTAGAAGATGGTTTTGCTGATATTAGATATTTTGAATCTTCAGAAAGATACAGGTTTAAAATAGGTGAGCTTGGTAAATTATCTGTTAATTTAGGGGCTGTTCAGAGACTGGCAGAGCCTTATGGGTTTAACCCTTTAGCAGATTGGGTTTTGGACAATGGCAATTTACATTATACATATCTGGCACTTCAAGAGGGATACAATATAACATTAGATGGGATTTATACAGATCCGACTGGTAATGTTGTTGCAACAAGTCAAGAAGTTTGGGAAGAGGTTATTATACCTCAAGTTATAGATGATTATGCTGAATCCCAAAGAGCTTCATTATCTAATATAGTAGAATATTCAGCTGTTTTTGGATTTGATTATTACCATTTCACAAAAGACTTTTGGTTTCATTCATGGGGTAATATAATGCCTTACCACATAAATACAGAAAATAAATATTCTTATTACAAATATAACAATGGACAGTGGGTTGATTATTCAGGTGGCCTAATATTTGGTTACAGATTTAATAAAAGTTTAGGTGTATTTGTAGAAGGAAGATACAACAAATACTGGAACAGAAGATGGCACAACTTTAGTGTTGGGCTTAACTATGTAATATTTTAGGAGATAGCAATGGCTAAAGAATTAAGTGAAGATACTAGTTTAAATATAAGTGTAAAAACGTTAGCAGGTATAGCTGTGTTAATATTTACATTGGTAGGTATGTGGTTTACACTACAAAATGATATAGCTGAGGCTAAGGAACTCCCTCTACCACCTGATCCTGAAATAACTAGAATGGAGTATGATATGAAAGATCAATTAATCCGTCAAACTATTATGACAACTCAAGATGATGTGAAGGAGATTAAAGATGATTTGAAGAGTATTGAGGATAAGATTGATAAATTAAGATAGGAGAGTTATGAAAAAGATAATATTTGGAATACTATTTATAATAAACACACTATGTATTGGACAAGATTTTCCTGATGGCATGGTAATTGTTGAATTTAATGCTAGTTTTAATAAATCTAATGATGTTGAATGGTTAAGTAAGTTAACTGATTGTCAGGTACAAAGAGTTGATATAGCTGCTGATTCTAGATGGGCTTCAGAATATAAAATAGTAGTAGTACCCACATTAGTAGTATTTAATAATAATGAAGAAGCGAAAAGGTTTCAAGCAAATATTATGATGACTATGGAAGCTACTAGAAAAGAGGTCCAAAATGCTATTGATGAATTAGTAATGGAGGCCTTCTAATGCCGCACAAGGTTTTTATTCGACATACATATATTTATAAATGTGCTGATAAAGCTTGTGATGAAGAGTGGAAAATAAATGAAGCATCTAGATTAGATAAATTAAGATGTCCACATTGTGGAACATATGATTCAGTACAATATGTAGATGTAGACCAAAGAACAAAATATAACCGACGAGGTATGGGACTATGAAATTAAGAGATTTATTAATGGAAGGTAATGCAAAGGGGTGGCTAATTAAACGACCAGCTATGGTTAAGTTTAATACAAAAGCAAGAGGTGGAGTACCTGGAGCTTTATATACAACTGATAAGAGCTATGCTAAGGTACCTAAAGGAACATATATAGTAAGCTTACCTGCAGGGCTTTTTGCTGTTAATACTAAAGAGAAATTTGCTTTTATGATTACTTCTGACGGAGATGGATTAGGTGCACAAAACAAATTAAAATCAAATGATGTAACAGCTGTTTCTAATGCTCCTAGCTTTAGTGAATGGCGATCATACTGGAAGAGATAATATGGCACTAGAGTTTGGATATACAACACGACATGGTGTTACATCTAGTAAGGCATATCATAAAATTACTAATATAATTTACAATGCTAATCAGTCACCTAATAGCGTGGCTGAAATTCGTATTTATAATACAAAAACAGACGCAGATAATGGATTAGATGAATTAGATAAGATGACTTTCTCATTTACCATGGGAATAACCTCTTCAGATAGAGACCCTGTTAGTCAAGCTTATTTAGCTGTTAGAAAAATACAACAGGTAACAGATAATAGAGGTAGGTCAAGGTCTATTGATTATAAAAGTAAAAGTGTAAAGGATGTATAATGGCAGTAAAATTACCTAAAGGGAAAGCAGTAGTACTACAAGCTGATACAGATGAGCATCAAAGAGGGCTCGTTGTTAAGTGGAGAGAAGATAAGGGGTATGATGTTTATTATTGGTATGATAAGCCATCTAATATTGTATCCGCAGAACTTAAAGGTGATGGTAAATCACATGGTCAAGCCAAGCGAGTGTATCTTGGATTCCATCCTGAGATAGATAAGAAAGAAAATGTTAACGAAGTTAGTAATAAGACGTTAGATAGAGCCGGTAAATTACTTACATATTTAGTAAAATACTATGGGTTAAAGATATCAAGTGCTAGACAAGCAGTTTCAGACTTAGCGAGGTTCTTATGAGTTGTGGCTGTGGATGTAATACATGTATGGATGAAAACTTTAAAGATGGTAAGAATCCAGGTCGAAAGGGTATATCAAAACGAGTAGGTATACCTAAAAAAGCATCTATGGCGCAATTACAAAAATTATCAAAGGCAAGTGGAGAGAAGGGTAGAATGGCACGGTGGCAATTAAACATGCGTAGAGGTAAGAAAAAGACTAGTGAGGCAAAGATTAAAGGTGCAGATGGTAAAGCATGTTGGGATGGGTATCGTTATGCAGGTACAGTTAATGGTAAGGATAAATGCGTTAAGATAAAGGAAGGTTATTTGAAAGAGTATGATGCACTAAATAAATTATCTGATTATATTAAGAAGCAGAATCCTCACAATGAGTTACAGGAAGGTGAATATGAAGGTAGAAAGGTAAAGCTCAATACTCCTATGCAAGGCGATGTTAAAAAGTTTAAAGTATATGTTAAGAATGCTAAAGGTAATATTGTTAAAGTAAACTTTGGTCAGAAAGGTATGGTAATTAAAAAAGATAATCCTGAACGACGCAAATCATTCAGAGCTAGACATAAATGTGATCAAAAGAAAGATAAAACAACACCAGGGTACTGGTCTTGTAAAAAGTGGTAATATGAAATTAGAAGTTTTAAGAATTAGTTCAGAATCTGATTCATCATCTGGATTATTGTTTCAATTAGGTGCTGACACAAGTATGCGTCAGTTTTTATGTTATACATTAGAGGATGAGTTTCGTAATGATAAAGTAATGCATGAAACTCGTGTACCTGCTGGTACTTATGAGATTAAATTAAGAACAGTTGGTGGATTCCATGGAAAGTATACAAAAAGATTCCCTGATATGCATAAAGGAATGCTGCATGTGCAAGATGTACCAGGCTTCGAATACATACTCATTCATACAGGTAATACAGATGAGCACACAAGTGGTTGCCTTATTATAGGTGACTCTCAAGAGAATAATCAATTAGTAAAGAACGGATTTATAGGTAAATCAACACAAGCATACAAGCGTATTTATCCTATGATAGCTAATGAACTTGAGCGCGGTGAGAAAGTTTGGATTACTTACACTGATTATGATTTTGTAGGGTAGTAGGTTATCTAATTTATTTTTCGTATATTTATATATATGAAAAAAGAGCCAACACGTAAAGACTTTGCTATAATATGGGTGATACAATGTATTAGATCTTGTATAAATCAAGAGCAATTATCAACCTGCAAGCGATTAATAAGATTGTTACAGCGTAACTATGATATTAAGTATATTACTAGCAAATATTTACAGCTTAGGTTTAAACAAAAGTTATATGAATTAAGAGAGGAATAGTTATGCCATTTAATACACCACAGGGTAAAACAACAGATTATAATGTGAGAGCATCCCTTATTAAAGATAATACAAACGAATTTATTATTAGTGTGTTTCACCATGATACTCCAATTGCTGCAGAGGTAGTTGATGGTATTAATAACGCTTTAGTTGCAACAAGACGCCTTGCAGAAGAATATAATTGTGAATATCAATTCTCCAATTTTCCTAAGAAGTAATGAGACGTTTTAAACGACAGGGTAAGAGCGGTTCATTTAATATCTTACAGAGTGAGATAGAACATGCTATGAAGAATACTCTGTCGAATAGATCTGCTGCTAAATTTCTAGGTCTTCACTATAATACTTATAAAAAATATGCTAAAATGTACTTCAACGATGATGGTATTTCATTATTTGAATCTCATAAAAATCAACGAGGTGCAGGTATTACACACAAATCAAGAAAAGGTTACAAAGATAAGTATCCAATCGAAGAGGTTCTAGCTGGAATGCATCCAGAGCATCCTACTGATAAACTTAAAGAAAGATTATTTAGAGAAGCTTATAAAGCTGAAGCATGTGAGTCATGCGGCTTTGATGAAAAGCGTATTACTGATTTAAATGCACCACTTATGCTAGATTGGATAGATGGTGATAAAACTAATCATGAGCTAAATAATCTCCGTGTACTATGCCTTAATTGTTACTACCTCCAAGTAGGTCCACCATGTCGTTCGACAATCGAAAAGAATAGATTCAAAAAAAATGGTGGTTTTCTATAAAATAGTTGTGTAAATAGTTGCCTCCCCGAATAACTCTTCGTATATTTATACTATAAGAAATTCAAGAACAGTAAAACACACACTATGATTAAAGACATCGAAATTACAGCAGACAACATCAATGAATACAATATGATTATGTGGATCTCTAGACAAACACATATTAATATTGAGCAATATAATAAGCTAAAGGCTTATGATGAAGCTCTATGTGAGGATTTTCAACCTACATATAGAGTTGTAGCTACTACTGATACTCCAATATCAAGTGGTGGTGATTTTGAATCAGTTATTAATGGCTACTTCAGCATGGAGAATGAAGCTAAGGCTCAAGCAAAGCATGATGCTAAAATGCAAGCATTGGAAGATGGGCTATTCAATTGGTATGATAAATACTAAACTTTTTTGAAAATAATTGGTAAAAAAGTTGCATACCCGAGATATTATTACTATATTAAGGTATAGAAATTAGTAAAAAGATAAAGATGAATACATTACACACAGATTTTTGGATGGATAGAGGCACTGACGTAGATGTGCTAACAGGGCAGAGATTAGCTCCTAGTAAAGATTATGTTAAACTTGCTGCTACGAAGCGTGCTATTGCTAACTTCGTAAGTATAGTTACTGGTAAGTCAATTCCTGTTAAATATAATAGTGGGAATGATAGCTACACAGATGGTCAAGTTGTTACTATATCTTCTAAGGTAGATGATAGCAATTTCGATCATGTAGTAGGATTAGCACTTCATGAAGGTTCTCACTGCGCTTTAACTGACTTCAACATTCTTTCAGATATGCAAGATGCATTGAGAAATGAGTGGAAAGAAGCTGGTAAAGATTGGTTTGAAGATGGTGGGTACGATACTTACTTAAATCTTAAAGAAATTCTTAATTATGTAGAAGATAGAAGAATCGATTATTTCGTATATAGTAGTGCACCTGGTTATAAGGCATATTATAAAGCTATGTATAAGAAGTACTTCGAAGCTAATATTATTACAAAAGCTCTTAAGAGTGGTGATAAGCGCGAAGTAACTCGTGACAACTACATGTTCCGTATCATTAACTTTACTAATACTGCTACTGACTTAGATGCTATGCCAGGTCTTAGAGATATCTGGAATGTATTAGATCTTCGTAATATCAAGCGATTAAAATCTACTCAAGATGCATTAAATGTTGCTGCTGAGATTGAAACTATCATTGCTACGAATATAGCGAAAGCAGAAGCTCAAGCGAAAGCAGAAGCAGAAGCGAAAGCAGAAGCAGAAGCTCAAGATAATCCGCAAGGGGACGAGATGCAAGATCAAGATACTCCTCAAGACGGAGAAGGTCAAGGAGAAGGTACTGGTCAAGGTTCTGATCAAGGAGAAGATGATGGTAGTTCAGCTCAAGGTGGTGAAGCTACTACTGGTACAGATGATAAGAACTATGACTTAAATCCAAGACAACGTCGTCAGTTAGATAATGCAATTCAAAAGCAAAAAGACTTCATGGAAGGAGATATCAAGAAGTCTAAGTTATCTAAATCTGATAATAAGAAAGTAGATGCAATGACTGAAGCTGACGTGAATATGAAGAAGGTTGGTGAAGGTATTGAGAAGACTGATTACTATGGTAATGCTTATGGTACTCAAAAAGGTATTGATTGCATTGTTATTAACAATATGACAAAAGCTTTAATAGAATCAGAGGTATATACAACTATGTTCTCAACGAGCAATAAACGATGGGCTGCATGTATCGAGAAAGGTACAAGAATGGGAACTATGTTAGGTCGTAAGTTACAAGTTCGTAATGAAGATACTACTCTTAAGACGACTAGATTACGTAATGGTAAGATAGACAGAAGATTGATATCATCTTTAGGACATGGTGCTGAAGCTGTTTTCTCTAGGTTAGACGTTGATACTTTCAATCCTGTACTTCTTTACTTATCAATTGATGCTTCTGGTTCTATGAGTGGCTCTGAATGGGAGCAAGCTCAAACAGCTGCAGTAGCAATTGCAAAAGCTGCTTCGATGGTTAGCAATATGGATGTTGTTATTACTTACAGAAGTGTTGACTATGTAGGTGATAAGTATCTACCTTGTATGCTTATAGCATATGATTCAAGAAAAGATAAGTTCAGCAAGATTACTAGATTGTTTGCTCACATCAGATGTTCAGGTTCTACTCCAGAAGGTCTTTGCTTCGAAGCAACAATGAAAGAGATGCTTAAGGTATCAAACAATACAGACACTTACTTCATAAACTTCTCAGATGGTATGCCTGGATTCAGTGGTCCTGGAGTTGATTACTATGGAGATAGTGCAACAAACCATACTAAAGCTCAAGTAGAGAAAATGAGAGCTGCTGGTATCAAGATATTATCTTATTATATTTGTTCTTATGATGGAGCTGATATGAGTACTTTCAAAAAGATGTATGGTAAGGATGCTGAAAAGATAGCTACTGATAAGATCATGCCATTAGCTAAGTCATTAAATAGTAAATTTGCAACTAAAGGATAAGAGTATGAAAATTACATTATGGATAAGCGAAGAGACGCTTAAGGAAATTAACACAGGTGAGCCTATAACAGGAAGGGTCTATATGAGAGAGCCCGGTGAACATGTTGATACATTACAAGTACAAGTATCAGAAGATGAGTACTATGAAATAATAGATAGACAAGCTATAGATTTAGAAACTACTTGGGAATGCAGCTTACCTGAAGGAGCTGAATGGGATGTGAGTTATAGTTTAAAAGAGATACCATCATTTGCTGATGTGTATGATCTGACTAGAGCGACTCCTAATAATTTTGAACTAGGAGCATTAATAAGAAAAATGGTAAATGATAGTGATGAATAAAGAGACGAGATTAAGAGCCTATTACGAGGCGAAGCGCCGAATTTTAAAGAAAATGCCCGCCGCGAAAACAATTGCAAATGAACGGGCGGGATTTTATGTAGCGGATGCGGACGGAAGGAACGTAATCGCGCAAAGGTATCCAGCAATGGCATATAGTAATGATGTAATGTCAGCTTGGATTAATCTTGACATAGTAGGCCATTGGAATCGGACGGAAACGCGAAATGATCGAAAGTTCCGCAAAGACAAGCAAACGGTCGCTGTTCAAGGTGATTGGAGTGATACAAGTACTAGAATGGATGATTATGTAGAACATACACCCAATTGGAGAACATCGGATGGTCAACCAGAAGAGTAGACTATGGATTAGATTCGCATTATGCTGCTATGCTATATTATATGGTATAGGATGGCCGATGGTACATGGAATGGAATTGAGCTATAGCTCATACTACGCGATAGCGCCAACAGGATTTGCCCTAACAACATTATTAGTATCACTTGGGTTATGGTTGCATCGAAGCAAGGAATGGGAAATGCCTGCGATGGCGCTCATGGTAGTAGCTGCTTTCAATTGCTTCACATGGCCAATGATACATAATACTGCGGCAATGGTCTTCTTCATATCATCTACTTGGATAATGATGCAAGATAAGAGATATGGATACTGGGGAAGAATGTCATTGATGTGGTACGCACTGCTACTAATAACCAAGGACGGAGGACTGTTCTGGTTCGAAGTGATACAAATACAACTAATAGCGACATATCATATGAGGAGAGTCGTACATTTAATTAAACTAAAATAAAGGAAGAGAGTATGTTTTACTATCAGGTTACAACGCAGCATATGGCTGACAACGACAAAGGAAAGACACAAAAGATTACTGAAAGATATCTAGTTAATGCGGTAAGCGTAACAGATGCAGAGAAGGTGGTGACAGATAAATGGGGTATGAATGTATCGGATTTTGAAGTAAAAGAAGTTAAGAAGTCACGTATAATAGATGTAATACCAGCATAAGATGACGGATAGAGAGAGACAAGAGCAAGACTCAGGTATGATAGCTATGGTATGCGTAGTAGTATTCTTTACTAGTATGATATTACTGGTAGGAGAGTTTATATGATGGAACCTAGTATGATTGAGGTAGGTGGTATACTATGGAAGGTGGTACGTACATTGAAAGCCGAACACATCAATATGGTAGATGATTGGAAAACAACAATGTGTCAACTCTATCATGCGGATAATATCTTTCAAAAAGATGGTCTCCTGTATGTGGTACGAGAGGTTACGGACGTAGCTCCTATCTAATATGTATCGGAGCAAGCAGTGTATTATCTTCAATATATGATGATATAATAATATACCTATATATGCAGAGCAGGAAGGTTAAGTGGATGGTTTGAGTGAGAATGCCATGGTCGTGTCTGTGGAGCCCCTGAAATTTGCTATATGACCTACTGTCTCTCCTATGTTCTTCCCCTTCTATGCCTTAGATGCCTGAGGTCACACTTGGAGGAAATAAATGGAAAATACTTGGGGAAAGAGTTGCCTCCCTGAGATATTCTTCGTATATTTATGAAGTAAATAAGAGATAACAATTAAAAATACACACACATGAATTTATTCGCACTTAAGACAGCAGCACAGAACAAAGTTAACCAAGTAGTAACTGAAGGTAAAGTAACGTTCAAGATATCTAAGAATGAAGATACTGGCCGTAATGAGATGCGTATGGAGTATAGCTACTATGCTGCTGATACTTCTTATGTAACATCTTTCAAGACTGCTCCATTGGTAAGAAACAATGCTACCAATGAGATGCAAATCGACTTGCTAGTACACTTCGCTTTGAATCGTGCAGACTTTTTGAATGCTAATTACTACTGGCAAGCGGAAGCTCAACAAGCAAATGTACATCCTCAGTTCTTCAAGCAATGGTTTGATGGTATCAAGGCTGGTAAGTCTGAAAATGAGATATTCGCTGAAGTACCAAGACTAATTTCTTTTGGAAATAACTAGGAGATTAGTTGCTTATACGAAATAAAGTTCGTATATTTATGAAGTAAATAAGATTAATTAATACACACACAATGAACAACAGAAAAACTTTTATTACAATCGCACTAGTAGACGGTAAGTACCGCATGATGGATCAGTTCGGATCTGAGTACAATTTCAACAAGCCAGTTCACGGCGATGGTACTCCTACTATATGGAAGAACACTGCTATCTCAGCGTTCGAGAATGGACAATGCTTCTTATACGAGCATATGGGTAACGAACTAAGTCGAATGCCTAATAAAGAATATACTAAGGCATGTGATGCGTTACGCGAGGAAACGGAAGCAGCATCTGAGCTACCTAAAGCTCAAACTGAGTTAATGATGTTCATTGATAACTCATACGACCTTAAACCAGAGATCCTTAAGATGGATCAGTTAAGATGGAAGTACTTGATCCGATCAGCGATGCGCGGTAAGAATATCATGATGACCGGACCTGCCGGTTGTGGTAAGACTATGGCTGCAAAGTCGATAGTGAACGCGTTAGATCGTCCAGATTTTTACTTCAATCTAGGAGCTACTCAGGATCCACGAGCAACGCTAATAGGTAACACGCATTTCAGCAAAGCGGAAGGAACGTACTTCAGTGAGGCGTTATTCGTGCAAGCTATCCAGACGGAGAATGCTGTTATCTTATTAGATGAGTTGTCTCGTGCGCATCCTGAAGCTCACAATATACTAATGACAGTACTTGACGAAGGTCAGCGATACCTAAGACTTGATGAGAAAGATGGAGCACCTACTATAAAGGTAGCGCCTGGAGTGACTTTCATTGCGACTGCTAACATAGGTAATGAGTATACCTCTACAAGGGTTATGGATAAGGCTCTTATGGATAGGTTTACAATAGTAGAGATGGATGTTCTCACAGAGGACGAAGAAAATGAATTACTTACTTATATGTTCCCTCACATTGACTCTACACTTATAGGTAATGTCTCTAAGATAGCGACTCTAACTAGAACAGAGTCACATAGTGAGACCGCTCGTATAACAAGTGGTATCAGTACCAGAACAACGGTAGAACTATGTGGTCTACTGTATGATGGGTTTGATTTAACGGAAGCAAGTGAGGTATGTATTTACCCTCAATACGACAATACTGGAGGGGTAGATAGTGAGAGAACATTCGTTAAACAAATAGTTC